>Ga0256842_1000119_pt1 | contig 62932 bp, 63 predicted proteins | sample 4559240metaG_FD_185973 | JGI IMG/M metagenome (GOLD analysis project Ga0256842, IMG submission 185973) | Hydrothermal vent microbial communities from Guaymas Basin, Mexico - 4559-240 | ecosystem: Environmental > Aquatic > Marine > Hydrothermal vents | place: Mexico: Guaymas Basin | collected... | reverse complement strand
TACGGTATAACCATTTATAATAGCATCTTGTTTATCATCTGCCAATATCCAAACAGCATCTAAGCCAAAAGCGGGTTCTTTAGTTTTATCTCCATTAATCTCTCCAGTTGCCATACCACTATCCATCGCTAAAAACTTATCGGGTATGATAGTTCCTTCGCCTATAGAGATACCTTTGAGGAGTATTTGGTACTGTTGTGGTGCAAGGTGTAAATTATCACGTATACGAACTTGAGGCATTAAAAAACCAAAATCTGAAGCTATTTTTCTTCTCATAGAACGGATACGGTCTAGTAAATCTCCACCTTGAGAGTTATCAGCAAGGGATATGAGTTGATACCCAAGGGTTAGTTCAAGCATCTCTACTTTGAGTATATCTTCAAGAGCTTTTTCCTCTTCTTGAGCTATCTCTTCATTTGTTTTCTTTGGTTTAGTTTGTGCCTGTTCATTTTCTATAGAATTACTATTTTTATCATTTAATATATTTTCTACATCAAGAATAGAGAGTTCACCCTTTTCATATTTATAGATAGACCACCCAAGCAGTGCAAATATAAAACCAACAAAACCCATAGAAGCAGTAGGTAATCCGGGAACCATAGCAAATAGTATCATAATAAGTCCTACTATCATCATAATTTTTGCATTTCCCATCAGTTGATTAACTGCACCCTCTGCAAAGTTATCTCCATCACCAGATGAACGAGTAATCATAATACCTGTTGCAGTAGAGATGATAAGAGCAGGAATTTGACCTACTAAACCATCACCGATAGTTAAAAGTGTAAATGTTGAAGCACTATCTCCAACACTCATACCATGTTGAAATACACCGATAAGAAAACCACCAATGATATTGATAAGAGTGATAATGATACCCGCAACAGCATCCCCTTTTACAAACTTACTAGAACCATCCATAGCTCCATAAAAGTTAGCATCTCTCAGTATCTCTGCACGACGCTCTTTAGCTTGAGCATCATCTATTAGACCTGCATTTAAGTCTGCATCAACCGCCATCTGTTTCCCTGGCATAGAATCAAGTGTAAATCTCGCAGCAACCTCTGCAACCCTAGTAGAACCTTTGGTAATAACCATAAAGTTAACAAGCACTAAGATAGAAAAGATAATAATACCTATAACAAAGTTTCCACCAACAACAAAATCTCCAAAACCAGTAATAATTCCACTTACTGAATCAGGACCTTCATGTCCGTGACTTAAAATCATTCTCGTTGTTGCGATATTTAAAGAGAGTCTAAAAAGAGTTAAGATAAGAATAAGTGTTGGAAAGGTTGTTAAATCAGTTGGTTTTGGAACATATAAAGAGATAAGTAAAATCAAAACAGCTAAAGCCATAGAGATAGTTAAAAAAACATCTAAAATTGCTGAGGGAAGAGGAACGATAATTATCGCTAAGATTCCCATTACAAAAAAGACAACACTTAAATCTTTTTGTCCTAATAAAAAGTTAAGAGATAAACCTACTTGCTGTTTTAAGGTTATTTTTTTAGCCATTTATTTAATCTTCTAAAATATCAGCAAGTGTTAAATCTGCTAAAAAAGAGTCAATTTTTCCTTGAAGTTTATTTAAAAAAGGAAGAATAGCACAAATATTTGCTTTGTCTGAAGGACAATCTTTATTACCTGAGGTACAATCAAAAACAGCAGGAACTTTTCCTTCAACTGAAGACATAACTTTTAACATATTTATCTCAGAGGGATTTTTGGCTAAAGAAAAACCACCATTTACACCTTTATAAGATATTAAAACCTTATTTTTAGCAAGAGCTTGTAAAATTTTTGCTAAAAAGCTTTTAGAGATAGAGAGTTCACGAGAGAGAGTTTCACTATCCATGGGTGAACTCGTCTTTGATAAAACAATTAAAGAGAGTATTGCATATTCACTTGCACGTGTTATTAACATAATTATTAGCTTTCTATAGAGTAGTTTTTTTTAGAAATTTGATTATATCTAAAAAAATTGAAACCTATATTATCTCATTTATAATAATTCTATTTCTACCATTATTTTTAGCTATATATAAACTATCATCTGATAATTTAACCATCTCTTCAAGTGAAGAACTCATACCATAAAATATACCGATAGAAACAGTATAAGATATTTCTAAACCTTTAATCTTTATAATATTATCTTCAAATGCTTGACGTATCTTTTCAAAAAGTAATTGAGTGTTTTCAAGAGTTATATCTTCGAGTACAATACAAAACTCTTCTCCTCCAAATCTAGCCATTAAGTCCGAACCTCTTAGCTGAGTATCTAAGATAGTTTTAATCTCTTGAATAGCAACATCACCAATATCATGACCATAAGTATCATTAATATTTTTAAATTTATCAATATCGATCATCGCAACAGCTAAAGGGAGTTCTTTCCTTTTTGCTTTAGAAAATATTTGACCTCCACTATTAAAGAAATAACGTCTGTTATATGCACCTGTTAAGAAATCTTTATTTGCCATATCTTTTACTTGAGAGAAAAGGTCAAGAAGTTCTAGGTTAGAGTTTATTCTTGTAAAAAGCTCATCATTTGAAAAAGGTTTATTTAAAAAATCATTAGCTCCAAATTTTAGAAAGTTTGAAATTACCTCTTTTTTATCAACAGAACTCATAGCGATAATAGCAATCTCATCTTTCTTATATTTTGCTCTAATTTGAAGTGTTAATTCAAGTCCGTTTACATTAGGCATCTCATAGTCAGTAATAACTAAAGATATATCTTTGTTTTTTTCAATAGCATTAAGTGCTTCTTGTCCATCATTAGCTTCTATTATATTCAAATGAATCTGTTTTAAATTATTTGTAACCAGTTCTCTAAACATAGGAGAATCATCAACGACTAAAACAGTTGTTTCATAATTTTTTAATATTCTTGCAATATAGTTTACTGCAAATTCTATACTTGATGGGTCTGATTTAAGTACAAAATCAACTACATCTTTTTTTAAAACTAAATCTTTTAATTTTTGGTCTAAAGTAGCTGTTAAAATTATTGCTGATATATGGTGAGAATTTACTAGTTTTACGATCTCACCATCGTGTGCATCTGGAAGATTTAAATCTAAAAGTGCAGTATGAAAATTACCTTTATGCCCTCTAATAAGCCTCATCGCATCTTTGTAAGTTTCTGCATAGAAAGCTTCAATATAATCATATTTTTTGAACTCTTGTTTTAAAAGAGTTAATGTAGTTTTATCATCTTCAACGACTAATACTTTTTTTTTCATAATTTTAATTGTCCTTTAAAAAACCACTTTTTAAAATTATAGCATTATAAATTAATATAAAGCTTTTTTTGTTATAATTTTAACTCAGCTTTACATTTTTTATGAATGTAAATGTTAGATTATATACCCATCAGGAGGCCACTATGGCTTTAGATTCGGCTAAAAAATTAGAGATTGTTGCAAAATACGGTCGTAAAGAAAATGATACAGGTTCAAGTGAAGTTCAAATTGCACTTTTAACAACAAGAATTGCAGAATTAACTGAACACTTAAAGATTTTCAAAAAAGATCATGCTTCAAGACTAGGTTTATTAAAATTAGTTGGTAAACGTCGTCGTCTAATGAAATATTTCAAAAGAACTGATAAAGTTGCTTACCTTGCTTTAGTTGAAGCTTTAGCAATCCGTGACAATATCTAGTTCCTCTTTTTAAATATTCAAGATGGTTTATAATATTTTTTTATAAATCATCTTTCTCTTTCTTTCTTCTTCTAACACATTTTTTCACATTAAAAATTCTTTTTTTATAAATTCTATATATTTATCATTCTTTTTCAATTGATTTTTAGTATCTAAATAGTATCCTTACCCAATTAAAATTTTCACGGAGGTTTAAAGTGTCAAAAAATAATAATGACATCAGTAATGAAGGTTTAACATTTTTAGATGATGGTGAAGTTCTATATAATGATTTATATCTTTTGTCTGAAACAGATGAAAAAGGTTTTGTTCTTTATGCAAATGATTCATTTTTAAAAATAGCAAATATGACAAGAGATGACATTTTAGGACAACCACATAATATAGTACGTCATCCAGAGATGCCAAGAGCTGCATTTAAGTCTCTTTGGAATGATGTTCAATCTAAAGGATTTTGGACAGGTATCGTTAAAAATGCACGTAGAGGTGGTGGTTTTTATTGGGTTTTTGCTACTGTTCTTCGTTCAATAGATAAAAGTGGAAAAACAAAATATATCTCTATAAGAGTAAAACCATCTCGTGAAGATGTGAAAAAAGCTCAAGAACTTTACGCGACATTAGACTAAGTATCAAAAGGATTTTATAATGGCATTGATGAAAAAAAATAGTTCGGCTTCAGCTTCAGCAGTTGTAGCATCTGGTAATGATAAAAGAAAACAAAGAACATTAGCAAAACAGCAACAGATAAGTGAAAGTATTGCTGGTATATCTATCACGATATTAGATAATGCTCAAGAGAGTGTGAGTGCTATCGAAGAGTTAAAATCTTCTATGGAACAGATAGCTACTGCTGCTGAAGAAAATAGTGGTGCGAGTGAACAAGCTTTAGCAAATGTAAATGATATTAATAGCAATATTGGAAGAATGAATACATCTATTGATGCAGTTATCGCTTCTACTTTAGCAACGGGTGACAATATTATGTCTGCTGTTGCTAAAATTAATGATTCTGTTAAAAGAATGGGTAAAGCAGTTGTTGTAGCTGAAGACTCATCTAAGAAAAGTGAAGAGTTAAAAGAATCTTCTCAAAATATTGGTGATGCTGTTGGCTTTATTGCAAAAATTGCAGACCAAACAAATCTACTTGCTTTAAATGCAGCTATCGAAGCATCTCGTGCTAAAGAACATGGAAAAGGTTTTGCAGTTGTTGCTGATGAAACACGTGCTTTAGCTGGAGAGAGTGAGAAAAATGCTGAATTTATTTCGGAACTTGTAAATAAAATTCAAGGCAGTATAGATAGCATCATTAAAAGTATTGGTGCAACTAATACTATTATATCTTCAAATGGAAATATTGGTAATGTTCTTAGTTTGAAGATGGAAGAGCTTACAAAAATAGCTGTATACTCTGTTGAAGCAGCGAGAAGTGTAAGTACATATACTCACAACCTTGGTTCGTATGTAGGAAAAATTAATGGTGGTTCACAGTTAATAGCAAACGCATCTGCTGAGATAGCTCTTTCTGTTGAGAAGACATTAAATAGTATAGATATTCAATCAGACGCATTAGCTCAAACAGAAGATGATATTAAAGAGTTATCAAATCAAGCAGAAGAGTTAAAATATTCAACAGACACTATGAAATCAGCAGAAGATATAGCACTTTCTGCAGATACTATTGGTGGCTCAATGGATGATATTCACACAGCTTTAGAAAATGTAACAACTGCTTTAAATGAGATAGAGTCATCTTCACATAGTACAAACCAAAATGCACTGAAAAACAAAGAGTTAGTTGAAGCTGGAATTGTTGCAGCTAAAGATATTGATACTCTTATAGATATTGCTCGTAGAAATTTTGACTTACTAAAAGTATCGTTTAGTTCAGTAAAAGCAACAGTTATTGAGTTAAGAGAATCTTTTACAGTTTCTATCGCACAAGGAAATGATGCAGCATCTGAACTTATTGTTATTGTTAAAGAAACAAAAAATGTAAATAAAACAGTTGGTAGTATCTCTAACTCTATTGTTCAACTTAATATGCTTGCTATTAGTGGTTCTATAGAAGCTGCTCGTGCTGGTGATTTTGGAAAAGGTTTTGCAGTTGTAAGTTCAGATATTAGAAATTTAGCAAAAGACTCTGAGTCAAATACTGAAAAAATTAACGATATTGTTGAATCTATGAACTCTGAAATTGATATTGTAAAAACTGATTGGAATAATCTTTTAGGTTCTCAAGCTACAGAACAAGAAGCCATAGACACTCTTATTAATGACGTTATAAAAATTACTGATATGTTAGTAGATTTACTTGATAGATATACTGGACTTAAAGCGGTAAATGATCAGAATGTTGAGGGTATGAATCAAGTTGTTATCGGTATAAATGAGATTCAAAAAGCGGTAGAACTAAGTGCAAGAAATGCTATGGAATCAAGAAAAGCAAGTGAACTTATCATAGAAACAGTTTCTCATATTGGTGAAGGTGTAGAAGAGTTAGCTGTAATGGCAGATGAACTTCAGCAGGGATAAAAAAGGTATATAGATGCAAATTCAAGAGATATTGATCATTAAAAATGGTCGAGAAAACTATGGTATATCAACTGAAGATATAAACCAAATTTCAAGAGTACCGCTTCTTATGGATATTCCTTTAAGACCACGAGGTGTTAGAGGTTTGTGTTCTGTAGCTGGAAATATACTATCTATGCTTGATTTGAATTTATTATTAGATATGCCTAGTGTAGATTATGATGCTTACAAAAGTAGACTTTTAAGTTTAAATGATAGACATTTATCAAATGCACTCCTTGTAAGTGAAGTATATAATACTGTTGAAATTGATCAAGCACAGATAGAGTATATTGATAAGAAAGATGATCCTGTTATTGCGATATATAAATATAAAGAGAGTTTGATACAAGTTTTATCATTAGATACTTTAATGGAAAAAATAAACAAAGTGTCAATAAAATCGCAAGAAGTTAAAACGGGTAAAGTAAAACATGAACTTATAAAAGAGGAAGATAGTCTTCGTTTTTTAATTTTTTATATGGAAAAAGAGAGATTTGCATTAAACATAGAGTATCTACAAGAGATAATTTTAGCAGATATAGAATTAACTGATGTTGTAGGTAGTCCAGATGATGTTTTAGGTTTAGTGACATTAAGAGATGAACTTCTATTAGTAATTGATTTACGTTTAATTTATGGATTTAAGGCAAATAAAAGTAATAAAAATCGTATTTTAATAGCTTCTTATAATGGTAAAAGAATAGGTTTGTTAATAGATTCTATTATTGATATTCGAAACTTTGTTCTTACTGATATTGAGCATATGTCAAATGATAAACAAGATGCAAGAATATCAGGTGTTATCCATGATAATGGTTCTTTAATATCATTTTTTGATCAAGAAGTTTTAGAAAAAATTTTTAAGAATAATGATTCATTTATAGAAGATAGTATAGTAGAAGTTGTTGAAGAAACAGCTCATAAACATGAACTTATTGTATTTAAACTTGCTTCTAAAGAGTATGCTTTTGATGTTAATTATGTAGATGAGATTATAGATTTTGTAAATCCTACAAGTGTTGTTTATACTGAAAGTTCGATTGATGGAATTATTAATATTAGAGGACAGATAGTTACTATTGTTTCATTTTTTAAGAAATTAAATTTAGAAACAACAATCTCTGAAGATTCTAAAATTATTATATGTAATATTAATGGTGATAGAATAGGTTTTTTTGTAGATAGTGTAAGTGATATTCTTACTATTGGTGAAGAAAATATCAGAGAAGAGTATGATGAGTTTTTTACAAATGTAATCCATTTAGATGACGGTAAAAGATTAGTGCTATTAATGGATATAAATACTATTTTAGGTTTTGAGGAAAAATTAGATGGCTAAAAAGATTTTAATTGTAGATGATTCAGCTTTAGTTAGAAAACAGTTAACAGAGATGATTTCAACATTAGATTTTGAGATTGATACTGCTAAAAATGGTCAAGAAGCGGTGGATAAAGCAACAGCAGAACAGTTCAATGTTATAACTATGGATATTAATATGCCCGTTATGGATGGAATAGAAGCTGTTAAGCAAATTATGCAAAAACAGCCAACAGCAATTTTAATGGTTAGTTCTTTAACAACAGATGATGCCAGTATCACTATGAATGCTTTAGATTTGGGTGCAATAGATTATATCGCTAAACCAGGAACGATGAATGTTGGTAAAAATGAAAATCGTGAAGATATTTTAACAAAAATACAATCATTGAGCCGTATACCAGCTAGAAGACTTAAAAGATATTCAACTAAACCACAAACACGAGAAAGACATAGACGAACAAAAGTAGTTACTGAAGATACGGTAGGCAGTAGATTAACATCTAAAGATATTAGCAAGGTTGTTTTAATAGGTTCATCAACAGGTGGACCAGGTTTAATAGAACAGATTTGTTCCTCCTTACCTAGTGATTATAAATATCCAGTATGTATAGTACAACATATGCCAGCACAGTTTACTAAATCATTTGCTGAAAGATTAGATAGAGTAAGTGCTTTAACAGTTCAAGAAACAGTTCATAATATGGAACTAATTCCAGGTAATATTTATATAGCTCGTGGAGGTGTACACCTTAATTTTGCTAAAAAAGTATCTGGTAAAATAGTTTTTAGAGAAGATAAAAATAAGGGTGAAAACTTTTTTCAACCAAGTGTTAATGATATGATGTTTAGTGCTTTAGATGTTTTTGATGCTCAAAACTTGATAGGTGTAATCTTAACTGGTATTGGTGATGATGGTGCTAATGCTATGGTTAAACTGAAAAACGAGGGTGCTTATACTTTAGGTGAGAGTGAAGAGAGTGCAACTGTTTATGGTATGCCTAAAGAGGCTTATGATAGAGGTGGAGTTATGGAACAACTTGATTTTAAACAAATTCTAAAAAAAATAGTGACTTTAAGATAAAGGAGAGTAAATATGGCATTAGTAAAAAAACATAAAAAGCAAGAAGTTGAAGATTTACCACTATTTTCGACACTTGAAGATGCTATAGCTTTTTTTAAATCAAATGATGATAGTGATAAAAAAGATTATGCTATCGAAGAGATTGCTAGGTTTGATAAGGGTGGGATTTTTTTGGTATCATATATAGATAATGAAAATGTTGATAAAAAAATATCCACTAAAATAGCATCTGTTATCTCAAACATGGATCCAGATGAAGCTCCAATAGAACAGATTATGGATCTTTTAAAATTAAAAAATGCTTATGTTCGAAACTTAGGTATATCTATTTTAAGAGATTTTGGTGATTCTATCAAATACTATATAGTTAAATTTTTAATTGGCGATGACAGAGATTTAAGAATATTTGCTATTAATGTTTTAGGTGATGTTGATTTTTCTGAATCTCGTGATATGTTAGTTGAACTTTTGGAAACAGAAACAGATATAAATGTAGCTATGACAGCAGTTGATTATATGGGTGAAATAGGTGAAGAGAAAGATATTGACCTATTAGAATCTCTTAAAGATCGTTTTAGTGGAGATTTTTATGCAGAATTTGCGGTAGATGGCGCAATTAAACTTATAAAAGGTTAATGATATGTCTAATCTTTTATCAGTAGAAAATTTTGCAAAAATTGGTGAATTTATATATAGAAAAAGTGGTATCTATTTAGAAGAAGATAAACATTTTGATAAATTAAGAAAGTTTATAGATAAACGTGCTTTAGAATTAGGTATGGATAATTTTAGAAAATATTTCTTTAAGCTCCGTTTTGATGATAAAGATGCTGAAGAATTTCAAGAGTTAATGAATGCTATCACTGTAAATGAAACATACTTTTTTAGAGAAAAAGACCAATTTGAAGTTCTTGTAAATAGAATTCTACCAGAACTACATAAGAGACTACCTGCATCTAAGCCTTTGAGAATTTTATCTTCACCATGTTCAACAGGGGAAGAACCATACTCAATGATTTTACATATTGTAGAAGAGGGAAAAGTTGTTGAAGAACGAGATATTGAGGTAGTTGGAATAGATATAGATTCTAGTGTAATTAAAAAAGCACAAACTGCTAAATATACAGAACGTTCAGTTCATGCTATACCAAAACCTATTCTTTCAAAATGGTTTGATAAAAAAGCATTAGGGTATGAGCTTAGTGAAGATTTACAAGGTACTGTTGATTTTCAAGTCGCAAATGTATTTGATAAATCACAGATGAGAAAACTTGGAAAGTTTGATGTTATTTTTTCAAGAAATATGTTAATATATTTTGACGATGCTTCTCGTAAAGAGGTTGCTATGACTTTTTACGATATGTTAAATCCAGGTGGATATGTTCTTTTAGGACATGCTGAATATATGAGTAGAATAGTATCTGTTTTTAATGCCAAAAAAATAGATAATACTTTAATTTATCAAAAATAGGAGATAAATATGCCGTTAGTAATATTTGTAGACGATAGTGAAACAGCTTTAGCATCAACTAGAATGGTGACTAACTCAATGCCAATAGAAGTAAAACAATATACTCAAGCACAAGTTGCATTAGCTGAGATTCAAGCTGGTATGACGCCAGATTTAATTATAACAGATTTGAATATGCCTGTTATGAATGGTTTTGAATTTTTACAAGGATTAAGAGCAGTTCCTGCTACTCAAAGAACACCATGTTTAATGCTTACAACAGAAACAAAAGCAGAGTTGAAACAGCAAGGAAAAGCATTAGGTTTAACAGGATGGATTGTAAAACCATTTAATCCAGCACAATTAAAACAAGCTATTACTAGAGTTTTAAGACTACCTGCTTAGGTTGTTTAGATGATTATTTTAAATTCAGTTGATGAACTATTAGCACATATTAAAGATGTTCAATTAGATGTAATTAATCTATCTAATGAGTCTCTTTTAAAAATGAGTGATTTTATAGAAAAAAACTCTATTGAAATTGATGATGATTTATCAACAGCTTTACAATATCAAGATATTATTACACAACAATTAACGGCAAGTATAGAAGCTATTGAAAGTACGCAACAAAGTATGCAAAGATTTAACTATGCTTATGCAAGTAATGAAGATTTAGCTACACAAAGTATGAAGAAATTACAAGACAATCTTAAAGTCACTTTAGAAGATGCTAAAGAGAAGAAAAAAAGATTTTCAGGTAAAACTTCAAACGATGATGTAGAAGCTGATGAAATAGAGTTTTTTTAGGAGAATATAATGCCAACAGTGATGGTTGTAGATGATTCAAAAACAGTAAGAAGTTATCATGGTTCTATTTTAAAATCTATGGGAATGGATATTTTAGAAGCTGAAAATGGTATGGAAGCATTGGAAAAAAGTTTAGATGCTAATGTTGATTTGTATCTTGTTGATGTAAATATGCCTATAATGGATGGTTACTCATTTATTCAAGATTTAAGAAAGCAAGAGAAACATAAAATTGTTCCAATTATTATGGTTACAACACAAGCTAAAGAAGATGATAAAATAAATGCTTATAAGGTTGGGTCAAATCTGTTTGAAACTAAACCGATAAGACCTGAACAACTTCAAGCATATCTTGATATTTTAGTTAAGAGTTAAGGAGATAATATGGATCCATTATTAGAACAATTTTTAAGTGAAGCTAGAGAAAATCTAGCTTTTATTGATCAAAATATTGAAGAGATTGGTGGGGATGACCCTGAACTTCTTAACTCTGTATTTCGTGCTGCGCATACTTTAAAAGGTGGTAGTGGGATTGTAGGATTTGAATCTGTAAAAGTGATTACACATCATGCAGAAGATTTATTAGATATGTTAAGATCGGAAAAAATAGAATTTGATCCAGCTATGACAGATGCTTTATATAATGCTTTTGATGAAGTTATGAACCTTATAGAAGCTGCTGAAGAGAGTGGTGATATTGTAGATTCAGATGAGGAGATAGTAGCAAATATTGTTACAGAGTTAAGCGCTCAGATGGGGAAAGATCAAGTTACAGAAACTGCTTGGGAAGTTCCATTTTTATTATCATCTGACCCAGAGAGTATGATTAATTATCCGTTAAAAACATTACGAGGTGTAAACTCTGTAAAATTACCTTTTGTAAATGAAGAGTTAAATCAAGAGTTTTGTGATAATAGTAATTTTTATGCTATTTTATTTGATGTTGATGATTCATGTATGGTTTATGGAAATGATCCAGTATATACACTTTCATTATTGACAGATAAAGTTCTAGGTGTTTTCTCTTGTATGAGTAATGAAAATGCAAAATCTGTTTTAAGTGGTATTGAAGATGAAGATGGATTAATTTTAAAAACACATCTTGTTGCTTATGTACATGCTACTTATGAAGAGATTGAAGATGCTTTATTTAACTTTATAGATGAAATTTATCTATTACCTTTAGATATATCAACAATGTTAAGTATTAATGTTGGTGATGCAGGACATCCGATAGATTCTTTAAAAGAGCTATTAGATATTGCTGAAGACCTTGATTTAGCTGGAATCGTTGATGAAGTAGAACGTTCTTTAGAGTTAATTGGTAAAGATAGTTTACAATATGCTCAACTAGAACGTTTCTTAGATATTGTAGGTTTAATAGATGAATCAGATACTACGAAACTAGCAAATTTCTTTAACGAAATACATAAAGGTAATGTATACTCACATTCAGATACTCCTACCCAAATACCTGTGGCTGAAAGTTCAGCAGTTATAGAAGAACCTAAAGAAGAAGAAAAAACAACAATAGAAAATATAGAAGTCAATGAGATGACAACTACTGTTTTAAAAGGTATTCTTGAACAGCAGAAAAAAGCTATTGTTTATATAGAAACAGATGATGATTTTCTTCGTGTTCTTTCTATAATGGATAAGGTAAGAAAATTTTATCCTAATATGCCAAGTAGCTTTAGTTCTAAAGAGGAAGTTGCATCTTTTATAGATTCTGAGCTAAGTGGAAAACCAGTAGTAACAGCACCTATAAAAGAGGAAGTAAAAGAGGTAGCACCTGTGAAGCAAGTTGTAATACCAGTAGCTAAAGTTGAAGAAACAGCTCCCGCTGAAGTTGTTGCAAAACCTGTAGTACCGAAAAAACCAAAAGTGGCGAAAAAAGCTAAAGATGATAAAAAAGCAGTTGTTGGTAAGACAGTTAAAATTGATCAAGAGTCTATCGATAGTTTAATGAATGTTGCAGGTGAGCTTCTTGTTGCAAAAAATTCACTTCCCTATTTAGCAGATAATGTAATAGATATGAGTTCTGATGTAATTAAACGTGAAATTATGGAAAAATATATCTTTATCAATCGTTTAACAGAACAGCTTCAAGACCTTATTATGGGTATGAGAATGTTACCTATCTCTTATGTGTTTGATAGATACCCTAAACTTGTACGTGACATCGCGAAGAAACTTGGTAAAAAAGTTAAATTAGAGATGAAAGGTGGCGAAACAAAACTTGATAAAAATATGATAGAGATGTTAGCTGACCCAATGATTCATATTATGAGAAATTCACTTGACCATGGAATTGAAATACCAGATGAAAGAGAGAAAAAAGGTAAAGATGCTAGTGGTACTGTTACTTTAAATGCTTATGCTCAATCAGATAGAATTATTATTGAAATTATCGATGATGGTGCGGGAATAAATGTAGATAGAGTAGCGACTAAAGTTATCGAAAAAGGTCTTTTAACACCTGAACAGATTGATGCTATGAGTGAAGATGAAAAAGCTGAGTTAGTTTTATTACCAGGTTTATCAACAGCTGAAGAGATTACAGAGTTTAGTGGTCGTGGTGTTGGAATGGACGTTGTTAAAAAATCTATTGAAGGTTTTGGTGGAAGTATTAATATTACTACTAAAGCAAATAAAGGTACAGTTATTACACTAGCTATTCCTATGTCTTTAGCGGTTACATCATTACTTCATATTCAGATGAATGAGATTCATTATGGTATTCCTATGGATAGTGTTTCTGAAACTGTAAAACTTGAGCGTGAAAATATAGAGTATCTTCATAATGAGCCTTTTGTTTATATTAGAGGCGAAGTTATTCCATTACTCTTTATAAAATCTATGTTAAATGAAGATACAGATGAAAATGAACCATTATCGATAGTTGTTTTAAATATTAAAGATAATCTTTTAGCAGTTGTTGTAAATAAATTTTTAGGACAATTAGATGTTGTTCAAAAACCTTTAGTAGGTATTATGGAGGGTCATCCACTCTTTAGTGGTACAGCACTTCTTGGAAATGGTCAGATAATTATGGCTATCGATCCATTAGGGTTATTGAGTATATCTCAAGAATTAAAAGAGAAGATAGAGATATGATAGATTTAATAGTTTTTAGTGTTGGAAGCAACCGTTATTCTTTGGATATAGAAAATATTCAAAGAATTATTCAAGCGACAGAGCTAACAAATATACCAAATGTAAATCCTTTAATTGATGGAATGCTTAGTTACGAAGATGATGTTATTAAAGTATTGAACTTTCGTAAGCTTATTGGTATTCAAAGATATGCTGAAGAGTTAGAAACACTGTTTTTGAGATTAAAAGATGCACATCAAGCTTGGATTGATGAACTTAGACATAGTGTGGATACAGGTTCTAGTTTTACGAGAACTTTGGATCCGCATAAATGTGAGTTAGGAGTTTGGTTAGATAGTTTTAACTCTTATGACTCACATGTTACATTAATATTAAAAGATTTAATAGAGCATCATAAAAATGTACATATTCAAGGTGCAAGTATTTTAAATCTGGATGCGACACAAAAAGATATTGCGAATGCAATGCTTAATAAAGAGGTATATGATAGTTTTACTCATACAATGAGTGATATAGATATATTTATATCTGAGTTAGATAAAGTTTCAAATTCACTTCAAAAATTTATTATTTATGAAAATAAGGGAGAAACTTTTGCGATAAAAGTAGATACTATTGAAGATATAGCTCATATAGAAGAGAAAGATATTATTAATACTACTGAGAATAATAAAAATGAATTCTTATCTTTAAAGGGTGTTTTAGATTTAAAAGGTGTTTTAATTAATGTAATTAAAACTGTTAAGTTACCAAAATAAGGAGATTAAAATGGCTATTAATTATGAAGGTAAAAATATAATATTTGATTCGGTTATTTATGAAGATGATGTACCAATATTAAGAACTTTTTTACAAACTAATGCTGGAGAAGAACTAATATTTGATTTTCTTGAATGTGAAGATCTTCATTTAGCGATATTGCAACTCATTTTTTCTTATCAAAAAAACTATCCTTATATATATAAATTTTCTGATGAAAAAAAGCTTTTCGAAATAGTTTTAAAAGGATTTGACACTAGTGAAAACTATTGTAATTAGTAACCGTAAAGGTGGATCAGCAAAAACTACAACAGCGGTTAATGTCGCAAGTGGCTTGGCTAAATATGGTTCTGTTTTACTTTTAGATTTAGATACACAGGGACATGCTTCTTTAGGTGTTGGCTGTGAGCCAAATGAAAATTTGGGAGTACACTCTATTTTTATGGGGGCAACTCTTAGTGAAACTTTTATGCCTACTATTCATAAAAATTTAACATTGTCACCAGCTCTAGCATTTTTTGATGTATATGAATATTCGGATTTAATGGGTGTTTTAAAGAGCCGTTTTAAAAGAGAAAAAATAGCTGATTTTTTTGATTATTGTATAATAGATACACCTCCAACATTTGATGCACTTTTAAAAAATTCTTTAGAGGTTGCAGATAGTGTTGTAATTCCATTTGTACCACACCATTTAGGTGTTGTTGCAGTTGGTCAGATGATGCGAACACTTTATAAGACAACATCTGAATTTAATAGAGAGATGGTCGATATTGCAATACTTCCTGTAATGTACAATCCACATATTAATGAACATAAACTCTCTATTGAAAAAGTTAAAATATCATTTGGTGAAGCAAAATTGTTATCACCTATTGGTGTAGATATTAAGTTAGCAAAACAGTTCGAATCAGGTTCTCCTATTATTTTAGAAGAGAAGCGTTCTAAGGGTTTGAAAGATTATAGTATCTGTGTTAATGAGATTTTAAATAGATTTTTGTAAGGTTAAATAATGAAAATATTAATTGTTGATGATAATAAAAACAATAGAATGATAATAAAACTTCTTTTAGAAGATTTTGAAGAAGACAATGATATATCATTTGAACTTGATGAAGCTGAAGATGGTTTAGTAGCTCTTAACAAGTGTAAAAATAGCTTTTATGATGTTATCTTTATGGATATAATGATGCCTAATATGGATGGTATAGAAGCTACGAGAGAGATTAAAAAGCTTAATTCTACTGTTATGATAATTGCAGTCTCTGCTGTTGATGATGGAGAAAGAAAAAAATTAATTTTAAGTAATGGTGCTGAAGATTATATTGCTAAACCTATTAACTCTGATATTTTTGTCAATAGAATTAAAAACTATATGCTTTTAGTTGATGCTAGAAATCATAAAAAAGAAAATAAGCGTAATATAAATCTTTTTACAAAAGAGATTTTCAGTAGACATACCAACTTTATAATAGAAGGGGAAGATTCTCTATCTCAATTTTGGGAATATTATCTATTAACAGATACTCAAAAAAGTGATAGTTTAAGTGATATTGTAAGAACAATATTTGCTATTGCTGATACACAACTTCGATTATCAATAAAATCTTATATTTATGTTGAAGAATCAGAAACTCAAAAGTTTTTTACTTTAACAAATATAGGGAAATTACCATCTAAAACAGTAGACCTAATAGTAAAGAAAAATTCTTTGCAAGAGGAATACAAAGTATCTGATGGAAAAATTTCTATTGTTTTAAACTGTCATTCGATGACAGAAATAAAACCTGAAATTTTATCTGAAGTTACTCAACTGAAAACATCTATTACTAAAGAACCTATATCTTCATTTGAAGTATCAGGAAAGCTAGAAGTCTATGATTATTTAGATGCTGATGATTTATATGATTTAGAAGAGTATGCAGGAAAATTAAGTTCAATACTTCTAGTTGTTAGTAGTGGAGATATTACTAATGAAGAGATTTCAGAGATATACATTTATTTAGATAGGTTAGCTTCTGTTCTTTCTTCATATAGTGAAGTTTATGCAATATCTCAAGCTTTGAAATCATTATCTGAAGATATGTCTACTTATATGAATGAATTTAGTAAGAATTCTGAAGCCTTGGGACCTATGTGTAAAGCATTTAGTAATGATCTATTAAGTTGGATTGAACAATCTTTCCATACTGGTGCGCCAAGTGTTGATTTTATGAATGATACTATTGCTGTAAATTGTCAAACTATTTCAGGTATGCTAAAAATGGATGAGGTAGTAGATGATGATTTTGATGATATTTTCGATTTTTAAAGGTATAAAATATGTATAGTGTAAAGATACAAAATAGTTGTAGATGTGTTTTAAAAAATGGACTTCATGAAAATATGGAGTTTGAAACAGAAGATAAAGCTAAACAAGAGGCACAAAAGATGATAGATATGATGAAAGCAACATTTTGTCAAAAGCATGAATTTGTTTTAAGTGAACAGTTTGGTGATTTTACTATATTTATAAAACCGCGTAGTTAAGATTAGTATGCTTCTTTATCAACCAGAATCTGGATATTGTTATAATAGTGATTCTATATTTCTTTATGATTTTATATCCTCTTTTAATCCTCGTGGTAAGGTTTTAGATATTGGTGCAGGTTGTGGAGTTGTAGGTTTACTTGTAGCACGTGATAACCCAAAAGTAGAGCTTGAAGCGGTTGAAAAACAAGATATATTTGTGCAACTTGCTACTACAAATGCAAGAGTAAATAAGATAGACTATAAACTGCATCAATCAGATTTTTTAGATTTAGATGAAACTGTTAAATATGATTATATCATCTCAAATCCTCCCTTTTATCCAGAGGGAGCTACAAAAAGTGAAAATGAGATTTTATGTAATGCTAGATATAATATCAATCTTCCTCTCAAAGAGTTTTTCAAAAAAGTGAGTAGAGTTCTAAAACCACAATCCCATTTTATTTTTTGTTATGATGCTTCTCAGTTTGGTGAGATCTGTGTAGAACTAGATAAAGTAAAATTAAAAGTAGTAGATGTTCAGTTTGTCCATCCTAAAGTTGATAGAGTTGCCTCATTAGTTATGATTCACGTTCGTAATGGTTCAAAATCATTAATGAAAGTATGGCAACCATTTATTAGTTTTGATAAAAATGAGATTTCAAAAGAGGCTCAAATCATATTTAAAAAAGCAAAAACACAGAGTATTAAATGTCAAATATAATGAAAGAAGAGGGCTATAACTATACCTTCAATCCAGATGCTTGTGCAACTTGTCAAGGTAAATGTTGTACAGGAGAGAGCGGTTATATCTATGTTAATAAAACAGAGATAGAGAAAATATCTTTACTCTTAGATATGCCAATTAAAGATTTTGTCAATCAATATCTTTTTAAAAAGATGTATAAATACTCTATTAAAGAGCTAGTTTATAATGGTTCTTATGAATGTATATTTTATGATAGAGAATCCAATGGATGTAAAATTTATGATGCACGTCCATCTCAGTGTAAAACTTTTCCATTTTGGGACTATTATAAAACAAGAGTGGATGAGTTAAAGTTAGAGTGTGCAGGAGTTAGAGATGATTAGATATATTTTGGTGTTTTCTACAATATTTTTACTAGTATCATGTGCAGACAATATCCCTAAACCGACAGAAGAGAAACTTAAATTAAATCAAAAACTGTTTGCAGAGGAAGATTTTTATATTCTTTTAGCACTAAGGGCAGAGGAGCTACAAGATTTTATGTCAGCTTCTACTCTATATAATAAATTATATAATAGAACTAAGCGTAAAGAGTATCTTTATAGAGGCTTAAAAAATGATATAAGTTTTAAAAATTATAGTTTAGTTTTAAAGAAAGTAGATACATTTTTAAAGACTCAAAATGATGATAAGCTTATTAGGTTTAAAATAGTTGCCTTGACTGCATTATCAAAATTTGAAGAGGCTAAAACTTTAGCATTAGAACTTGTGAAAGTTACTAAAGAGACAAATGACTATATTCTTGTCAGTAATATATATATGCAACTCCAACAACCAGAATTGGCACTAAATTTTTTAGAAAAAGCCTATAACAAAGAGTTTAATGAATTGATACTTGATAAAATAGTAACAATTTTAGTAGATAATTTACAAAGAGAAGATGAAGCGATAGCTAAGTTGGAACTGCATACACAAATTTATGGTTGTACTCAATATATCTGTTTAAGATTAGCAAAATTTTATAGTGATAGACAAGATATAGATGCGATACTTTCTTTATATTTAAGATTATATGAAAATTTTAAAAATGAAAAAGTAGCTGAAAAGATAGTACAGATATATTTATATAAGAAAGATGATTTAAAGCTTTTAAATTTTTTAGAAAGCTCAAAAACTAATGATAAAATTTTGCTAGAACTCTACACTTTGGCACAAAACTATACAAAAGCATATATTTTAGCAAATGATATATATCTTAAAACAGGTGATTTAAACTATCTTGGTCAAAGTGCTATTTATAAGTATGAGAGTACAGAAGATAAAAAGGATAAAAAGTTACTTGCTGATATAGTTAAAAAGCTGGAAAAAGTTGTATTAATAGAGCCTATATCTTTATATTTGAATTATTTAGGCTATCTGTTAATAGAGCATAATATAGATATTAATAAAGGTATAAAGTATGTTAAAAGTGCTTTAGAGGGTGAACCAAATTCGGTTTATTATCTTGATTCATTAGCTTGGGGTTACTATAAAAAAGGTAATTGTAAGGATGCAAAAAAGATAATGAATACAATAGTAAAGTTTGATGGTAATGATAATGAAGAACTTATGTTACATAATAACTTCATAGACAGATGTTTAAAAAATTAAAGGAAAAAAATTAATATGATTTTAGATGATATTATAAAAAAGACAAAAGAAGATTTAGTAAAAAGAGAGAAAGAGTTTTCACTTGATTGGTTAGGACGTTCATTAGCTTATAATTCAAGAGTACCACGTGATGTTTTTCCATACTTAACAGCAACAGAAGAAGACCCATATAGAATTATTACAGAGGTTAAAAAAGCTTCTCCATCCAAAGGTATTATTCGTGAAAATTTTGAGCCTTTAGAGATAGCACAAGCGTATGAAAGAGGTGGAGCAAGTGCTATTAGTATTCTTACTGAACCACACTTTTTTCAAGGTTCAATTGATTATTTAAGTGGTATAAGACGTTATGTTGGAATTCCTCTTTTAAGAAAAGATTTTATTGTTTCGAAGTATCAGATTTTAGAAGCTCTTGTTCATGGTGCTGATTTTATTCTTTTAATCGCTGCTGCACTGAGTAAAAAAGAGTTAAAAGAGCTTTTAGGATATACAAGACATTTAGGTATGGAAGCACTTGTTGAGGTACACGATAAAACTGATTTAACAAAAGCTATCTATGCTGGAAGTGATATTATCGGTATTAACCATAGAAATTTACAAACATTTGAGATGAATATGAATTTGTGTTATGACCTTATTCCATTAATTCCAAATGGTAAAGTTATTGTTGCTGAAAGTGGTATATATGAGCATGGTCAATTAGAAGATTTAAGTAAAGCTGGTGTTGATGCGTTCTTAGTTGGAGAGTCTTTAATGAGAACGGATGATGAAGAATCAGCTCTTAGAACATTAAAAAATGGATAGGTAGTTTTTAAACTACTATCCTCTTTCGTTACGGTGAAGTTTTCTATCTTTATGAACTGAACCGTGCCAAAAATGGTTTACTGCCCAGTAAGCTAGTGAAGCACCTGTTATAGAAAATAGGATTGTACCTGTATAAAGAGGTATGAAAATATTTTCCATATTATTACTAAACCATTCCACTGACATCTCAACAGGTGCAATCTCAGTTCCTAAAATAAACGACCCAGTTAAATATTCCATATAATACATGGGAGGCATTGTAAAAGGATTACTGAACCAACACATAGCAAGTGCGATAGGTACATTAAACTTAAAAAAAGGCATCATTGCTAATACTAATGCCATCTGCATAGGCATAGGGATAAAGGCTATAAAAAGACCGATAAAGACAGCCTTTGAAACCATTTGTCTATTCGTAGATAAATATTTAGGTGGAATTTTATATTTTATGATAAATGATTTTAATTTTTCACTTTTACTTGTTTTTTTTAGGGTTTTTCTAAGCATATTAATTTCTTATAGGTTTGATTTTTCTAAATTATACTCAGAATAAACTTATATATTAAATAATATGTTAAAATTCCATATATATTTTATAAGGTTGTTTATTTATGTCATTTGAAAAACTAGGAGTTATCAAGCCTTTACTTGATGCTATTAAAGAGATAGGGTATAAAAACCCAACATTAATCCAAGAACGTGCTATTCCTTTAGTTTTAGCTAAGAGTGATATATTTGCAACGGCACAAACAGGTACAGGTAAAACAGCAGCCTTTGGTCTGCCACTTTTACAAAGACTTCGTAAACCAGTAGAGCATACAGATGTAAGAGCAGTTATTTTATCTCCTACACGTGAACTTAGTATTCAGATATTTGAAGATATGAAATCGTATGCTAAAAATATGAATATAAAAATAATGATACTTGTTGGTGGAAAAGATTTAGAGAAGCAAAAACAGCAGTTAAAAGAGGGTGTAGATATTGTTATCGCAACCCCTGGTAGATTGATGGAGCATACTGAGAGTGGTTTATCTTTAACAGGTGTTCAAACATTTATTTTAGATGAAGCGGATAGAATGTTAGATATGGGTTTTACAAAAGATATTAGAAAAATTCATCCTCTTCTTCCTAAGCGTCATCAAACACTACTTTTTTCAGCTACATTTAGTGATAAGGTAAGAAAATTATCAAAGCTTATCTTAAATAAACCAGCATTTATTGAAACAGCTAAGAAAAATACGACAGTAGATACTATCAATCAAGTTGCATATCTTACAGATACAGATAAAAAAGCAGCACTTTTAGCATACTTAATAGGCTCACGTAATTTTCCACAAGTATTGGTTTTTACAAGAACAAAAGCAAGTGCAAACAATCTATTTATTGAACTTAAAAAAGATGGTTTAAAATGTGGACTTCTTCATGGAGATAAAACAAAAGCAAATAGACTTAAAACTCTTACACAGTTTAAAGAGGGTCATTTTAGAGTTTTAGTAGCAACAGATATAGCATCACGTGGCTTAGATATTGAGCATCTTCCTTATGTTATAAACTATGAACTTCCATCTATTCCAGAGGATTATGTTCATCGTGTTGGACGTACAGGACGTGCTGGTCGTCAAGGGGAAGCTATATCTATTATCGATATATATGAAAAGTATGATATTAGAGATATAGAAAAACTTATCGGTCAAAAGATACCTCAAGAAACAGTAGAAGGTTTTGAACCAGACCCAACTATTAGAAGAAAAGATATTGATGAGGTAAAACTAAAAGCAGAACATAAACGCTCTAGTGGTAAAAAAGAGCGTAAATATAATAAAAATACAAGTAATGTTCCTGTAACAAGAAAACAGATGACAGCTACTAAGAAGAAGAGAAAGACTACTAAAAGGGATTAACTTTTTATAAGTTAGCCAACATTTTAAGAAGTTCATCTGGTCTATTTGAACTTTTTATAGCATTCTCTTTAGTTATAACATTTTTAGTAATTAAATCAAAAAGTTGTTGAGTTTGAGTTGTCATAAATGTTTCTTGTTGATTGAGTTGCATTTGTGAATAGATTTGATGTACTTTATCTTCACGTATCTGATTTTGAATAGCTGGATTAGAGATTAAAATCTCTTGAGTTGCTACTTTTCCCTTTCCTATTTTTGGTATAAGAGATTGAGAAACAACGGCTATAAGTGAAGATGCAAGTTGCGCTCTTACTTGAGGTTGTTCATCCCCATTAAATACATCAATAATACGGTTAATAGTGCTAGGTGCAGAGTTTGTATGTAATGTTCCAAATACTAAGTGACCAGTTTCAGCAGCTGTTAAAGCAGCTCCAATAGTCTCAACATCTCTCATCTCTCCGATTAAAATAATATCAGGATCTTGTCTTAAAGAAGATTTTAATGCTTTAGCAAAAGATTTTGTACTGCTTCCTACATCACGTTGTGAAAAAAGAGATTTATCATTTCTATGAACAAACTCGACAGGGTCTTCTATCGTGATTATATGGCGTCTTTCAGTTTTATTTACTTCATGAAGCATAGAGGCAAGAGTTGTTGATTTTCCACTACCCGTAGGTCCAGTTACTAAGATAAGTCCTTTCTCTTTTTTGATAAGTTCTTTAAATATAGGAGGATTTCCATACTCATCAAGTGTTGGTATATCTATTGGAATCATACGAAATGCACAAGCTATACCATGAATAGTAAGATAGTAGTTCGCACGAAAACGACCAACATCTTTTAACTCAACTGAAAAGTCAAGTTCTAACTCCTCTTCAAAAACCTTTTTCTTTTTATCTTCTATTAAAGAGTAAGCCATCGTTTCAACATCTTTAGCTGAGAGTATAGGTAGATTTAAAGCACGTAGTTCAGTATCTATTCTAATCTGTGGTTCACTTCCCACAACAAGATGTAAATCAGATGCATTAAATGCTAAAACGCTTTTAAGAAGTTTCTTAATATCAAGATGTTTAGCAGGTTTTTCTGTTGTTTCTTCACTCATAAAAATATTCCTTTATAGTTTTCTTCATTAAATCCAATAGTTAATGTGTTGTCAAATTCAATAACAGGTCTTTTTATTAAAAGATTTTCTTTACAAAGCCATTGTATCTGCTCATCTTCATTAAGATTTTTCTCTTTTAGTTTGTGTGTTCTATAAGTGGTACTTCTTGTATTAAAGAGAGTTTTTATATCGCTATTTGTAAGCCATAAAGATATTTTATCGCATGAAACGGAATCTGTTTTAAAATCTTGAAGTTCATATTCAAGTGCATTGTTTTTGAAAAATTTTATCGCTTTTTTAACACTATCACAGCTTTTTATGCCATAAATTTTTATCATAATTAGTCGATAATTTTAGGAACAATGAAAAAATGGTCGGCACTATTTGGAGCATTTTTAAGAATATCATCATTGATTATTGTATCACAAGAAGGAGTATCTTCTCTTGTAAACGTTGCATTATTATTCATAGAAAATTTATCGCTAACACCATCAGTATCTAATTCACTTAGATTGTCTACAAAACTCATTATCTCTGATAATTGATCTTTTATTTCATCTCTTTTATCATCTGAAATTTTTAAAAAAGAGAGCTTTTCCAACTTTGTTAAAAGTACATCATCTACTTGCATATATAGTCCTTTAAGATTGTTTTTAATTTATATGATTGTAACAAAAGAAGCTTAGTAAGAGTTTTAAATATTATGATAAACTTAGTAAAACCAAACAAAGGAATTGAAAAATGAGTAGAGAAAAAATAACAGTGCCAATGGCAACTTTAGAGTTTGTAAAATATGAAGAAAAAGGTTTAACTTATTTTGAATTTGATGCTACACAATGCCAACCACCTGAACCAATGGTAAATGCTATGAATGGGCTTAAATTGTTAAAAGAGAAAAATGATAGATTGGTAGGGATATTTTTTCATGAACCAGTACCTTTATATGATAGAGTAGGAGTAAAATTTGCACATGAAGCTTTAGAGTTAGAAAATGGAGATTTTAAAATTATATTTAAACTCAAGAGTTAGTTTTCCTACATTATCTTAATTCTACTAAAATATCCCTTTTAAATCAAAAGGGATACAATTCATGAATATAAAAAAACTTTTATTACTCCTTGGTTCTATGCAGAGTATGGCGATTTTAATGTCTATTTTTGCCTTTGCATCAGGGTATGCTACTTTTATCGAAAATGACTATGGAACTATTACTGCTAAAGCCGATGTTTACAATGCTAGATGGTTTGAGGTTTTACTTGCACTTTTAACACTTAATTTAGCTTATAATATACATAGATACAAAATGTATACGGTTAAAAAAGCTCCTATCTTTATTTTTCATATAGCATTTATCATCATTATTTTTGGTGCTGCTATGACTCGTTATGTAGGCTTTGAAGGCTCTATGCATATTAGAGAGGGACAAAGTGCTTCTACTATGACAAGTACAGATACTTTCTTTATGGTTGATGCGTCTGTTAAAGATATGAAAGAATCAACATCTGAATCTGTTTATCTTTCTAAAAGAACATCAAATTATCTTTCTTCATCGTTAGAGATTGATGGTAAAGATGTTGATGTAACGATGATAGAGTATATCCCAGATGCCATAGAAGGCTTTGTAGAAGATAAGAAAAATGGTATCGCTATCTTAGAAATGATGGTTACAGATGGAGGACAGGGGAAACCTTTAGTTCTTAAAGAGGGAATGTTTAAAGATAATGGTGATTATGTTTTAGATTTTAACTCAAATGTTAAGTTTGATAAGCCAGTTATCTCTATTTATGTTAAAGATGGCGATATATTTTTTAAACATACAGATACTCTTTCATACTTAAAGATGGATGATAGCTCAAAAGGGGAGTACACTAGTAATGATGCTCAACCTTTCGCAACAAGAACACTTTTTACTATGGGGCAAAGTAGTTTTGTACTCCGTAACTTTATGCCTCACTCTATTTCAAAAATAATCTCAAATCCAAATGCTTCACCACAAGCCCCTGGATATGATGCTTTACGTTTTCAAGTAACAGTAGAAGATGTTTCAGAGATTGTAACTATTTATGGTCGTGTAGGTTCTTTAGCTAAATCATCTCACAATATTATCAATGGTGTTGATGTTCATCTTTCGTATGGCTCAAAAACATTACCTGTTCCATTTAAAGTATATTTAAAAGATTTTCAACTTGACCGTTACCCTGGTTCAATGAGTCCATCATCGTATGCAAGTGAAGTTGTTTTAATAGATGAAGAGGAGAATGTAGAGATACCATATAGGATTTTTATGAACAATATTTTAGAACATCGTGGATATAGATTTTTTCAAGCATCGTATGATCAAGATGAGGGTGGAACTATCTTATCTGTAAACAATGACCCTGGTACTTTACCATCATATATAGGGTATGCACTTCTTTCTATTGGTATGTTTTGGTCACTTTTTTCAAGACGTAATAGATTTGCATCTTTAGCTAACAAAGCAAAAAAAGCGAGTGAGGGAAAAGCTGTTGCTTTTTTACTCTCTTTAGGATTATTAATTTCTGCAACACCATCTTATGCCGTAGAGTTAAATAAGTCACTTAAAACTATCATATCATTTGATAAAGAACATGCTAATAATTTTGGTAAGTTAATTATTCAAGATAGTGGTGGACGAATGAAGCCTATAAATACTCTTGCTACTGAGATTTTAGCCAAAATACATAATGGAGATTCATTAAATATCGCTGGATATAAACTAGATGCAAATCAAGTTATTTTAGGGATGATGATTAGACCAGATATTTATAAAGATATAAAAGTGATTCGTGTAAAAGATGAAAAAGTAAATACTCTTTTAGGTGCTAAAATAGGTTCGAAATATGCTTCTTTTTCACAATTTTTTATGGATCCTGCCAACATGAGAGGTTATAAATTAGCTGAAGCGGTAGAGAGTGCTGTAAGAAAAGAGGCAAAACATAGAAATAAATTAGATAAAGCAGTTTTAAAAATAGATGAGAAAGTAAATATCTCATATATGGTATATACAGGTTCACTTCTTAAAATGTGGCCTAAAAAAGATGATATAAATAACAAATGGTTCGCAACGATAGATGCTCTTCAAACTTTTGAAAAAGAGGAATCAGATAAATTACAGATGGTAGCAAGTAGTTATTTTATAGCTGTTGATGAGTCTTTAAGAACAGGAAAGTGGAAAAAGGCTAATGAAACTTTGGTAAAAATAGCAGAGTATCAAAAATTTTATGGTGCTGAGGTATATCCAAGTGATAGCCGTATCGGTGCAGAAGTTTTTTACAATGAAGCAAAAATATTTGAAAGATTATATCCATACTATCTGTTAGTGGGTCTTATTCTTCTTATATTAAGTTTTGTGAAAATATTAAATCCAAGTTTTAATATAGACAGATTTACAAAAGCATCACTTTACCTTTTAATAGTGTTTTTTATAGCACACACAGTAGGTCTAGCAAATAGATGGTATATTTCAGGTCATGCTCCATGGTCAGATGGTTATGAGTCTATGATATATATCGCATGGGCAACAGTTTTAGCAGGTTTTATCTTCTCTAAACGTTCACCTATGACTTTGGCATCTACGGGTGTTTTAACTGGTCTTATTCTATTTGTAGCACACTTAAACTGGATGAATCCACAAGTAACAAACCTTGTTCCTGTTCTTAACTCCTATTGGTTAAGTATTCATGTTTCTATGATTACTGCTAGTTATGGTTTCTTAGCTCTTAGTGCATTGTTAGGATTTATTGTTATTTTTCTTTTCATCTTTAAAAATGAGAAAAATAATCTACAAATATCACTCTCTATAAAAGAGTTAAATGCTATCAACGAGATGAGTTTAATGATAGGTTTAGTTCTTCTAACTATCGGAAACTTCTTAGGTGGTGTTTGGGCAAATGAGTCGTGGGGAAGATACTGGGGTTGGGACCCAAAAGAGACATGGGCGTTAGTAACTATTTTAGTATATGCTATTGTTTTACACATTAGATTTTTAAAATCACTTTATAGTGAGTTTAATTTTGCAGTTATCTCTTTACTTTCATTTACTTCGGTATTGATGACGTACTTTGGAGTAAACTACTATCTTGCAGGATTACACTCCTATGCAAAAGGTGACCCTGTTCCTGTTCCAGATTTTGTGCCTATTAGTTATGCGATAATCTTTATATTTATAGCATTAGCCTTTAGAAACAGAAAGTTAGCCTAAAAGATGGAGTTTAAAGGTTTCACACAAGAAACTCTCCCATTTTTAGAGTCGATAAAACAGAACAACAACAAAGAGTGGTTTGAGGCAAATCGTAGTGATTACGAAAAGCATATCTTAAACCCCTCTCGTGCATTTGTAGAGGAGTTTGGAGAACATCTCCAAGCCCTTGAACCTACCATAAATTTTTCCTCAAAAATAAACAAATCCCTTTTTAGAATCTACCGCGACACAAGACGTATGGGAGCGATAAAACTTCCTCTCAAAGAAAGAATAGGAATTATATTTTGGCAAGGTGGAGAAAAAAGATTACAAAGCTCCTCTTTTTATTTTCATTTTTCAACAGAGGAACTTTTTGTATCGGCAGGTGTTAGATGGTTTGAAAAGCCTATGTTAGATGCGTATAGAGAGTATATAAAAGATGATGTAAGACGTGATAATCTAGCAAGAGTTTTAGAGAGATTAAATGCAAAAGGCTATAAGACAATAGAGAAGGGTTATAAACGTTATCCAAGAGGGTTTAGTAAAGAGATGAGCAGTGTTGATTTAGCTCTTTATAAGGGGATGGCAACGTATAAGATATTAGACCCTACTATTATCGTAGATGGAGAGAAGTTTATAGATGTTCTTTATGGGATTTATGAAGAGATGTTGGAACTTCAGCAGATTGTTTATGAGATTAGTTTGGGGGTTGAGGTATAATGGACTGAGAAAATAAAACAACATTTAAACTAGTTTTATTTCCAAAAGAGCTAGAATAAAGTAGAGGTAAATAGAGTTTTTAAATCCCTTTTTTAGGGGGTTTTGGTTTTAATGATAGAAGAAGGAAAAAAGATGCTCAAAAAAATCCCTTACGGAATAAGTGACTATAAACTCATAAAAGAGGATAATTACTATTTTATAGATAAAACAAAGTTTATTCCAGATATTGAAAATCAAGGAAGATTTTTAATGTTTCTACGTCCTAGAAGATTTGGAAAAAGCTTGTTAGTTTCTATGTTGGAAAGTTATTATGATATAGCCTATAAAAAAGATTTTCAGAGTTTTTTTAGTGGAAGCTATATCTTAAATAACAAAACATCAGAAGCTCATAAATATCTAGTATTAAAATTTGATTTTAGTGCTATTGATGTGAATGATGTTGTGAATAGTTTTAAGTTAAACTTACTTTCAACTCTTGATAATTTTTGTGAAAAATATAAAATAAAGTTAAAAATAGAGATAGAAAACCCAATAGATAGATTAAAAGTTATCTTTGATTATCTCCAAAAAAGAGGAGAATCACTTTATATCTTAATAGATGAATACGACAACTTCTCAAACAAACTTTTACTAGAAAATAAAAATAGCTATGAAAAAATAATATTTGATAAAACAGCACTGTTTAAACAATTCTTTACAACATTAAAAGCAGGAACTTCTGGTTTAGATGCTCCTTTAAAACGTATCTTTATAACTGGTGTAACTCCTATGACCTCTTATGATGTTACAAGTGGTTTTAATATTGGAAAAAATCTCTCTCTCAGTCCTATATTTAATAATTTAGTAGGAATTAATGGTGCTGAATTAGCAGAACTTTTAGAATATTACAATCTAAAAGATATAGATTTAACACTTTTGAAAGAGTGGTACAATAATTATCAATTTAGTCAAGACGCAAAAGAAAAAATTTATAATACAGATATGATTTTGTATTATATAGATTATTATCTTGCATTTAAAAAGTCTCCTAATGAACTGATAGATATAAATGTAAGAAGTGACTACTCTAAACTAAGAGATATTATCTATACAAATGGAAAATTAAATGGAAACTTTGGAATATTAAATACTCTTATCTCAGGAGAAAACATCTCAATAGATACTCTTGTACAAGATTTTAGTGCATTAAATCTCTCCAAAGAGGAAAACTTTAAATCTTTACTTTTTTATCTTGGTTTGGTTACTATCGATAAAGCTGCTATAGACATTGAACTAAAAATACCAAATGAAACTATTAAACGTATTGATATAGATTTTTTGAAAGATAGTTTAGCATTAGAAAATATTTTTGATCTGAAAACATCTTTATTAAGTCGATACCTTAAAGAGTTTGCACTTAATGGCGATATAGAGGTTTTTAGATATTTAGCAGATGAGATAAAAAAGAGTACAGCTATTAGAGATTATATATATAATGAGCAGACTGTAAAAGCGATGTATTTAGCTTATCTTTCTCTTACTTCATACTATGTAATAAAAAGTGAGGCAGAGTTAAATAAAGGGTTTGCAGATATATTTTTACGTCCATTTAATCCTTATGTTGAGTATGTTGGTTTAGTGGAACTAAAATATATCAAAAGAACAAAAAAAGTAACAAAAAAATCTCTTAAAAAATTAGTAGAGGAAGCAACTGAGCAGTTAGAACGATATGAGGATGATGAGTTAGTTACTGAGTATCTGGAAAAAGGGAAAAAGCTTCAAAAGGTTGTTTTGATTTTTAATGGATGGGAACTTACCTATTGTGAGATAGTTTAGAGAGTGCCAAAGCACTCTTTAAAACCTCTAAAACTTATTCTTATTAACCTTACTTAAAATCCCTGAAGAGATACTCCTAAATTATCTTGTGTTACACTCTCTATCTCTTGAACAGCATCGTTTACTCGGAATATTCTAAAAAATAACATAATCTTTGAGTATTTAAAAGAGTAGAAGTCTAAGTAAAATAAAACACATGCTATAATACCGCCTAATTTTTTTATACGATATAAAAAATCCAATAAAATAAAGAGAGTAAACAAGTTTGAAAATAACAATAAAAGATATAAAAAATAATATAGATAGCTCTTATTATAGTGCAGGTTTAAGTGAATGTAAAGATGGTAAGGTTTTAGAGTATACGATAGAGGATGAAGATAATCTATTTATAGTTTTAAGTTCTGTAGTAGATGGTGGAATAGGGGCTAAAAAATATAAACAAAATATTAAGTTTTATGAAGAGGATAAAGATGTTTACATCGATGGTAAATGTAACTGTCCTATCCGATATAACTGTAAACACGTGGCGTCTACTTGTTTAAAATATTTGCAAGATTTAGAAGATGGTTCATTGGCTAATTCTACTTCTCAATCAAATGAAATTTTAATCGACCAATGGCTGGAAAATTTACAAAAAGATGAAACTAAATTAGAACCAAAAGAACAGGAATATTTTTTAACATATAAACTCTTTGAAAGTACATCATATAGTAAAGATGAACTTCAATTTTATAAATCAAAATTACTGAAAAATGGTGCGATAAATCAAGGTACACATTTAGATAAATATAAAGTTATTAATAGTTTTTCTTATAAAGAGATGAAAAATAGTGAAGATGAAAATATTTTAGCGATGGCAAATAGTATTTTTGGAGATAGTAAATATCGTAATGAAGATGCGACACTCAAGGGTACTCTTGGATATATTCTTATTACAGAGATGATTAAAACTGGGAGATGCTATTTTGATGAAAATAAAAAACCACTTCAATTTAAAGAGGAACTTTTTAAACCTATCTATGACTTCAAACTTGTCAAAGATGAGTATAGTTTAATCTCAAATATAGATATAACACTTTATAAAGTTATAGATACAAAGCCTCCCCTTATTTTAGATAAAGCAGGGAACTGTATCTTTAAAATAGACCTAGATATAGCTACATATAAAAAACTATTAAATACTCCAAAGATAAAGAAAAAAGATATAGCAAGAGTCTATACAACGATAGGAAAAGTAGTTCCAACTATCGATTTAATAACACCAGATGCTGTTAAAACTACTGTTATAAATATAAAACCGACTCCTAAAATTTCTCTAAAATATACAACAGATAAAGATGAAAAAAAGTTTAACTTTTTTAAGATAGAGTTTGTGTATGATAAATATATAGTTAATTATAATCCTAGAGATGAGCTACAATCTTTTTATGAAGAGAGTTCGAAAATAGAGTTAAAAAGAGATTTAGCCTATGAAGAATCAGTAAAAAGTCTTATAGAAGATTTAGGCTTTAATGTTATTATCTCAGATAATACTCTTTGTGTAATACTTAATGATTATAACAAACAATCACAACTTAAAATATGGAAACAGTTTTTAGGCTCAGATATTATAGAGCTTGAAAAAGAGGGTTGGATTGTTGAGTATGATGAAGAGTTCAGTATGAAGTTTGAGTCAAATGCTAAAGTTGCAGTGGAGAGTAAAGAGAAAGATAATCTTTTTAGTCTCTCTTTTAATTTAGAGTTCAATGGTATATCTCAACCGATAGCGCCGTTAGTTGTATCTATTTTAGAGGAGTTTGATAGTTTTGAAAATATGCCAGAACTTATCAATATAGAGATAAGTGAAAATCACTTTGTAGAAGTTCCAACAAAACAGATGCAACCTATCATAAAAACGATAGTTGAACTTCTTGATAAACAGGATAAAAAAGGAAATATCCAAATCTCAGCGTTTGATAGTCATCTTATAGAGTTTATGGATGAAGATATAACGTGGAGAGGTTCTAAAGATGTTTTAAATCTATCTCAAAAGCTAAGAGATTTTAAGGGTATTGAACAAGTAGAACCATCAAAAGTTTTAAATGCAACATTAAGAGATTATCAGCAAGATGGGTTAAATTGGTTACAGTTCCTTTTTGAGTTTAAATTTGCGGGTATTTTAGCCGATGATATGGGACTTGGTAAAACACTTCAAACATTAGCACATCTTTCAAAACTTAAAGAGGATGGTAAATTAACAAAGCCATCTCTTATAATTATGCCAACCTCTCTTATAGCAAACTGGAAAAATGAGACAAAGAAATTTGCACCAAATCTATCTGTACTCTCCCTTCACGGCTCCGATAGAGCAGAACGTTTTTGTGAGATAGAAAACCATGATATTTTATTAACAACTTATCCTTTAGTTGTACGCGATAAAGATGAATTTGATAAACACGAAATACTCTATGTTATTTTAGATGAAGCACAAAAGATTAAAAATCCAAAAACAAAGATGACCTTAGCTATTAAAGCTATTCATTGTGAGTATAGACTTGCTTTGAGTGGGACACCTATCGAAAACCATTTAGGAGAACTTTGGAGTATATATAGTTTTTTAATGCCAGGATTTTTAGATACGTTAAGCTTTTTTAAAAAATATTATCAAGTACCGATAGAAAAAGAGAACGATTTTGAGAAACAAACACTTCTTAATAAACGTGTTCAGCCCTTTATGATTCGACGTACAAAAGAGAAAGTTGCTCATGAACTACCAGCTAAAACAGAGATAATTAAATATACTCAGTTTGATGAAAAACAATCAAAACTTTATGAGTCTATAAGAGTAACAATGGAGCAAAAAGTACGTGAAGCCGTTTCAAGTAAAGGTTTAGGCTCTTCACATATTACTATTTTAGATGCACTCTTAAAATTACGTCAAGTGTGTTGTGACCCTAAATTATTAAAGATTGAAGAAGCTAAAAAAGTACATGATTCTGCAAAGTTAGACCTATTTTTAGAGCTTATAGATGAACTTTTAGAAGAGGGACGTAAGATATTAGTTTTTTCTCAGTTTACTTCTATGTTGGCTATCATAGAGGAAAAGGTTATAGAGAGAAATATTAACTATACAAAACTGACAGGTTCTACAAAAAATAGAGAAGAAGCGGTAGATAAGTTTACTAAAGGTGGGGCTGATATATTTCTTATATCTCTTAAAGCAGGTGGAGTAGGGTTAAATCTTGTTGAAGCTGATACTGTTATACATTATGACCCATGGTGGAATCCAGCGGTAGAAAATCAAGCAACTGATAGAGCTTATAGAATAGGGCAAAAAAATGCTGTATTTGTTTATAAACTTATAGTTGAAAATACAATTGAACAGAAAATTTTAGAGTTACAACAAAAAAAGAAAGAGCTTCAAAATGCTGTTTATGATAATACACAAAAAGAAGATGTTAAGTTAAGTGGAAATGAGTTGTTAGAGTTGTTGAAGTAAGAATTTTATGAGAGATAAAGAGGAATAGAGATTTGAAAAAAGAAGCGGTAATATTATTAAATATGGGTGGACCAAATAATCTTGATGAAGTTGAGATGTTTTTAACAAATATGTTTAATGATAAAAATATTTTAACTATGAAGAGTGATATTGTACGTAGTTTTGTGGGTAGTATGATAACTTTTATGAGAACAGAGAAAGCACAAGATATTTATAAGCAGATAGGAGGAAAATCTCCTATTGTAGCACATACTAAAAAACTTGTTGAGAAACTTCAAACAAAATTAGGTAATGATGTTATCGTAGACTTTGTGATGCGATATACTCCTCCTTTTGCTGATGAGGTGATAGAGCGTTTAAATAAACAAAATGTTGATAAAATATATCTTATTCCTTTATATCCACAACAATCCACAACGACAACTAAATCATCATTAGAAGATTTTGAAGCACATTATCATAATTGTAATGGAAATGCTGTTGTTGTAGAAATAAAACACTTTTTTCAAAATAGAACTTATAATAGAGCGATTATAGAACGCATTAAAGAAAAAGTTGGAAAAACTCAATATAAGGACTTAGATATTATTTTCTCTGCTCATGGTCTTCCTCAAAAGATAGTAGATGCTGGAGATGTATATCAAAAACATATTATCCGTCATGTAGAGATATTAAAAGAGATGCTTCAAACAGAGGAGATGAATTTTCATGATGTTCATCTAGCCTATCAATCAAAAGTTGGACCTATGGCTTGGCTTAAACCCTCTTTAGAAGAAAAACTTAAAAGTGTTCGAAATAAGGGAGTGATTATTTTTCCTATCGCTTTTACTATTGATAACTCTGAAACAGATTTTGAGTTAGAGATAGAGTATAGAGAGATAGCACAAGAGTATGGTTTTAAAGATTATAGAGTGTGTCGATGTCCTAATGATAGTGAACTGTTTGTAGAAGCACTACAAGAGATATATGAAAAGATGAGATAGGGAAGAGTATGAAAATTGTTATTTTTGATATGGACGGAACGCTTATTGATTCTAAAAAAGATATAACTATTTCGGTTAATTATATTAGAGATAAAAACCATAATTTACCACCTTTAAGTGAAGAGTATGTAACAAAAATTATAAATATGGAAAGAAGAGATCTCCCCAAACTCTTTTATAATACAGATGGCTATCAAAAAAAAGATAAAGAATTATTTGAACTTCACTATGCAGATCAATGTATTCAAAATCTTTCTCTTTATGATGGAATTTTAGAGATGCTTCAAAAGTTAAGTTCTCAAAATATTAAAATGTCAGTAGCTACAAATGCTCCAACTCAATTTGCAGATAAGATGTTATCTCATTTAGATATAGCAGATATGTTTGATGTTATAATAGGTGCAGATAAAGTAAGTGCCTCTAAACCAGACCCAGAAATGTTACACAATATATTAGACTATTATAATTTTAATAAAGAGATAGATAAAGCATGGATGATAGGCGATAGTGTAAAAGATATGAAAAGTGCTGAGAATGCAGAGATAAAATCTATATTTGTTACTTGGGGATTTTCTCCAAAGAGTGACTACGATATAGTTATAGATTATCCAAAAGAGCTTATTCAAAATGTATAATATTGATTTAATCGTTTTTATCATTATGATAGTTGTTCTATTTGCTAGACAGGTAATGAAATCTAAACATAGCAATAAAATAGATTTTGCACCTATTATTATAGTCTTGGGAATTATGAGTAGTATTGTTCATATTATCCTTTATCCAGAGGTTCAAGATATAGTATCGCTTTTTAGAGAATCTCTTTATCCTTTGCTTATAGCACTTTTTCTCTATATAGCACTGAATATTTTTAATCAGATACAAGATATAGAGATAATGGTGGAAGATGAAGATTTTGAGAAGAAGTTAGTACAACAAGTTTTTGAACTTAAAGATACGGTATATAAACTTGATTTAAAGTTAGTAGATTTTTTTAGAGAGGAACGCTCTTTACGAAATGATCAAGATAATACAGCGAAAAAACTTCTTGAGGATATAAAAATATTTTTAGAGAAATTTGATGCTTTATCTATTTTATATGAAGATGTCTCTTTATCATTTCGAAACTTTACAGAGGTTCAGATGCCAGAACTTGATAGTGTTGTTCATAAACATATAGATATATTACGCATCTCAAATCAAGACCAATATAACCATCTTAAAAATGATTTACATAAAATAGTTGAAAATAAGAAAGAGATGATAAATGAATCTAAAAATTTTCAATCAAATTTAACAAAAATACAGCAATTTTCAACTAATATTACAGATGATATGAATAAAAGTATTGCTAAACAGCTTCTAGCTTTTAAATATTCTTTAGAATCTGAAATAGGATTTTTACAACAAAATTCTGAACAAGTGACACACTCTTTAGATGAGAATAAACTAAAACTTCAAAATATAAAAGAGTTAAGTGAACTTTTTACTCAAAAAATAAGTTTTATATCTATACAGATGAAAGAGTTAGCAGAGGATAAAGAAAATATTTTAAATTTAGAAGTGGTCAAAGATGATTATTTAAAAGCACAAATTAAACTAGAGATAATTGCGAATGATTTTAAACTCTCAGAGGGTGAACAGCTAGAGTCTATGAAACAGCAAATGGAATTTTTAAGTGAAAGCCTTAATGAAAAAATAGACAACTCTTTATCTAAACTACACGAGCATTATCATATCGCAGATGATAATATCTCACAGAGTGTTCAGATTTTATCTAAACAGGCTAAGTTGCAGAATGAGTATGGACAGTTCGAGAGTTAATCGTTATTATTATTATAAATAAAAAAATTGGAGAGATAAATGAAATTAGGAGCAATATTATTTGGAAGTTTAATTACTAATGTACTTCTAATCGCAAGTGGTCATTCAGCAAGTAATCATTGGGGATATACAGGTCATTCATCACCATCAAATTGGGGTGATTTAAGTGAAAAATATAAGATGTGTAAATTGGGAAGTTCACAGTCTCCTATTAATATTTCATACGAAAATACAATAGAAACACGAGGCTTAAATAAAATTAACTTCCATTACAATAGTGAGTCTTCATCTGTTGTAAATAATGGACATACTATACAAGTGAATGTTAAAAATGGAAGTAGTATTCATATCGATGGTATAAATTTTGAACTAAAACAGTTCCATTTTCATACACCAAGTGAAAATGAAATTAATGGAAAAAGCTTTCCACTTGAAGCTCATTTTGTGCATGTTTCACATGATGGTAAAATAGCTGTTGTAGCTGTTTTATTTGAGTATGGACGCTACAATTATACAATAGGAAAAATTTGGAATAAAATGCCATATAGAGCAGGTAAGAGTGAGCATTTGACATTATCAGATTCTCATATTCGTTTACTTTTACCAAGAGATAAATCATATTATAGATTTAATGGTTCTTTAACAACACCTCCTTGTAGTGAAGGTGTACGATGGTTTGTATTTAAAAAGTATATGAAAGTTTCAGAAACTCAAGTTGAAGAATTTTTAAGCATTATGCACCATGAGAACAATAGACCTGTTCAGCCTATAAATGCAAGAAAAGTGATGCAGTAATCTTATAACTTTAAAATGCTATAATACACTGTTTTATTTGAAACACTAAAATAAGGAAACATATTGAAATTAACTATTTTATTTGGTGGTGCTAGTTTTGAACATGAAATTAGTATTGTAAGTGCGATAACTATTAAAGAAAAGTTATCAAACTTTGATTTAAGTTTTATATTTTGTGATGAAAATCATATTTTTTATCTTATAGACCCTTCAAAAATGAAAGCGACTACATTTAGTAATTCTGAACATAAAAAGATGCCTCAGCTTACACTTTACAATGGTGGTTTTATCCAAAAAGGTATGTTTAGTTCAACAGAATATACAAGTACCGTTTTAAATCTTATTCATGGTGCAGATGGAGAAGATGGTACTATTTCTGCTATTTTGGATTTTTTTAAGATAGATTATATAGGTCCTCGAATGGATGCCAGTTTATTCTCTTATGATAAACGATATACAAAATATCTTTGTGATGCTAGAAAAATTAAAAGTGTTCAATACGAAATTTTAACATCGAATGAACATAAAGAGATAACAATACCTTATCCTATCATTATTAAACCATCTCGTTTGGGTAGTTCTATTGGTGTGAGTATTGTTAGAGATGAAAGTGAATTAGATTATGCTTTAGATACTGCATTTGAGTATGACAACTCTTTAATAGTTGAGCCATTTATAGAGGGTGTAAAAGAGTATAATCTTGCAGGTTATTTTGCAGATGGAAAGATTAATTTTTCAATTGTTGAAGAGCCTCAAAAAAATGAGTTTTTAGATTTTGAAAAAAAATATATGGATTTTTCTCGTAGTGAACAAGTATCAACAGCAGATATTACCCCTGAGTTAGAAGCAAAATTAAAACAAAATTTTGAAAAAGTATATTCAAATCTTTTTGAAGGTGCTTTAATCCGTTGTGATTTTTTTGTAGTTGATGGAGAAGTTTTACTAAATGAGATAAATCCTATCCCTGGGTCAATGGCAAACTATCTTTTTGAAGATTTTTCTGAATCTATGACATCTATCTGTCGTTCACTTCCAATCAATAAAAAAATAAAAGTATCATACAACTATATACACTCTATTTCATCAGCAAAAGGTAAATAATGGCTATCAAATCTATTCAGTATAAGACATCTACATTAGATATAAGTTATGAAATCATCAATCCACAAGAAAAACTAGACTTGATTATTTTACACGGTTGGGGAAGTAATAAAGAGTTGATGAAAACATCATTTTCTAAGTATATGAATGGTTTTCGTCATATCTATATTGATCTACCTGGATTTGGAAATAGCACTTGTAGTATGGCTCTTACAACAGAAGATTATGCAAGAATAGTTGAACTATTAATGATACATATTAATGCGTCAAAAGATATTATTGTTGGTCACTCTTTTGGTGGTAAAGTAGCGACACTTCTTGAGCCTAAAGTTTTAGTTCTTCTTAGTAGTGCAGGTATTTTTATACCAAAACCTTTAAAAGTAAGTGCAAAAATAGCACTATTTAAAGCTGTCAAACTTTTTGGTTCTGAAAAACTACGTGCAATGTTTGTAGCTGAAGATGCAAAAACATTAAGTGAACCTATGTATCAAACTTTTAAAAATGTTGTAGATGAAGATTTTACACAAGAGTTTAAAAGTTTTCCAAATAAAGCTCTTTTATGTTGGGGAAAAGAGGACACCGCAACACCTTTAAGTTCAGGGGAACAGATAGCTGAACTTATCGAAAACTCCACTTTAGAAATATATGATGGAGATCACTACTTCTTTATGCAATATGCAGAAGATATTTCTAAAAAAATAGAAAATAGTTTTTTAGAGACTTTAGGGAACTAGAAAACTATAGATTTTAAATATCAATTCATATTATAATGGAGTGATATTTAATTGATACCATTAAAATTAATTTAACACATCTTCTATCTACAATTTTCTCAATTAAATCAATAAATATCGTAAAAATAGCTATATTATTATTTTAAATATTAAGAAAATGCAAAAAGGAATACAATGAACATATATGAAACCCTAACCCTATTCACAACAAATATACTCTTCGTAACAGTCTTAGGTTGGTACTTAATAACCAATCTACAATGGTACGATTATAAACTCTCACGAGTGATTTTAAAACATCATAAACCATATTGGCATATAATGTATTTTATTATTCCTTTTGTAGCCTACCATACAACAGGACAGTTTTTTGTAATATTTTTTACATTTGCGATACTACCATCTCTTTTTATTTGGCATAAACGATTAGATAAAAAACTTGTTTTGACATGGAGAGTGAAAAGATTTTTGATTTTACTTATCTCTCTTAATCTATTTCAAAATGTATTATGTACTTTAAAAGGGTGTTATACTTATGGTGTTTTTATGCCTTTAGCTATCGCTTATATTGGGAGTTTTATGATAGAAAAGTTTCTTTTTATGACCTATATGAAAGAGGCAAAAAACAGGTTAAAGAAGATGGATAAACTTCAAATTATCGCTATTACAGGTAGTTATGGAAAAACAAGTATCAAAAATTTTGTAGCGCAAATCCTCTCTAAAAAATATAATGTTTACGCAACACCAAGAAGTGTCAATACTTTAGGTGGAATTATGGGAGATATAAACAACTCTCTTCCAAAAGATACAGAGATATATGTTTGTGAAGCAGGAGCGCGAGAGCGAGGGGATATTTATGATATTACAACTTTTATAGAGCCTCAAACTGTTGTTGTTGGAAAGGTTGGCGAAGCTCATATTGAGTATTTTAAAACTTTAAAAAATATTATCGCTACAAAACTAGAGATAATGTCATCTCCACGACTAAAAAAAGCATTTATACATATATCAGTAACAGATGAACCACACGAAAAAGTAACTTTTTTTGGTGATGAGGTGAGTAATATAAACGCTACTCTTGATGGAATAGATTTTGACGTGATGGTAGAGGATAAAAAACTCTCTTTTCACACAGATATTTTAGGCAAGTTTCAAACGATGAATATTGCCGTAGCTATAAAAATCGCAAAAGAGTTTGGAATGAATGATGCAGAGATAGTTCAAGCAGTAAAAGAGTTAGAACCAGTAGAGCATAGATTACAACTTATAAAAGCCAATGGAAAAATCATCTTAGATGATGGCTATAATGGTAATATTGATGGTATGTTAGAGGGGATAAGACTCTGTTCACTTCATGAAGGTAGAAAAGTGATAGTAACTCCAGGGCTTGTTGAAAGTAGTGAAGAACTTAACCTAAAATTGATAGAGGCGATAAATGATACTTTCGCTATCGTTATAGTAACAGGCTCACTCAATGCAGACCTTTTTAGTAAAAATTTGACAGTAAAAAATGTGATAATGTTAGCGGATAAATCGGTTTTGACAGATGTGTTGGGAAGTCAGACAAGGGCAGGGGATATTATTCTTTTTGCTAATGATGCTCCTAGTTTTATTTAGAGGAGAATAGAGAATGTCAAAACAAACAACAACACATATTAAAAATATATATTTAGACCCAAATAATTATAGATTTATAGATAATGAAGAGTATCAAAAAATTCAAGATGAAAAATTATTTGATATTAATATCCAAAAACGAACTTTTAAATTTTTAGAAAAGAAAGGTTTAGAAGATTTAAACAATAGTTTTAAAAAGAATGGCTATCTACCCGTTGATATTATTCAAGTTCAAGAGATAGAAAAAAATAAATTTTTAGTTATTGAGGGCAATAGAAGAATAGCTACTTTAAAACATTTATGGCAAAAATATGAAGAAGATAAAAGTATAAACTTAGGAGAATTAGACGTATCTATCTTTAAAAAAGTACCTATTACATATTATGAAGATGTTAAGGATGAAACACATCATTTAATTGTTATGGGTTTAAAACATATAAGTGGAAATAAAAAATGGGGTGCATATAATGAGGCACTTTTAGTTAGAAATTTACAAACTCAACATAAAATGGATAATGATACTATCATCAAATCTTTAGCTATTTCAAAACAAGAGTTAATAAAATTATTACGAACTTTAGCATTAATTGATAAATATAAAAAAAGTGAATATGGTGACCAGTTTAAAAGTTCTATGTACTCTATTTTTCAAGCTTTTACCTCTGCACCAAAAATAAGAAGTTGGTTAGAATTAAATGATGATATGCAAATAAATAATGAGATAAATAGTGCTAGGCTATTTTCTTGGATTAGTGAGGTTATAGAAAAAGATGAGGATACAGGAGATGAAATAAGATTCGAAAAAATTATCTCAACTGCCACAGAAGCTAAAAATCTAGCAAAGATTATTGATGATGAAAAAGCTCTTAAAGAGATGGAAGAACAAAATTCTTTTGCACAAGGTTATGCTGTCTCAGATAAAGTAAATGAAGAGAGAGTCACTACATTATTAAAAAATATAGAAAATAAGTTTACTGAAGTTTCAAAATTAAACTCTTTTTTTACTAGAAAATCTGAAGATAAGTTAGAGATAGTCATCGAAAAAATAGATAACTTAAAAACTATTCAAAAACAAAGTTTATTTACCTCTCAAAACCAAGATAATGAAACTTTTATGAATTTTAAATCTAAAGCACTCTCTGAGATTACTATTACTCACTATAAAAAGTTAGTTAATTTAAAAATAGAGAAACTAAAGCGAATTAATATCTTTGCAGGGGTAAATAATAGTGGTAAAACTTCCCTACTTGAAGCTATCAGTTTTTTAATTAACCAAAATGATATATATAATTTTTTAGATATGAATAGAAGACGAGGAAAATTTATCAAACTCAATCCTTTATGGTTAAATAATGAATTTAATAATGCTATTAATATTAATGGAAAATTTAATTATGTACCTATTGCTGTAAATATAGATAAAATACAAGAGGAAAATGAAAATCTAAATAAAGATTTATATCTATCAACAGTTGAACTAAATTCTCTTTTTGGAGATGAAAACCTTAATGCAAGTGTACGATTATTTGAAGATAGAGATGAGAAATTTTATAAAACTATAAAAATAATCTGTAACAACTCTTATAGTAGCCCCTTTTCTATTCAAAATAAGTCTGATTTAGAGAAACATTATGCACGTGCAGTAAATAAAGACGTTTTAACAGATATTTTAAATTTCATAAAAGAGAATATTGATAACGATTTAAAAGATATTCGATTTACAAAAGAGTATATTGAAACTTTTAAAGTAAATCATAAAGATTTTACAATAGATTTATCTGGATTTGGAGAGGGATTACAGAGAGTTTTTTATATCGCTTTGCAGTTTGCAAGTGCAGAAAATGGAGTTATCTGTATAGATGAACTAGAAAATGGATTACATTATACCTTATTAGAAAAATTCACAAAGTTTATTCAAGAGTTAGCGATTAAACTGAATGTACAAGTGTTCTTAACTACTCATTCAAAAGAGACTATTGAAGCATTTGTGACGAATGGATTTGAGAATGAGGATATATCTTATAATTTGATGACAGAAAATTTGGATAGTAATAAAATTAAAGTAATAAAATATAATAGTGACACGTTATTAAATAAGTTGTCTCAAAATTTGGAGATAAGAGGATGGTAAAATATCTCATTGTTTGTGAAGGTAAAAATGATAAAGATTTTTTAGAAGAATTATTAAAGCATTTACAAATTTTCAATATAGATATTAATTTTCTTGGACGAGATAGTAAAAATAAAAGTAGTATTTTCAAACAAGAGAAATATGATAGTAAGAAAGAAGAAGTTGGTAGTTTATATAAAAAAATGCTTATTATTTTCGATTCAGATTATGAAAAAAATGATGTAAAATATGGTGGCTATATAAATAGTGAAGAAAAAATTAAATTATTAATTATTGATTTAGGATTAGAAAATTTAGTTGATTATTATATAGTTTGTGATCCAATTACAAAAGAGGGGTATTTAGAGTCTCTTATCTTATCTACTCTTCCAGAAGAAGAGCGTAAATGTATAAAACTATTTTTAGAATGTTCAAATTTTAAAGATAAAGAGAAAGACAAGGCAATTTATAATCAAATATATAAATTAGGCTATCCAAATAAACCCTATGATTTTTCACACCCTTATTTTGAGAAACTAATAGAAAAGATAAAAAACTTAGGATAAAAAAATGATAACTTACCTAAAAACTCTAACAGCCTTAACAGTAACCCTCCTAGTCCTCCTAGTAGTCTACGATGCAACAGCACGCTACTTATTCTCCACAGGTTCAATAGCCCTACAAGAATTAGAGTGGCATCTCTTTGATATTATTATTCTCTTCGGAATAGCCTACACACTCAAGGAAAAATCACACGTTCGTGTAGATATTTTTTATGCCTCTTATAGTGAGAAAAAGAAACTTATTATAAATATAATAACATCAATATTTTTTATATTACCTTTCTCTTTTTTAATTATCTATATCGGTATCGGATTTGTAGAGTTGAGTTTTGTTCAAAATGAGATGTCGTCAAATCCAGGGGGATTGGAGTATAGATACCTAGTAAAAGCTCTGTTACCTCTTGCATTTCTATTTTTAGCACTTCAAGCTTTAAGTGATGCAAAAAATGATTTTGATAAATGGAGAAAATTATGATAGCTTTGTCTATGTTTGTAGTGGTTTTAGCACTTCTTTTAGTAGGTATTCCTGTTGCCTTTGTTTTTGGAACAGTTTCTATCGCTTTTGCTTTTTTTATTCCTGATGTTGGCATTGAGATATTTGAGGTTTTACCTTTTCGTATATTTGGAATAATGAGCAATACAACCCTTATGGCAGTTCCTCTTTTTATAGCGATGGGTCTTGTTCTTGAACGCTCACAGATGGCTGAAAAACTTCTTATCTCTATGAGTGCGTTATTTAAAAATGTTCGTGGTGGATTGGCTGTAAGTGTGGTTCTTGTTGGTGCAATGCTCGCTGCTTCCACAGGGATAGTTTCTGCTTCAGTTGTGATGCTAAGTGTAATAGCTCTTCCTCTAATGCTTAATGCAGGTTACGATAAAGGTCTTGCTAGTGGAACGGTATCAGCTTCGGGTACATTGGGACAGATTATCCCTCCCTCTATTATTCTTATTATATTGGGTGATGTTATGAGTATTAGTGTGGGTGATCTATTTATGGGTGCTGTTTTACCAGGATTGTTATTAGTTGGATTGTATATATCTTATATCTTAATTCATTCCTATTTTTCACCAGAAGTAGCCCCTATACCAAAAAATATAGAGAGTGTTTCCATAAAAGAGATAGTGCTTTCCATAGTACCTCCTATGCTTTTAATGGTATCTGTTTTAGGAACTATTTTTGCAGGTATAGCGTCTCCAACAGAGTCAGCAGCATTTGGTGTTGTAGGAGCAGTTCTTCTCTCTTTGCTCAATAAATCATTAAATTTTGAGATGCTTAAATATGCTTCACTAGAAACAGTAAAACTAAGTGGAATGATTTTTATGATACTTATAGGTGCAACAGCATTTAGTCTTGTTTTCAATGAACTAGGTGGAACAGACCTTATATTAGAGTTTTTTAGTGAAGATATTGGGGATGTATGGGTTTTTATAGGTATTGCAATGTTAAGTATCTTTATTTTAGGTTTTTTCATAGATTTTATAGAGATAAGTTTTATCATCGTACCGATATTAGTTCCAATTATGAATGCATTTGGGATAGACCCAGTTTGGTTTGCTGTTTTAATAGCCCTTAATCTTCAAGCATCATTTCTAACCCCACCTTTTGGTTTGTCACTCTTCTTTTTAAAGGGTGTGGCAGGAGATAGTATTAAAACTATGGAGATATATAAGGGGATAATTCCTTTTATATTATTACAACTTTTAGGATTAGGTTTAGTTATACTATTTCCAAATTTAGTATTTGCATTTCTCTAAAAAAAGTATTTTACTTTGATATGATACAATCACATAAATATCATAAACAAAGGGATAAAATGTCAAATGTTAGTAGAAGAGATTTTTTAAGAGGTGCTTTAGCACTTCCTATGATGCCATTAGTTGTAGATGCAACACAAACACCTTTAGATGAAACTTTAAAATTTATTCATATTACAGATTCTCATATGGATTTAGCAGATAGTGATAGTGTAGAAGCTTTAGAGTTAATGGTCACATTTATCAATAAAAATTATAAAGATTTAGATTTTGTACTATTTGGAGGGGATAACTTTAATAATAATGCAAAAAAGAAACAAGATGCTTTAAAATTTAAAAAGATAATAGATATGCTTTATTGCCCCTCTTATGTTATTCGTGGTAATAAAGAATCTTCACCAAAATCAGAGGATAATATAAATCAAAAAGATTTTAAAGATATTTTTTTACAGGATAAAGCACTATTTGTTCAAGGTAAAAATTGGATGTTACAGAAGAAAGGTTATGTTGTTTTAGGTCTTGATAGTTGTATTAATGGTGCAAATAATGGTATATATGATACGGATACAATGGAGTTTGCAAAAGTATTTTTAAAAAATCATAAACCAACTGTTATATTAAATCATCATCCATATACAAATTATTGGCATACAACAGATAAAAAAGAGCTTCATAAATATGTACTTAACAACACAAAAGAGGTACAAGCTGAACTTTTTAGTTTTGATAATCTTATTTTAACACTTTCAGGACATAAACATATCGACTCTACAACAAAAATAAATAAAGCAAAAGTGATTGTTACAAGAGGATTTATTCGACCCTTAGATTTAGATATGTATCCTATGAAATATATAGAGATAACAGATTCTAAAGTTAGTGAAAAATTAATTTATACATCGTAGTAAAGGAAAAAATATGCAAGATATATTATACGCCCCTTGGCGAGATGAATACGTTACAAATCACAAAATAGAAGGTTGTGTATTTTGTCATATAAGTACACATAAAGAGGATGACAAAGATTTACATGTGCTTTATCGTGATAAATATTGTTTTATAGTGATGAATAAATATCCCTATACACCAGGGCATTTTATGATTATTCCCCATACTCATACAGATAAACTTGAAGATTTAGAGAGTGAGGTATGGTTACATATCACTGCTCTAGCTCAAAAAGGGGTTCGACTTTTAAAAGAGGGTTTTCAAGCTCAGGGTGTAAATATAGGTATGAATCTTGGTAAAGCAGGAGGAGCAGGGATAGCCGAACATATCCATTTGCATCTTGTTCCACGCTGGGAGAGAGATACAAATTTTATAACTTCTATTGGAGATACTCGTGTTTATTCTAGCGATTTTGAGAAGATATATGAGAAGATTAAGGCATTAATTCCTAAATATATTTAGTGTAGATAAAAAAGTTCTACATCTCAGTAATGAGATGTAGAGTTGTAAAATCTATCTAGGAGTTATTATAAACTCTTCTTCAAATGCATTAGCTTCATCTTCTTCTTCTTCTTCTTCTTCATAGTCCTCATAGTACTCATCCTCTTCAGGCATCTCTAAACGAAAGTGAGCAGTTAGGTTAACCATATTCAGTAGAACAGGTACAATTAAAAGTGATACTACAACCGCAGCAATAGTTCCAAAAATAAGAGCAACACCAAGACCACCAAATACAGCATCTCCAGCAAGAAGTGTTGATGCAAGGATAATTGCAACAGCTGTTAAGAAAATAGGTTTTGCACGAGTAGCAGTTGAACTAGCAATAGCTTCATGCTGTTTCATCCCTTGTTCTTCCATTAACTGTTTTGCATAATCTATAAGTAAAAGGGAGTTACGAGAACTAATACCGATAAGAGCAATAAATCCAATTAAAGATGTAGCTGTCAGAAAGAAAGTATCTTTTGATGTAACATCCATAACCCAGTGACCCATGATAACACCAATAATAGAAAGAAAAGAACCTAAAAGAATAATACCACTTAGTGTATAACTCTGATAATAGATAACCATTAATAAAAAGATTAAAATAAGAGCAGCGATAAACGCCCCACCAAGTTCTATAAATGTATCAATAGTTACCTGCATCTCTCCATCCCAATGAAGGTCATAGATAAGAAGTGTTTTTCTATCTGTAAGTTGTAAGTCAAATAAACCAACAGTTTTAATCTTATACTCATTTGCAAAAGTATCTATAATAAGTTGTTTTGCTTCCATTAAAGGATAGACTTGAGAAACCATATCTGTTTCAGCCATAACACTTGTCATATGACGTAAGTTTTTACTTAAAATGATAGGATTAGATTTAGTTTTTTTGATAGTTACTAACTCTGTAATAGGAATCATCATTCCTCTATTATTCATAAGTTTAAGAGATGTAAGTTTTGCTTGTACAGATCTAATATCTTTTTTTGTAAATGCTTTAGAAGTTCTACTTAAAGAGAGATAGATAGGAATTTGGTCATTATATTTTTTTGAATTTTTAACAGAGATTTCCATACCTTCAAATGCTAAGTATAAAATATTATTTAACTGTTTTATATCAACACCTGAACGAGTAATTTTTGATGTATTTACAATAACTTCAAAAGTATCATAAATTTCATCTTCTGTCGTATCTACATCTACTAAACCATCAATACTTTTAAATAGGTTTTCTAACTTAACAGATAATGCTCTAATTCCTTTAGCATCACTACCATATATCTCAGCAACGATAGCTGCCATAGTTGGAGGACCTGCTGGAGGTTCTACAAATGATATATATGTATCTTTATAAAGAGGCTCGCAAGTATCTTTAATAATAGGTCTCATTCTTTGAACCATCATATAAGATGGTTCATGTCTATGGTGACCTTTTGTAATATTTACAACTATCTCTCCAACATTTTCAGAGTTTTTAAAATGAGAACCTTTAATAAGCCCAGCAAAATCAAGAGGAGAACCAGTACCTAAGAAAGTTTCGATATTTAGAACTTCTTTCTCTTGTTGAACGATATTTACAACACAGTCAGTAACCTCTTTAGTCATGTGAATAGAGTTACCATTAGCAAGTGTTGTGTAGATAGTAAAAGTATCATTATTTTTACCTGGTAACATTTTTGCTAATACAAGTTTTGTTGGTGCAATCATCATAATAGACATTATAAATGCCATAAGAGTCATAAAAAGAATAATTCTTCTCTCTAATGGATTTTGAATACTTCTAGCTAGAAATTTTTCATACTTATCATACATTAATGGTGTCCTCCCTCTTTATCAAAATCTGGTCTCTTTAACATACGTACTGCTAAGTAAGGAGTAAATATATAAGCAACAAAAAGTGAAGCAACCAGTGCAACAGGTACATTTTGTGGAATAGGCTTCATAAATTGACCCATCATCTGACCAACAAATGCCATAGGAACCATAGTCATAATAATTGCTAGTGTCGCAACATTTGTTGCAGGTCCAATCTCATCAGTTGCTCTAACCATTAAATCATCAACTGGTTCATATCTACTTTCAATATTGTGATAATGTCTATGAATATTTTCAATAACGATAATAGCAGCATCAACAAGTAAACCAAGAGATAAAAGGAACGCAAAGAGTGTAATTCTATTAATCGTTTGACCACCTAAGTAGGCTACAAAAAGTGTAACAGCAAGAATCATAGGTACAGTAACCGTAACGATAATAGACTCTCTCCATCCAAGAACAAAGATAAGTAAAATAGCGATAATAATAATAGAAAGAACAAGGTGATACACAAGCTCATTTACCGCTTCATCTGCACGAGAACCATCATTTCTTGTGATTACATAGTTGATACCTTTTTGAGATAGATAATCTTTATATAACTCTAGTTCAGCTTTAACAGCATTTGAAATATTAACAGCATTTGTACCTTGCAGTTTTGAAACAGTTAGAGTAACTTGTTGCTTCTGTTCAGAAAAACCACCATCTCTACGTTGAACAGCGATATAACTAGATTTAAAGTTTTGAATATCATACGATTTATGAACACTTGCAACTTGATAAAGGTATATAGGAGAACCTCTATAATTTGCAACAATAATATGTCCAATATCTTTTTCAGTATCTATCGCATTTTTAACAGAAACAATAGCGATCTCATTACTTTTTGTACTATTTTTAACTTGAGGTACATTATAGGCAAGTGCTTCAACTGCTTTCATAATCTGACCTAAAGAGAGATTATATCCAGCGAGTTTATTAATATCTACTTCTATATTAAATTGAGTTTTATGCCCACCTTTAATATCAGTTACCGCAACATTATGTAAACTGTTTATATGGTACTGAATCTCTTTAACAGAATTATAAAGGTTTGTTTGGTCTGCATTTGGATCATTTGAATAAAATGCAACAGTAACAATAGGAATATCAATATCAATATCAAGAGGTCTAACGATAGGGTTCATAGCACCTTTTGGAAAAATATCATTATTTTGCATAATTTTATCATAAATTTTTAGATTTGAATCAGCTTTTGTTTCACCAATAAAAAATGAAGCATTTACAATACCAACATTATCTAAAGCCATACCATGAAGATGTTGAACACCTTTTACCTCTTTTAGTTTTCTTTCAAGGGGTTTTACAATTACTTGTAAGACCTCCTCTGCAGTAGCTCCTGGAAGTGGAACGATAACCGTAGATCCACTTACAACCATTTGAGGATTTTCCTCTCTAGGCATAATTAATAAAGAGATATAACCAATAGCTATTAAAAATACACCAAGTACAACAGTTAGTGGACTTCTAATAAACATTTTAGCGAGTTTACCAGCTGGATCGAAGGGTATATACTCTTCATATTCATGCTCTTCTTTTATTTTACTCATTTTCTTTTACCTTAGTCAATATCAACAGTTGCATACATACCTGGATAAACAGATCTATTTCTTGTTTTAAAAGAAACTTTGATTTTAAATGTATGTGTCATAGGATTTGAGTTAGGGATAATAGCCGTAACTCTACCAACAGTAGTAATATCTAAAGAGGGAATTCTAATAGTTACTTTCTTACCATGTTTAATTAAAGCAAGGTTTGTTTCAGCAATTTCAGCAGATATTTTTAAGTTACTTAAATCAGAAAGTACGATAGCTGGCATACCAGGCATCGCCATCTCACCAACTTTAATATTCTTAGAAACAACAACACCACTATTTGGTGCTTTAACATTGAGATAAACATATTGATTTTCAACTTCTGCAAGTCTAGCTTTACCAATTTTAATCATATCTCTAAGGTTTTTTTCTGCAAGTTCTAAATTTTCAACTTCATATCTTGAAACCATATCTTTTTTTAATAATCTTTTATGTCTTTCAAGATTGATTTTAAGATTCTGATATTGATTTTGATAGATTTGAAGACCTGATTGTGCTTGACGTTTTGCTGAATCTATCTCTCTTGAATCGATAGTATATAAAATTTGACCCTTTCTTACTTGTTCACCCTCAGATACATTAACACTTGTTACAAATCCCATAAAACGACTTGTAATCATCTTTTGATTATCTGAAATAATACTTCCAGACAATGTAATAGTTTCAGCTACAAGAGTAGCACCTAATAAGGCTGTTAATAATAAAAGCTTTTTCATCTATAAATCTCCATTTGCTAATTTTTCTAAAGCGAAAATACGCTCATTTCTTGTATTTTTAACCATTTGCAGTTCTAAAATTTTTGCAATTTGTTCAGATTGCTTGATGATTACATCACTCATAGAAGAGAGCTTTTCTCTATATCTACCCTCATAATTTTGGTAAATTTGATTTGCTAGACGTAACTCTTTTTCTAAAAAGATAACTTTTTCATTTGAAGATCTTATCTCTGTTCGAATTTTTGCTATTTTAAGACCAATACCTTTACGAGCAAGTTGTACTTGAGTTTTTGTTTTGATAAGTTCAACTTTCGCTTTTTCGATACTTGCACTATCCATTCCACCATTATATATATTCCAACTAAGGCGCATACCTAAACTATAAGCTGCATGATCACCAGCAGCACCTAAAAATGTATCATCTGCTGTTGCCATCTCTACAAAAGCTCCAATCATAGGATAATTAACTGATTCACTGACACCCAACATACTTTTTCTAATTTTTAGACCGACTAACGCTCTTTTAATATCTACATTACTTTCAAGAATCTCTCTAGCATTAATTTTTGGCATCGGCATACTAGATTTAGGAACAATAATATCTGTTACTTTTTTATTTAAAAGAAAACTAATGTAATGATAAAGTAATTTTTGATTTAGTCTCATATCCATTAAAAGTCTTTCAACATTACCTTTTTTAGCTCTTACTTCAAGTAAATCTACTTTTTTCGCATAACCAACATCAATCATACTTTTTGTCATATTTTCTAATTTATGAATATTATTTAAAATATTTTTTAAATTCTTTGTAGAATTTTTAAGAAGAGCCATATCATAAAAGCTTTTACGCACTTCATAAATTTTTTCATTGATTACTTTATGTTTGTCCAAAGTTTTCATTTTAGTCATAGCTTTCATTATATTTACATAATTAGTTATTTTATAACCTGTAAAAAAAGGAACTTCATATTTGATTTTTGATTGAAAAAATGCTTGAGCATCTGGATAGTTTAATGTATCACCGGGTTGATCTATCGGAGTACCACCTGGGTTTTGTTCAGATTGCATTTCAATTACACCAAAATCAACCATTGTTGCTTCACGTGAAGTAAGTTTAAAACCAAAAACATTACCAGCATCATCTGAATATGCTATATCTTGAATAAACTCAATTTTACCATAGTGGTTACCAAGAGCAAATTTTTCATCTTTTTTTGCGATACTTTGGTCAAGTTTAGCAATTTTAATCTCTAAGTTATTTTCCTTGAGAATAGTTAATGCCATCTCCATACTTAATGCAGAAGCAAAAGCAGAGTTTGCTGATAGTAGCATAACAAAGAGTATGCCGACATTTTTTTTCATTTTTCTTCCTTTTTTCATATATAAAATATGTAATGTATAATTTGGCTATTATAGCATATAGAAAGATATTTTTTTATTAAAAAATAATATATAATTATAGTGTTTTATTATAATTATTTTAGTTTTTTCATCCATTTTAAAAGTTCCTTTAATTCATCTGAACTTAGAGTTGAAAAAGAGGGCATAACTGCACCATTAGAACTTTCCCATACATTTTTGCTTCCATTTCTAATACTTTTTTTGAGTTTACTATCATTATTTTTATATTTTTTAGTAATATCTATAAGTGATGGACCAACTCTTTGTTTGTCTATTGTATGACACCCTAAACATCTATATTTTAAAGCTATCTTATGACCCTCTTCAAGAGCATTGTATTTAGCTTGTTCTTTTTGAATTTCAGATAAATTTTCTTGTGTATAGTGTTTAAACATATAAATAGCAATAGCTTTAGTTTCATCTTGAGTTATATTTTCTTTTTGAGATGGCATAAGACCATATCTTTTTATACTCTTTTTATCACAAAATGATTTTTCTAAAGAGGGATTTTGAACATAATCTGTTACAAATGCTATCGCTTGAGATGTACGTTCAGATTCATTAGATGGTTTCATAAAGTTACGGATATGAAAAGAGATAGCCATCATAGGAGGAGCTAACTCATCATCTGAGATGATAGGGGGCATATTTAAGTTATGGCAAGATGCACATTTTGTTTTTATAAGTTTTTTTGCATCGTAGTTTTGTTTAGATTTTTCAGAGTTACAGCCTAAAAGAAGGAAAAGAGAGCCTATTATAAGAGTTGTTTTTATCAAAATTGTTCCTTTGTATTTTTTAGAATTATATATAAATGACGATTAAATTAAAGTAAATATATAATTTAGTCGTCAATAATTGTCTTGTTAGAAATTTTTGATAAAATATAATTATTAATTAAAAAAGGTATTAAATGCAAAAGATGGTAGACGCCCTACGAAAAAAAGGAAAACTCTACAAAAAAATGTTAGAGATAACTCCTAAGGAGCTAGGTATAAGAAATAAAATAAGAATCTATAAAGCTACCGATATGACAAGTTATTTTTGGGCTATTATTGTTATAAGTCAAAAGAGTAAGGTGTTACTTAAAGATGTTGAGAAATATAATGCTATTTATGTTAAATTGGTAAACCTTTGTGACCATAACTTTAAACATAAAGTTCTTTTTATAGATGCTCCTCTTTGTTCAAAGGCGAAAGCGGGGTTTAAAAATAGTGGTTGGAAACTTTACTAATGTTTTTATGTGACATAGGAAACACCTCTTATCACTTTTTAAATGATAAAATGGATTATAAAGAACAAACAAAAAGTTTCAATCCCAGAACCATAAAAGAAAAAATATTTTATATCTGTGTAAACCCTCAAGTAAAGGTAGTTTTAGAGCAGTTAGAAAATTGGATAGATTTAGCACCTTTTATAGATATGAAAAACTATTATGAGACTATGGGTATAGACAGGATAGTTGCTTGTGAAGCAGTAAAAGAGGGTGTTATTGTTGATGCTGGGAGTGCTATTACAGTTGATGTTGTGAATGATGGAGTGTTTGATGGTGGTTTTATCTATGCAGGGATAAATGCTATGGGGCAAACTTATAAAAATATATCTTCAGCACTTGATTACTCATTTAACTTTGAGCTAGATTTGGGTAAAATGCCGAAAAATTCCAGAGATGCTATCAGTTATGGGTATCTAAAAACTTTGTATAGTGAAGTTATCTCTTATGAGAAAGATATATTTTTGACGGGTGGTGATGCAGAGAAATTCTCTAAAATATTTCCACAAGCAAAGATAGAAAATCTACTTATATTTGATGGAATGAAAAAAATTATAAAAAAGGCTGATTTATGCTAACAGTTGCACTTCCAAAAGGGCGTATTGCCAAAGAAACACTTGAAATTTTTGAGACTATATTTGGTGATAGTTTTAAATTTGATGATAGAAAACTTATTTTAGAAACTCCTAATTTTCGTTTTCTTCTTGTAAGAAACCAAGATGTTGCAACGTATGTTTATCATCAAGCAGCAGATATTGGTGTGGTAGGTTTAGATACTTTAGAAGAGCAGGGTCTTGATGTTGTTCGTTTACTAGATTTAAAGCGTGGTATCTGTAAAGTTTCTATCGGTATGCGTAATGGTGAAAAACTTGATTTGAATAAGCCAGAACTTAAAGTTGCTTCAAAAATGGTAAATATTACTAAACGTTACTTTGAAGAGAGAGCTGTAAGTGTTGAGATTATCAAGCTTTATGGTTCTATCGAACTTGCGCCATTAATAGGTCTTGCCGATATGATAGTTGATATTGTAGAAACGGGTGCTACTATGAAGCAAAATGGTTTAGAGGTTGTTGAAGATATTATGACAAGTTCTACGTATTTAATTGCAAATAAAAACTCTTATATCGCTAAAAAAGATGAAGTTTTAGATATTTATGAAAAGATAAACGAAGTTATAAAAGCGGAACAGAAAGCCTAATATGACTAATTTAGATTTATATGCAAAAGCAGAACACCTTTTAGGAATAGAGGACGCGACAGAAGCACTGTATGACTTATATCGTTCAGAATTAGATGAGCATAACCCTAAAACTCTTTTAGACGTCGGTTGTGGTCGTGGTGGTTTTATGACACGTATGATTAGTGACGGTGTTATCTGTAAAGGTGTTGATTTAAGTGCTGTTATGGTTGATGAGTGTAAAATAGAGGGTCTTGATGCTGAGTGTATCGACGTAGCAGATGTTAATGGAAAATATGATGCTATTGTAAGTATTTTTGATGTTTTAAACTTTATGGATAAAGATGCACTTCTGAAATTTTTAGATGCTATTGCTAATAAACTCAATGATGATGGAATATTTATAGCAGATATAAACACTCGTTACGGTTTTAGTGATGTAGCAGAGGGAACTATGACCTCTGAAAATGAGAAAGAGTTTTTAAGTGTCGATGCTCAGTTTGAAAATGATGAACTCTATACTAAATTTACTCTTTTTGAAAAACAAGAGGATGAAAGTTATAAAAAATATCAAGATACAATTGTACAATATTTTCATAAGATAAAGATTTTTCAAAAATTGGATGGTTTAAAACTTATAGAGAAGCAAAGTTTTTCACTTTACGATACAGAAGATAAAACACTTCTAATTTTTAAGAAGAGATAGTTGTTTAAAACAACAACTCTTCTTTTTCTTCCTCTCTTTTTTCTCTCTTGTAGTGATGATGCTTTAGTAACTATACATAATAAAAAAATAGCAGATGAAAATATACCCTGTATACATTTAGTAGTCTTTCCTCCAGATGAAAATATTAGTAAAATTATAGAACCTCTTTATAGTTTTACTAATGACTGTGACTTTAGTTTAAATATCTTAAAAAAGAGTGGTATAACTTGTAACAGTACACATAATATAGAAAAAAAAGCCTTGACAAATTTTCCTACAAGTTATCTGAATATGACATTGAAAAAAAATGGAAAATTGGTTTATAGTTACTACATCGATTTAGAAAAAGATGTAGTAAAAAGTGATTTGGAGAGAGGGTTTAAAAGGTTAGAGAGGGATTTGAAGCTTTAATCTTTATCGCACTTTTTATGGCATTGATATAACTTAATGTTTTAGCTTTATTTTGATAAGCTATATCAAAGGCTGTACCGTGATCTACTGATGTTCTTACAATCGGTAGATTAAGAGAAATATTAATACTTTCATCAAAATATAATGCTTTTAATGGAGCTAACCCTTGATCATGATACATCGCCACAAAATAGTTATAGTTTTTTCTAAAGTGAGGAGTAAAAGCTACATCTGGAACGATAGCTCCAAAAAATAGTTCTTTATCAAGTAGAGTATTTACCTCTTGTAAGGCTAACTCTATCTCTCTCTCTTCATCTCCTAAAACACCATTATCTCCAGCATGAGGATTTAAACCAAGAACTGCAACTTTTTCATCTCCAATACTCTTATGTAAATCGAGTAAAAAACGGATAAGTTTATCTTTTTTAATAGTTGAAGCCACATCTTTAAGAGGAATATGTTCAGTATAAAGAGCAACAAACATCTCATCACAGCCTAGCATCATAATAGCTTCTTTATGAAAATATTGACGGAGTAGGTCGGTATGACCTTTATACTCTAATCCTGCCATCATCCAAGCTTCTTTATGTATAGGCATAGTAACAACAGCCTCTGCATATTGTGTTTCACAAAGTTTTATAGCACTCATAAAAGAGTCATAAGAGTATTTTCCACTCTCTTTTGTTACTGTTCCTACTTTGATATTAAAGTCGCCTTTTACATCATAGATATTAAAATTATCTGGAATTTTAGTGTTAAGAAGTTGTATCGCTTGATTTAAAAGATTTTCATTTATACAATAAAGAGGCTCACAAAGTTTTGATACCTCTTTATGAGCTTTAAGTGCTATCTCTATACCTACACCGTTAATATCGCCTATACTTATAGCTATTTTTTTCATTATTTACCTAGTTGTAAGTTTTTTCATCTCTTTAACTGCATCTGCTAGACCACTAAATACACTTCTAGCGATGATACTTTGACCGATATTTAACTCTATAATCTCTTCTATCTTCATCATTTCGTGAACATTATGATAGTTAAGACCGTGACCAGCTGCCACTTGAAGACCTATTTTATTTGCGTGTATTGCTGATTTTTTTATATCTTCAATAGATTGCTCTAATCTATCTGAGAGTTCATAACGTGGAAGTTCTAACTCTTTAACAGAATGGTTTGAGTATGGAAGTGCTGAATTTAGCATCGCAAAAAGGTTAGAAAATCTACCCGTATGAAGTTCAACCATCTCTGCACCTAAGTTTTTGGATATATCCATAGCTTCAATAGTAGGGTCTACAAAAAGAGATACAGGAATAATAGCATCATGAAGTTGCTCTATCGCAAATTCTAACTCTCTATGATAGTTAAAAACATCAAGTCCACCCTCTGTTGTAACCTCTTCACGTTTTTCAGGAACGAGAGTTACACGATGGGGTTTTAAATCACACACTATGTTTAAAATCTCTTTATCTATTGCACACTCTAAATTTACAGGAACGCTAGAGCTTTGGATAATTCTTTTAGCATCTATATCTTGAATATGGCGTCTATCTTCACGTAAATGAATAGTAATTTGGTCAGCCCCATTTTGAGTAGCAACATACAATGCTTGTATAATATCTGGGTCATTTACACGACGTGCTTCTCTTAAAACTGCTACATGGTCTATATTTACACCTAAAGTCATTTTATTCACTATCGTTTTCCTTTTTTGTACTTTGCACTAAATTATCGTAGTTTGATTCTAAATCACCCTCTGAAATAATATCTCCAATATAAACTTTAATAACACGCTGTTCTTTAAATGGAGAGTCTTGAAATACAGTTTCAAGTCTGTCATCTATATATATAGGAACGATTTTTAACTTATTTGCTTTTGCAATTTTTGCTGCACCACTTTGAAACTCCTTGACACCTTGACCCTTATACCTTTCACCTTCTGGGAAAATATAGATATTTAAGTCATCAACTTTTTTGAGCGTCTTTTTCATTGTTTTAAAAAATTTAAGAAGACCTTTTCCATTGTTTAAATCTACACTCATACAACCACTATATAAAAAAAATTTACCATAAAAAGCATCAAAAAGTTCCTGTTTTGCTATCCACGTACCACTTTTATTAGCCGTTGCAAATATATGTTCCATAACGATTATATCAAGTAAAGAACGATGATTTATCGCATAAAGAATCCTATTTTCTTTTGGAAGAGTACCTATTATTTCTACTTTTATGTTTAGATATTTTAAAACATCATTTGAATACGCTTGACGGTCAAGAGAGAGTTGTTTATAGGCAGATTTTAAAGTTATGAAAGGATGATGAAAAGTTTTTTTAAAAATGTTTATATATTTATAGCCTAGTTTGACCATAAACAGATATTTCCCCAAATCTTTTAGCATAAATTACCTTTTTTTTATTTCACAAATTATATCAAAAAAAAATTAACTACTTCAAAAAGCTCTAAAAATAATACCCAACCTTAAACCCCTCACCATAATCATTGGCACTTTCACTAACTCCATACTCAAAAGAAAGAGTTATAAACCAATTATCATCAATAGAGTAAAAATTATAGAGAGAGATATTTTCAATATTTTCAACATCTTTGTATTTACTTGTACTATTATTATAAGAAAGACTAGAGTAAAGTTTTTTCATTGGATAGAAACCTAAACCTATGTTGAAACTATTTATATCTTGATATTTGATATTTTTATCATCTTCAACCGTTGTGAGGTTATATCCTCCAAAGATATTGAGTTTGTCTAAACTATAACTGATACTTGTAGAGGCTATAAAATCGGTTTCTATTATTAATCCTGCGCCTACTCTTATTTTTAGGTTTTGGATAGGATTAAAGTTGTAGTAAGCGACTAAATAGTTTGTATTATCTTCTGATGAATAAGATGTTGATACTTGAAAAGAGAACTGTTTATAGTAATAATCTATTTGTAAATTTGTTGCATATATATCTATATCATCTTCTTGAGCATAACTTTCACCGATAATAATATCAAAATGGTGGGGAGTTGAAAGAGATTTTATAGTACAGCCATTAATATCTACCAAATCGGTAATAAGTGTATTTGGACAATCATCTAAAACATCTTCAACACCATCTAAATCAAAATCTTCAAATGCTAATAGATGACTATTAGTAAGAACAGATAATAAAATTAAGAGTTTAAAATATTTCATTGACTAAGTTCTATCTTGTTATCATTGATAATATTCTTCGCATTATCTGAAATACTATTTATTTGAGAGATATATCTATCTTTTATCACTTGTGCATTATTTGTAATATTTGTTCTTTGAGAGTTTATAGCTTGATTCATCTGGTCTATTTTAGCGATATTTACCATTCTTTTTGATAATGAACTTATTGATGTTGTTCGAGATTGATTTTTATTTCGTAGTTTAGCAATAGTTTTTTGTCTATCGGCACTGTTCATTTTTGCTAAACTTCGCTTGAGGTTATTCATCATTTTTACTCTTTTTTGAGGAGATGCCTTTTGCATATTAGCGATATATTTATCAAGACTTATCGCATAGATAGGAGTATTGAGTACAATGAACAGTGATAAAATGAAAGCAATTTTTTTTGTATACATACATTTTGTCCTTTAAGTTCTCAATTATTACATAAGAGTGTTACTACTTTGTGAGTAGTAGAGAAAAATTTGTTCCAACATTGAGTTCACTTTTGATATCTATACCTATCTGTAACTCATCACAAAGTTTTTTTACTATATGTAAACCTATTCCTATCCCTCTATCTTGCTCTTTATAAAATCTATCAAATATTTTAGATGGATTTTTAATCCCTTTTCCTGTATCTATAAAAGATAATATATTTGTTTGTTTATTATAAATAATTGAAATTTTACCATCTTTTTTATTATATTTTGAAGCATTGGTTAAAATATTATCACAGATTCTTGTAAAAGCATTTAAATTTGTATCTATTCTCAAATTTTGTATATCTACTATAAAACTAATAGTTTCATAATTTTTTTGAATAAGAGAGATACGTTCTTCAATGAGCTTTTGGACATCAACGTTTTCTTGAAGCTCTTGATAATCAAAAAGATAAGCTTTAAGATTTTCTTGAAGGTTTAAAATGTTTTGTATACCCTGTTCTATTCTAAGCACTTTTTCATTTTCACCTATTTCACGTTTTAACATAAAGCTATTGAGTCTAAGTGATGAAAGAGGAGTGTTAAAGTCGTGTAAAATATCTTTAATAAACTCTTGTGTTAAAAGTAAAGCACTTCTAAGAGGGTAAAGAACATATATTGAAAATAAAATAGAGAGTACAAAAACTATACTGATAGTAATACATAAAAAAAGTAAAATATTGTTTTGGATTTTTTGCAGTTCTAGTTGATATTTTTCTTCTTCAAATTGAAGTATTAAATAATAATCATCTGCTCCAGCGATAGGAAAATAACTACGAAGCCCTTTGGTGTCTTTATAAAGAGTGTAAAGTTCCTGCTCTTTGATGGGTGCAAAGTCTATTATAAAGTTTTTACATTGTAGGTCAAAACTACACACTCGCATCTGAGAAAAAAGAGATTCATCAACTGTTTTTATCTCTTTGATATAGTTGAGGTAAAAAAGAGTTGAGATAAGTATACTTAAAGATGAAAAAAAAAGTAAAAAGCTCTTTAAAAAGGATTCTCTTTCAACTTTGCTCAAGTGTATAACCAACTCCTCTTATATTTTCAATCTCTAAATCTGTTGAGTGTTTGAGTTTTGTGATAGCAGTCCGCAATGCTCCAGAAGAGGGTTTTTCTAAACACTCGAGGAGTATCGCTTTATCTAACACTTGATTCATATTATTTATAAAAAGCTCAAAAAGTTTCTCTTGAACCTCTCCTAGAGATATAATATGACCATCTTTTTTTATCATTTTTGTTTTAGTATTAAACTCTATATTATTATATGTAATGATTTTTTCGTGAGATGCTAGTTTAGCGTTTATTCTAATAAGTAACTCTTCAGGAAAAAAAGGTTTTTTAATATAGTCATCTGCACCAACTGAAAACCCCTTAGAGATAGTTTCTAAATCTACTAAAGCACTTATAAAGATAGCGGGAGTTGAATCATTAGCATTACGTAATGCTTCTAAAAGTTCAAGACCATTTATCTCTGGAACATTTATATCAAATACATATAAGTCAAATTTTTTTTCATAAGAAACTTCAGAAGCGATAACACCATCTTCAACAAGAGTCACTTCATAGTTTTCATACTCTAAAAGCTCTTTTATCGTTTCGCCGAGTAGTTTATCATCTTCTAAGAGTAATATTTTTTTTGTCATTACTTATTGTAGCGTATTGTTAAGTATATATTTATTTTTATTAGGTATCTTTCTATAGTAATTAAAGATAAACTATATCAAGGTTATTAGATGGATATATTAGATGGACATATAAAAGATTATGAGAAAAAAAGAGTTCGTTCTCTTAAAGCTGTTTTATTAAATCCATTATTTAGAATTAAATTAACTCATTTTATGGCAATATTTGTTTTGCTTATGAATGCTCTTATTTTTACAGATAATATTATCTCCATTGTGATACAAATAATGTTAGCAACTATTATAATATTTCACGATATGGATGATAAATATTTAAAAACAAGCTTATCTAAAAAAATAAAAGATTTAGAAAAAAATAAAATTGAGTTAATAAAAGCAAAAAATGTGGCAGAAAACAGTGTTATAGCAAAAGATGAATTTTTAGCAAATATGTCTCATGAAATTAGGACACCATTAAATGCTATTCTTGGTTTTGTAAAAATTATTCAAAAACAGATGAAAAATGAAAAGATTTTGAATTATCTTAATATTATAAATTCAAGTGGAAAATCTTTACTTACTATAATAAATGATATTCTAGACTTTTCAAAAATTCAGAGTGGACATTTTATTATAGATAGGCATAAAACAGAAACTCTTGAAGAGTTTAGTAATGCTATTTTACTTTTTGCTTCAAAAGCGTATGAGAAGCATTTAGTGTATGTTTCTTATATTAACCCAAATATGGCACAAAGTATAAATATAGACTCTGTAAGAGTAAAACAGATCTTATCAAATTTATTGAGTAATGCTATTAAGTTTACACCTCAAAATGGGCAGATAAATGTAACTATTTCTATCAAGAAATCAAATTTTATACTCACTGTTAAAGATACAGGAATAGGTATATCAAAAGAGAATAAAGAGAAAGTTTTTTCAGCCTTTGAACAAGCGGATGGTTCTACAACTAGGAAATATGGTGGAACAGGTTTAGGTTTATCCATATCTTCAAAACTAGCTAGTCTCATGGATGGTACTTTAATATTAGAGAGTGAAGAGGGGAAAGGTTCAACATTTAGATTAAGTATACCGATTGAAATAGTAGATAATACACATAAAAAACTTATAAATCCTGAAAATTTTTCAAATTTAAGATTTGCACTTCTTAATAGTTGTGCTGAGTGTAAAGAGAATCTAAAAATTATGAAAAAATATCTGCAAGATTTTGGAATAGAGGTCATATTAGAGTTAGACACATACCAAAAAGATGGTTATGATATTTTACTTTTTACTCCAGATGATCTCTATAATCTGGATATTATAGAGGCTAAAGTACCAGCAATAGCTATACTTCGTTCTAACTCTGTAAAAATAGCTAATAGTAATCATATTGTACCTCTTTACTCTCCTTTTGTTCCAAAGTCTATTGTAGAAGCGATAAATGATACTGGAATAAATAATATTAAAGCACCTAATAAAAAGACAAAAGAGTTAGATGAGACAGTTGAGTTTCAAGGTTCAGTATTAGTAGCTGAAGATAATAAAACTAATCAGATGCTAATAGGAATAATTCTTGATGATTATGGGATAGACTATACAATAGCAGATGATGGTTTAGAAGCGGTAAAAATATTTAAAAAAGAGAAGTTTGATATGGTGCTTTTAGATGAAAATATGCCAAATCTAAATGGATTAGAAGCGATGAAACAGATGAAAGAGTTTGAGCAAGATAAAGACCTCGTATTAACACCTATGATAGCTTTAACTGCAAATGCATTAGATAGAGATAGGGAAAGATTTTTAAATGCAGGTATGAATGGATTTGTTGCTAAACCGATAGATATAAAAATACTTGAAAATGAGTTTTATAAATATCTAGTGCATAAAAATTAAGGAGAGAGA
>Ga0256842_1000118_pt1 | contig 63043 bp, 58 predicted proteins | sample 4559240metaG_FD_185973 | JGI IMG/M metagenome (GOLD analysis project Ga0256842, IMG submission 185973) | Hydrothermal vent microbial communities from Guaymas Basin, Mexico - 4559-240 | ecosystem: Environmental > Aquatic > Marine > Hydrothermal vents | place: Mexico: Guaymas Basin | collected... | reverse complement strand
ATGACGATGTTTTTTGTTCTGTAATAAACCTTATTTTCTTTTGTTTTCATTTTTGTATTTTCAGGTTCCTTGTTACCTTTTATAGTTCTCATGTTTTATCTCCTTTTATTTTCACGGCGGGGATTTTGCCTTCCCTTGCCATCTTATAAAGAGTAGATTTTCCTATTTTTAAATATTTTGCGGTTTCCTCAAGGGTCATTATTTCTCCAAAGCCTTCCATCATAGGTTCAACTCCTTTTGAGCGTGTCAAAGTTTATCATTGTTTAACATCACATAATAATATATAGCAAAGAAAAGCAAAGAGTCAAGTTCCTTTTCAAAAAATCTTTCTTTCTGGGCGGGTGTGGGTGGCTTCATTGTCAATCCAGAATAGGAAAAAGAGAAAGTTTTATTTTGCCTGATTTCTCCCTTGTGCGGATAAGTCGGAAAGATACTTTGAATGAGTTTGAAACAGACATCAAACTGGCTCCCCAGATTGATGGCTCTTTTGAGATGTAAGCTTCTCCGGCAGTAATTGCTTCAGAGTACAACTCGTTTATATATGTAGTATTGCAGATACATATACCTCTGAATGAACTCACTTTTTCTCTATAAAGCAAAAGAAAAAACCTTGTATGGATAAGAAGTCGCTAAGGTTTATACAGAGGCTGCTTTTTCATATTCTATCAATAAGCTTTCAATTAACTCTTTAACAGAAATAATCTTATCCACTCTATATGCATTAGCTCCTGCAAAAGCAAAGCCCTCTTCCAAATTGCCTTTTTTTGCGTTGGTTAGTGCTAAAGCAATACAGTATGGCACTTTTTTAAAATCACAAGGTTTTAAACACTTCCATAAACACCTGATCGGTTTTTTTATTCCAGCTTTAACTTCTTCTAAAAATTTATTTTTTATTGCTCTTCCTGGTAAACCAACAGGACTATCTATGATAATTATATCTTCTTTTTTACACTTAACAAAAGCTTCTTTAAACCGGATATCTGCATCGCACTCATGAGTTGCTACAAATCGTGTACCCATTTGAACTCCATCAGCACCCATTTGAATAAATTTATAAATGTCTTCACCAGTATATATTCCACCAGCGACAATAATCGGGATTTTCTTTTCAAATTGTTTTTCATAGACTCTTATTACAGATATAACTTCTGGCAAAATATTTTCCAGGCTATAGCGTGGATCATCAATCTGTTCTCTTTTAAATCCAAGATGACCTCCAGCTAAAGGACCCTCAATAACTACAGCATCAGGAACATGGTTGTAGTGTTTTGCCCAATATCTAAATATAAGATCAGCAGCCCTTGCAGAAGATACAATAGGAACAACCTTTGTGGAGCTATTTTTTAAAGCTTCAAAAGGAACTTTTAATGGCAAACCTGCACCGAGAAAGACAAGATCTGCTTTCTCTTCTATTGCTACCAGTAAAAGCTCCTCAAAATCTGAAAGAGCTACCATTATATTAACTCCTATAATGCCCTTTGTCATTTCTTTTGCTTTTCTTATTTCTTTTCTTAATGCTCTTTTATTTGCTTCCTTAAAGTTTGTTTTAAAATCTGGTTCAAGCATACCAATTGCGGCAGCACCAATAACTCCTATACCACCTTCATTTGCTACAGCTGAAGCCAATCCCGATAAAGAGATACCTACGCTCATTCCACCTTGAATAATTGGTATTTCAGCCTCAAGATCACCTATTTTCAATTTAGGCAATTTTCTTGAGCTCATAAATTTACCTCCATTAAAATTTTAAATATTATGAAAAAATATACCAAAGAAAAATGAAAAGTCTATTAAAAAATTTTAAAAAGTGATATTTTATTAATGATATTATCTGATATGCTATTGTTAAATAAATCCCAGTTCCTATTATGTCTGCCAGAGTTGTAATAAGGGAGTGCGCTTGCAGTCGCAGGATTTTTTAAGCTTTTAATATCATCCTATGGTAATAAAAAAACAAAAAAAGCAAGAGTATTTTTTAATCAAAAACGAATTTTACATGGATACCTTTGTCTAATTGGACAAATAGAAATTTTAGAAATAGGTTAAAGAGAAAACAAAATCAGAAAGAAAAGAAATGATAGGATAAACTATATAGGATAAAAGACCAGTAAGAGCTAAAAATAAAATCAGAAAAAATCCAAAAAGTTCCAATTTTAGATAACTTGCTCTTAAAGAATAGGGGAGAAATTTTACTAATATCTTACTTCCATCTAAAGGAGGTATAGGAAGAAGATTAAAAACTCCCAAACCTATATTGATTTTTACTCCTAAATAGCACATCAAAGCTAAAGGTTCTGAAATTTGAAAATTTAAAAAATTAATCTTTAAAATACCAAACAGATGGAAAAAGAAAGCAAATATAAAGGCTAAAATTACGTTGGATAAAGGTCCTGCTAAAGAAACCAAAGCCATGTCTCTCCAGGGATTTTTAAAATAATTAGGATTAATAGGAACAGGTTTAGCCCAACCTATAGCCTGTGTTATAAAAAGAGTTATAGTTCCCAAAGGATCCAAATGTTTAAGAGGATTTAAAGAAAGTCTATCAGCAAGCTTTGGAGTAGGATCTCCTAATAAATAAGCCATAAGTCCATGAGAAAACTCATGAACTGTTAAAGCAAGAAGTAAAGGAGGTGTAAGTAAAATAAAAATTTTTAAATCAAACATCAATACTCTATTTTAGAAATCTCTTTTATGTTTTTTAAAATAGAAAGAGCCATTTTTACCTGAAAATCCTTTTCAGGATCTGTGGTTCTCATAATTACATCTTCATGACTTTTTATTTTAAGTGCCATTTCAGGTATTTCTATATCAGGCTTTATTCCCACCTTATCTATGCAAACTCCATTGGGAGTATAATAAAAAGCAGTAGTTAGTTTTACAGCATAACCATCTTCCAATGGAATAACTGTTTGAACTCTGCCTTTTCCAAAACTTTTTTGTCCTAATACCAAAGCTCTATGATTATCTTTTAAAGCTCCTGTAACAATTTCAGAAGCAGAGGCTGTTCCGTGATTAATCAAAATAACAATAGGATAATGATGTTTTTCATTAGGAGGATTGGGTTTAGCTCTAAATTCCATCTGGCTGTTTTTATTTTTACCTTTTATGGAAACTATTAAACCTTTATCTAAGAATTCATCAGCAACATCTATAGCAGAGGAAAGTAAACCTCCTGGATTATATCTTAAATCTAACACAATACCCTTGATTTTTTCCTTACTTTCTAATTTTTCTAAAGCTTTTTCTAATTCTTCAGGGGTTTTTTCTTGAAAACTTGTGATTCTAACATAGGCATAACCAGGTTCTAAAATTTTGTATTTTACACTTTTTATAGGAATAACATCCCGTGTTAAAGTGATAACCTTGATATCTTTATCATTTCTTAATATGGTAATGGTAACTTTTGTTCCTTTTGGTCCTCTTAAAAGCTTAACAGCCTCTAACAAAGACATTCCTTTTGTAGGTTTATCATTTATTTTTAAAATTTTATCTCCAGGTTTTATACCAGCTTTCCATGCAGGGGTATCTTCTATAGGAGCAACAACCGTTAGAATTCCATCTTTCATAGTTATCTCTATACCAATTCCTGTAAAACTACCTTTAGTTTCTATTTCCAGCTCTTTATACTCTTCAGGTGTCATTAAACAAGAGTAAGGATCAAGAGAATTTAGCATTCCATTTATAGCACCGTAGATCAATTTTTTGGGACTTATATCTGTTACATAATTATCTTCTATCAAATTTAAAACCTGAGAAAACATTTTAAGATATTTATATATTTCATTATTTTTTTCTTTTGAAAAACAATTATTAAATTTGAAAATTATAAAAAAGATTAAAATTAGGCTTAAGATAAATCCTATAACTTTTTTAGAATTTGATCTCATAAAAAAACCCCTTACAAAATTTTTTTAAATTTAAAAAATTAAACACCTAAAAAAAATTTTTTCAAGATATTTGAAGAATAATAAAGAATTCTTAAAATATAAAGATAAAATCTTGCAAAAAAAAGAAAACATGATTTAATTAGGAAACACAAAAAGCACGTCTAAGGGTTGGGGTGTCCCTTTAAAGGGATGCTTGGTTTTAGTCCACCTTAGACGGAAGAAAAAACCCCAAAGGAGGTAATTTTATGGCTCACATTACTATGAAACAGCTTCTTGAAGCAGGTGTCCATTTTGGACATCAGACCCGTAGATGGAATCCAAAAATGAAACCCTTCATTTTTGGAGAAAGAAACGGCATTCACATTATTGATTTACAGCAAACTCTTAAGTATTTTGAAATTGCCTATGAATTTGTGGTAAATTTAGTAGCTAATGGTGGAAAACTTTTATTTGTCGGAACAAAAAAACAGGCTCAAGAAACTATTAAAACTGAAGCTGAAAGATGCGGAATGTATTATGTAAATTATCGTTGGCTTGGTGGAACACTTACTAATTTTAGAACAATTAGACAAAGTGTAGAAAAGCTCAAAAGAATTGAGTCTTGGTTTGAAGATGGAACTATAGAGAGGTTCCCTAAAAAAGAAAGACTTAAGTTAGAGCGTTTAAAAAATAAATTAGAAAGAAACTTGGCTGGTATTAAAGATATGGAAACCTTACCTCAGGCTTTATATATAGTTGATCCTGTGCATGAAGAAATTGCTGTAAAAGAAGCAAGAAAACTTGGAATACCTATAATAGCTATTGTAGATACAAATTGTGATCCAGATCTAATAGACTATATCATTCCAGGGAATGATGATGCTATAAGAGCTGTAAAACTTCTTACCAGTAAAATAGCTGATGCCTGCTTAGAAGGTTTAGAAATTTACAAAGAAAAAGTAGCAGCTATGAGTGATAAAGAGGAAATGGTAGGAGAAGAAGAATTTCAAAGTGAGGAAGAAAAGGCAGAGGCTATTTTAGAAGAAATTTTAGCTGAGGAGACTAAGGAAGAGAAATTAGAAGAAGAAGCTTCTAAGATGCCTGAAGAATAAAAAATTTTAAAAGGAGGTTAATTATGACAAAAATTAGTTTAGAACTTATAAAACAACTTAGAGAAAGAACTGCTGCTGGTTTTTCAGACTGCAAAAAAGCTTTGGAAGAAGCTGGTGGAGATATAGAAAAAGCTGTAGATATTTTAAGAAAAAGAGGTTTAGCTATAGCTGCTAAAAGAGCAGGAAAAGAAGCCAGTGAAGGGGTAATTGCTGCTTATATTCATAGTAATAAAAAAATAGGGGTTTTAGTAGAAGTAAATTGTGAAACAGATTTTGTTGCCAGAACTGATGAATTTCAGGAATTTGCTCACAATATAGCTATGCAAATTGCTGCTACTAATCCTATAGCGGTAAGCAGAGATCAGGTGCCTCAAGAAATTTTAGAAAGAGAAAAAAAGATATATGAAGAGCAATTAAGAGAAAGTGGAAAACCTGAAAATATAATTCCAAAAATAATAGAAGGAAAGTTAGAGAAGTTTTATAAGGAAAATGTTTTGTTAGAACAGGATTTTATTAAAAATCCAGAGATTACTGTTCAGGATTTGTTAAATGAACTTATAGCAAAGACTGGAGAAAAGATAGTAATTAAAAGATTTTGTAGATATCAAATAGGGGAATAAAAGAAGTGCCTGAAGTGAAATATAAAAGGATTTTGCTTAAAATTTCTGGAGAAGCTTTACTTGGGGATAAATCTTTTGGTATTGATAATAAAGTACTCAATAAAATTGCAGAGGAATTAAAAGAAATTTATCAATATGGTGTTGAAATAGGAATAGTTATTGGTGGAGGAAATATTTTTAGAGGTGTAGCAGGAGAAAAACAGGGAATGGATAGAGCCAGAGCAGATTATATGGGTATGCTTGCAACTTTAATAAATGCTCTGGCTCTTCAAGATGCTATAGAATCTAAAAATATTCCTTGTAGAGTAATGTCAGCTTTGGAAGTTAAAGAAGTTGCAGAGACTTATATAAGAGAAAAAGCTTTAAAACACTTGGAAAAAGGTAGAATACTCATTTTAGCTTGTGGAACCGGGAATCCTTTTTTTACCACAGATACAGCTGCAGTTTTAAGAGCTTTGGAATTAAAAGCAAAAATTTTATTTAAAGCCACCAAGGTTGATGGAGTATATGAGAAAGATCCTTTTAAAGATCCTACAGCTAAAAAATTTGATGAATTAACTTTTGATGAAGCCTTGCAAAAAAAATTAAGAGTTATGGATGCTACAGCTTTTTCTTTAGCCAGAGATTATAAACTTCCAGTTTTAGTTTTTAACTTATTAAAATATGGTAATATTAAAAAAGCACTTTTAGGGGAAAAAGTAGGGACTTTGATTAAATAATTTAAAAAGGAGGTGAGAACTTCGTGAATCAATCCTTAGAAGAAACAAAGAAGAAAATGGAAAAAAGGGTTAAGGCTTTTAAAGAAGAACTTTCTCATATAAGAACTTCAAGAGCTTCTATTTCTCTTTTGGAAGGAATTAAAGTTGATTGCTATGGAACCAAGATGCCTATTACTCAGTTAGCTACTATTAATATCATAGAAGGAAAAATGATAGTTATTCAACCCTGGGATGTTAATCTGGTAAAAGAAATGGAAAAGGCTATTCAAAAGTCGGATCTTGGTATTAATCCTACCAGTGATGGAAAAACCATAAAACTTGTTATACCTCCACTTACAGAAGAAAGAAGAAAAGAGTTAACCAAAGTAGTAGGTAAATTGGCTGAAGAAGCAAGAATCGCTATAAGAAATATAAGAAGAGATATTTTAGATAAATTTAAAACAGCCAAAAAGAAAGGTGAAATTTCTGAAGATGACTATATTCAATTGGAAAAAAAGGTTCAAAAAATAACTGATGAACATATTAAAAAAATAGATGAATTATTAAAAGAAAAAGAAAAAGAAATTTTAACAGTTTAATGATGAGCTCACAAGATTTTGATCTGATTTTAGATCCGTCAAAGCTTCCTGAGCATGTTGCTATTATTATGGATGGAAATGGCAGATGGGCTAAAAAAAAAGGTTTGCCCCGTATATATGGACATAAAAAGGGAGTAGAAACTGCTAAAAAAATCATTTTAAAAACCTATGAGCTCGGTATTCCTGTTCTTACTCTTTTTGCTTTTTCCAAAGAAAACTGGGAAAGACCTAAGAGTGAAATAGAAACTATTTTTGAACTTTTAAAATTCTATTTGGAAAATGAATTAGAAAACATGCAAAAAAAAGAGATAAAATTTGTAGCTATAGGTGATATAGAAGATTTTCCAAAAGACTTGCAAAAAAGAATTAAATATACAGAAGATGTTACTAAGGAAAATAAAAAAATGAAACTCTGTTTAGCTCTTAGTTATGGGGGAAGGACTGAAATTATAAGAGCTACTAAAATAATAGCTGATAAAGTTAAAAAAGGAGAGGTTGACCCTGAAGAAATAAATGAAAAATTATTTAGAAAATTTCTTTATACTGCAGATTTACCTGATCCTGATCTTCTTATAAGAACAAGTGGAGAGCTTAGGATTTCCAATTTTTTGCTTTTCCAGATGGCTTATACAGAATTTTATTTTACTCCTATTTGTTGGCCTGATTTTGATGAGAAAGAGTATATAAAAGCCCTTTATTCTTATCAACAAAGAGAAAGAAGATTTGGCAGAATTTATGAATTTTAAAAGATTTATTACTGCTTTAATTCTTTTTCCTATTCTTACTTTTCTTCTTTTTAAAGCTTCTTTGTCTATTCTTTTGGTATTAATTTTATTTACTGCTTTTATATGTTATTATGAATGGTCTAATCTTTTTCACTTTTCTTTTTATTGGTTATTCTGGGGTGAAGTTTTACTACTTATGGGATTGTTTTTATCTGCTATTTTAAATATTCCTAAGTTTTATATATTTTATATATTCCTGTTTTTTTCTTTTTTACCTTTTTTATTTGCTTATGAAAAAGAAAAGTTTAAAATACTTTTTTTACCTTTTTTAATAGGCCTTATCTATCTTTTTATAGGTCTTTTTCCTTTTTGGGAAATTTTACAAGAATTTAAAAGAGAATATCTGGTTTACTTTTTTTCAATAATCTTTGCTAATGATACAGGTGCTTATTTGACAGGTAAAGCCTTTGGAAAACATCATTTTTTCCCAAAAATCTCTCCTAAGAAAACCTGGGAAGGTTTTTTTGGGGGAATATGTTTAGCTGTAATAATAGCAATATTACTTAACAAATTCTGGAATTTATTTCCTAATTTCACTAATTTATTTATAGCAGGGTTTTTAGCTATAGTGGGAACCATAGGAGATCTTTTTGAATCAGCTTTTAAAAGAATGGTAAATAAAAAAGATTCTGGTAGAATAATTTGGGGACATGGAGGAATGCTTGACAGAATAGATGGAGTTTTATTTTCTGCGCCTTTGTTTTTAATATTTTTAAATTTTCTTAAAAAATGATTCCGTCTATAGAGGAATGCTATAAACTTTTAAAAGAAGAAAAAGTCCCAGAACATATTATCAGACATTCTGAAAAAGTGGCTTTAGTTTCTCTATTTATTGGTGGTTGTTTAAAAGAAAAAGGAGAGGATTTAAATTTACCTTTATTATTGGCAGGTGCACTTTTACATGATATCAAAAAGTATGAGTCAATTTTAACAGGAATTAATCACGCTGAAGCTGGTTACAAACTTTTAAAAAGTTTAGGATATAAAAGAGTAGCAGAAGTTGTAAAAAATCATATTTATTTGGATTTAGATTTGTATTCACCTATTAAAGAAGATGAAATTGTTTTTTACGCTGATAAAAGGGTTAAACACGAGCAAATTGTTAGTTTAAAAGAAAGATTTATTGATCTTAAAGAAAGGTATGGAAGGAATCCTAAATCTCTTGCCAAATTGCAATTTTTGGAAAAAATTACTTATCTTATTGAAAATCGCATTTTTAACAAACTTCCTTTTTCTCCTGAGAAAGTATTAGAATTAGAAAAGATTAAGGAGGTAAAAAATGTCCTCTACAAGAATATTGAAAATAGCACTTCTTGCTGGTGGAAAATCTTCTGAAAGAGAAATTTCTTTAAAAGGTGCAGAATCTGTTAAAAAAGCTTTAGAAAAATTAGGACATAAATATGAATTTTTTGATCCAGCTACTGATTTGCCAATAATTGCACAAAGAGCCAAAGAATTTGATTGTGCTTTTTTGGTAATGCATGGTCCAGGAGGAGAAGATGGGACTTTACAAGGATTTTTAGATTCTATAGGTCTTCCTTATCAGGGGTCAGGGGTTTTAGGAAGTGCACTTGCTATGCATAAAGGCCTTTCTAAAAAACTTTACGAATCTGCTGGTTTACCCGTCCCTAAAGGAAAAATTTTTTTTAAAGACAGCCTGTTTTCTGATATTGCAGATTTTGCTAAAGGTTTAGGATACCCTTTAGTAGTAAAACCAGCTACTCAGGGATCAAGTGTAGGATTAAGTATAGTCAAAAAAGAGGAAGATTTAAAAGAAGCTTTGGAAAGAGCTTTTAGCATAGATAATGAAATTTTGTTAGAAGAATATTTAAAAGGTAGAGAAATAACTGTAGGAATTTTGGATGACAAACCTTTACCTGTGGTTGAAATTGTTCCTAAAGCCTCTGAAACTTTTGATTACAAGACTAAATATACTCCCGGACTTGCAGAAGAAATATGTCCTGCAGTATTACCTGAAAATCTGACTAAAAAAGCTCAGGAATATGGACTTAAAGCTCATAATACTTTGAGATTGAGACATTATAGTAGAACTGATATGATAATTGTAGGAGAAAAAATTTATGTTCTTGAAACAAATACAATTCCAGGAATGACAGAGACAAGTTTATTACCTTTAGCAGCAAAAGTAGCTGGATATACCTTTGAAACTCTTATTCAAAAATTATTAGACCTTGCTTTAAAAAAATAACCTTAGGAATAAAAACCTTCTTTAATTTTTTGTGCTTCAATTCCTATAAAGAAAGCCCAGTCTTTTAAAAGATTTTTTAAAGAGGATTCTGGAAGAGTTTCTAAAAGCTTATTAATCTCTAAAGCCTGAATTAAAAGATAATCTCCTATTGTTTCAGATGTTGAATAATTAATCTTTTTTTCTCCTAAATTTTCCAAGATTTTAGAACTTTCCTCTAACTTTTGATAAATGTAAGAAAATTTTTCCTCTTGAGATTTTTGTAAAAATTCATGAGTTTCTAATTTTTCAAGGGCTACTTTAAGATAGTCTTCAAAATTTGTCTTAAAATTTCTATTTAAACTTTTAGAATCTATGTTAAAATTTATCTGGTTTAAAATTTTAGGATCAATTTTCATAAGGAGCCTCCTGATGTTTAAATTATATTTTAATAAATTTATCGGAAAAAATCAAGCTAAATTAAGTAAAAAAGTATTTTTGTTTCTAATTCTTTTACCTGTTCTTTTTTGTTATGGTTGTGGGTGGGTTTTAGTTGGGGTAGGAGCTTATGGAGGTTATAAAGTTGCTACTGATCCAAGAAGTGTAGGAACCCAGATAGATGATGCTAAGATTACTGCTAAAATCAAGCTTAAACTTATAGAAGATCCAGAACTTAAAGCTTTTTCTATAGATGTAGATACAGTAAACGGAGTGGTTACTCTTACAGGTGTAGTAAAAAATGAAAAACAGAGAATGAAAGCAATAAAGATTGTTAAAAGTGTTCCAGGAGTAAAAAAAATTATCAATAATTTACAGATAGAGCACTAATAAGATTATTCTGTGTAATTTTTGCCCTGATATAATTCTTTTTTGCTCATTATCTTTCTGATTAAATTAATAACTTCCATTTTTCTGCTAACCCATAAAGGGGCTAAGATATCTTCTTTACGTGCTTCAGAACATAGTCTATGAATTACTGTAGTAGGAGGAAGGTAGGTTAAAGCTTCTGCTACAAGATTTGCATAAAACTCTATTTCTAAGGGGTTATATTTGCCTTTTAAATACAATTCTGCCATTTTAGAACCCTTTACTATATATAGAGCGTGAAATTTTATACCATCTATTTTGAGTTTGGCTAAGGTTTTAACAGTTTCTAACATCATCTCTTTAGTTTCCCCAGGTAAACCAAAAATAATATGCACTACTACAGGAATATCGTATTTTTTAAGCAAATTATAACCCTGTAAAAAATCTTCAAAGGTGTGACCTCTGTTAATAAGTTTTAGTGTCTGGTTATGCATACTTTGCAATCCCAATTCTATCCAAAGATAATAGCCTTTTTCTTGATAAGATTTTAAAAGCTTGGCGATATTTTCATCTATACAATCAGGACGGGTGCCAATAGCTAAACCTACTATAGAGGGATCTAAATAAACTATATCATAAATTTCCTTTAGCTTTTCTAAAGGAGCATAAGTATTACAGAAGGACTGAAAATAGGCAATAAATTTTTTAAATTTTTTCTTTTTAAAAATTTCCAAAAATAATTTAACTTGCTCTTCCAAAGATTTACCTTCTTTAAATAGACCTGTTCCAGAGCCTTTAGGATCACAGTAAATACAACCTCCGTACCCTTTAGTTCCATCTCTATTAGGACAGGATAAACCTGCATCAAGGGGGATTTTTTTTACTTTTTCTCCAAACTTTTCTTTTAAAAATTCATTTAAGGAATAATAGAGCCTTTGTTTTTTCATGAAGTTAATAGTAAATCCCTTTATAATTTTTTCAACCATTCCTAAAAATGAAAATAGGGGTTATATTTAATATAAAAACAAACCCTTTAGGGAGGATGAAGCTGGGTATGATATTTTTAGATAATTTTGATGTAATTGTTATTGGAGCAGGGCATGCAGGAATAGAAGCGTGTTTAGCAGCAAGTAGAATGGGATGTAAAACTTTATTAATAACTGTTAATCTTGAACGTATAGGAGCTATGAGCTGTAATCCTTCTATAGGAGGTATAGGAAAAGGACATCTGGTAAAAGAGATAGATGCTCTTGGCGGTGAAATGGCTTTAGCAATAGATGAAACAGGTATTCAATTCAGAAAACTTAATACTAAAAAAGGTCCTGCTGTAAGAGCAACCCGTGCTCAGGCAGACAGATTTAGATATCAAGAAAGAATGAAAAGAATTTTAGAAAGAGTTCCCAATCTTTATATAAAACAAGGACTTATCACCAGACTTTTAATTAAAGATAAAAAAATAATTGGAGTAGAAACTAAAGCAAAAGAACAATTTGGAGCTAAAACAGTGGTTATTGCTCCTGGAACCTTTTTACATGGACTTATTCATATAGGCTTAGAACATTTTCCTGCTGGAAGAATGGGGGATCCTCCTTCCAATAAATTAGCAGAAAATTTAAAAGAACTTGGTTTTGAACTTGGAAGGTTTAAAACCGGGACCTGCGCCAGACTTGATGGAAGAACTATAGATTATAGCAAATTAGAAATACAATGGGGAGATTTTCCACCACCTTTATTCTCTTTTAAAAACAAAGGGAAAAGACCACTTCTCCCTCAAGTCCCCTGTTTTATTACTTATACTACTGAAAAAACTCATAAGATTATTAAAAATGCCTTAGATAGATCTCCTTTATTTACAGGAAAAATTAAAGGAAGAGGGGTTAGATATTGCCCTTCTATAGAAGATAAAGTTTTTAGATTTCCTGATAAAGAAAGACATCAGATTTTTATTGAACCGGAAGGTCTGGATACTATAGAAGTTTATCCTAATGGAATAAGCACCAGTCTTCCTATAGATGTTCAATGGGAGATGATAAGAAGTATACCAGGGCTTGAGAAAGCTGAAATTTTAAGACCTGGTTATGGAATAGAACATGATTATGTAAATCCTGTCCAAATTAAACATTCTTTGGAAACCAAGCTTATTTCTGGTTTATTTTTTGCAGGTCAGATTAATGGAACCACTGGATATGAAGAAGCTGCTGCTCAGGGATTAATAGCAGGAATAAATGCAGCACTTTATGTAAAAGAGGAAGAACCTCTTATTTTAGATCGTTCTCAAGCCTATATAGGAGTTCTTATAGATGATCTTGTAACCAAAGGCACTGATGAACCTTATAGAATGTTTACTTCCCGTGCAGAATATAGACTCCTTTTAAGAGAAGATAACGCTGATTTAAGACTTACAGAAATAGGAAGAAAATTAGGATTGGTTGATGATAAGAGATGGAGCTTATACTTAGATAAAAAAGAAAAACTTCAAAAAATTACTCAATTCTTAAAAGAGACCAAGATATCTCCCAGTTTTATAAATGCTTATTTAGAAAAAATAGGTTCTACACCTTTAAAAACAGGTATTAGACTCTATGAATTGTTAAGAAGACCTGAAGTAGAAATACAAGCTCTGGTGGATTTAATTCCTGAGTTAAAAGAATATTCTTCTGATATCCTTTCTGAGGTAGAAACAGAAATAAAATATAGTGGATATATAGAAAAGCAACTTCGTGAGGTGAAAAAATTCAAAAAACTTGAAAGCATGAAACTTCCTGAAGATTTAAATTATTACGAAATTCCAGGGCTTTCTAATGAAATGAGAGAAAAATTTAGCAGAATCAGACCTACTTCTATTGGTCAGGCTATGAGAATTCCAGGAGTCACCCCTGCTGCCATTTCTGCTATTCAGATTCATCTAAAAAAGCATTATTCTTCTGAAGATTAAAATAGTGTTTAATAAAAAAATTCCTAAAAGAATTATAAAAATTATTAAAAAACTTCAAAAAAAAGGGTATACTACCTATTTGGTAGGAGGTTGTGTAAGGGATCTATTAGTAGGGCTTACTCCTAAGGATTATGATATAGGAACTACTGCTACCCCTGAAGAAATTATAGAAATTTTTCCCAGAAGTCAAATAATAGGAAGGAGATTCCCTATTGTTCATGTTTATTTAAATAAAAATAAATATGTAGAAATCACCACTTTTAGAGGAAGAGAAGAACTGGATAATAAAATAAAAGATAATTATGGAACACCTGAAGAAGACGCTTTCAGAAGAGATCTTACTATAAATGCTCTATTTTATGATATAAATAATCAACAAATTATAGATTATGTAGGTGGTTTAAAAGATTTAAAAAAAGGAATAGTTAGGGTAATAGGTGAACCCTCTAAAAGATTTGAAAAAGATCCTATAAGAATGCTAAGAGCAATTAGACATGCCTCTCGCTTGGGCTTTAATATAGAACCTGAAACTTGGGAAGCAATATTAAAAAATAAATCTCTTATCAAAAAAGTGCCCTGGGAAAGATTAAGAGATGAAATTTTAAAAGATATAGCAGGCTTTTGGGTCCATAGCTGGTTTGTTCTTTTAAAAGAAAGCGGTTTACTTTATGAAATATATCCTTTTTATAAAAAACTTTTTAAAAACTCAAAATTTAATGAAATATTGTTGTTTAAAACTTTAAAATTTTTGGAAAAGGAGAATAAACTAACCTTAGAGCAAAGGGTGATATTGTTTACTTTTGCTTTTTTACCTCTTATAAATCGGCCTTACAATCCTCTCTCTTTTAAGAGAATTCCTGGTTTTGATAGGCAGGATCTTTTAAAATTATTCTGGGCTTTATTTTTTACTTTCAGATTTAACAGAGTTTTTTTTGAAAAAGCTATGGATATGCTTAGAGATACTTATAAAATTTTATATATAATCAAAAGAAAACAGAGGATCTCCAAGAAATATAAGAAAAAATCTTATTTTGATGAAATTTTAATAATTGCAAGATTTTTAGAAAAATTTTTAGACAAGGAGGAAAAAAGTGTTAAAAAGAACAAAAGCTTATGAATTTTTAAAAAGTACTAATTTTTCTTTAAGAAAACCTATTCTAAAAGAGGTTCCTGTAGAGCCGGCTTCTCCTTTCAAAGAATATCCTTCAGCTACCAAAATAAAACTATCCTTAGAAACTATTCCTTCCACTCCTAATCTTTTTGAAATTTTATCTAAAAGGAGGAGCAACAGGGATTATAAAAAATATCCTATCAGCTTAAAAGAAATTTCTCTCCTTTGTTATGCTGTGCAAGGAATTACAGGTAGAGCAGGACCTTATTTATTAAGAACTGCTCCTTCAGCTGGAGCTCTGTATCCCATAGAAACTTATATAGCTATTAATTTTTCTTCAGAAATATCACCTGGTATTTATCATTTAGAGATAAAAGATTTTTCTTTAGCTTTGCTTCAGGAAGGATATTTAGGAGATGTATTAAGTGAACTTGCTCTTGGACAAACTTTTGTTGCTACAGCAAGTGTGGTTTTTATTTGGTCTGCGGTTTTAAGAAGGACTATTTCTAAATATGGAAATAGAGGCTTAAGATATATATTTATGGATGTAGCTCATATTTGTCAAAATTTGCTTTTAGCTTGTGAAGCTCTTGGTTTAAAAGCCTGTCCTATAGGGGCTTTTTTTGATGAGGAAATAAATGTTCTTTTAGGTTTAAATGAAGAAGAAAATGTAATTTATATAGCAACTGTAGGAAAATAAATTAAAATTTTCCTTTTTCTTTTGCTTTTTTCTTTTGATATTTCTTCCAGGGTCTTTCCTTTTTCTTTCCATAAGTAATTTTTCTAAAGGGTATATCTTCCAAGTCATTTTTGGTTTCAAAAATTAAAGGTTCTTTAAAAAATGTAATAGGTTCAGGCTTTTCTGGAGTTTTTTCCTTAGGGCCGTATTTTTTAAGAAATTTATTATCTATAGGAGGTCCTTTTAAAGCAGAATAAGGAAGTTTTTCTACTAAAAAAATGTTATCTCCAAATTGTAAAACTTCTGTATCCTCAGATATAAATTTAGGATTAATCTGTATAACCAGAGCACCTTTAACTTTAGCCCAATTTTCTGCAAGTTCTTTATCTGCAAAAAGAGGAATTTTCTGATTGTAAGGTTTCCAAATTCCATCTATGGATATTTTAAGCCAAATTTTTGGCTTGACAAAACTCCAAAAATTATTAAAATTATAAATTTGGGATAAATTTATTTTTACAGGAGGTGAATAGAAGGTATTTTTAGCTTTTACCAAATTGAAATTTTCCAAAAATTCAAAAAAATCTCTGTAATAATAAGAAAAAACCTGTTTTAATGTTTGTAAGTTTACTTTTTTAAATTTTTTAGTAAAAATTAGGACTTGAAAAATTTCTTTAATTTTAAAAAATCCATTATTATCAGGAATTAAACCGAATTCTTCTGGATGATATGCTAAAAGATAGGTTAGAAATTTTAGTAATAAATTATTTACCATTGAATATTTATAAACTATGTTTTATGTTTTAAACAGCTTATAAAAAATATAACACTAAAAAATTAAAAGAGGAGAGGTGGTAGGGTTAAAATGGCTAATAAAGGTTTAAATGAAAAAATTTTAGAATTAGGAAAATCTGGACAGCTTACTTATGATCTATTAAATAAGCTTCTTCCAGAAGAATATAACGATCCTGATAAAATGGAAGAAATTTTTGATCTTCTTGAAAGCTATGGAATAGAATTAAAAGATATGGATCCTTATGAAAAAGAAGAATATATAGAGAAAAAAGCTCATGATAAAATGAAAGAATTAACCACTTTTGTAGAGGGTGAACTTGAGGAAGAAGAAACTATTTCTGAACCAGGAAGTGAGGAATTACTTTCATTTTATTTAAAAGAAATGGGCAAGTATGATCTTCTTACTCCTGAAAGAGAAGAAGAATTATCTAAACAAATAAGAGAAGGTTTTGATAGTATTATTAATTTAATAGAAAAGTCCAAACTTAATTATCCTGAAATAAAAGAGCTTAAACAAACTATAGAAGATTGGAAAAGAAAAGATCCCAATTTAAAACCTAAGAAAATTTATGTAAATTATTTAGAAGATATGGTTAAAACATGTGAAAAAAAATATAAGAAGATCTCTTCAGAAAAAGAAAAGCACAAAGATATTCTAAATCTTTGTGCCAAGATTAAAAAATATATAAATCAAATTGAAAGAGCCAAAGATGAAATGGTAAAAGCTAATCTTAGATTAGTAGTTTCTATTGCCAAGAAATATATCAGACAGGGATTATCCTTGGCTGATTTAATTCAGGAAGGGAATCTTGGTTTAATGAGAGCAGTTTATCGTTTTGACTATAGAAAGGGCAATAAATTTAGCACTTATGCTTCTTGGTGGATTAGACAATCTATTACAAGGGCTATTTTAGATAAAACCCGCACTATAAGATTACCTGTCCATTTCTTGGAATTGAGAAATCAAGTTTTCAAAGTATTTTATGAACTATCTAAAGAATTAAAAAGAGAACCCACTCCTGAAGAGCTTGCTGAAAGAACAGGTGTTCCTTATGAAAAAATATTGGTAATTTTTGAAACTTCTAAGGAACCTGTTTCACTTGAGACACCTATAGGAGATGAAGATAGCACTCTCGGGAATTTTATAGAAAATAAAAAAAGTCCATCTCCTTATGATTCTACAAGAAAAAAAGATGTTTCTGAAAAAATAAAGAAATTTTTAGCTACTCTTTCTCCAAGAGAAGAAAAAATAATCCGCATGAGATTTGGTTTAGGAGAATATGAAGGCTATACTTTGGAAGAAATAGGTTATATGTTTAAAGTTTCTCGTGAAAGAATTAGACAGATAGAAAAAAAAGCTTTAGCAAAAATGAGACAAGTTGCCCAAAAAGAAAAATTTGATTTAAGAGATTAAAATAAACCTGTTTGCTTGGGTTTTATGGGTTTGGGCTTAAATATTTTAAGAGGAAAATTTTTAAAATACGGTGATAGACCTTTATTTAAATTAAAATAAAATATTTTTCTTTGATTGGTAGCTGTAAAATAAAAACCTTTTTTAGCTCTGGTTAATGCTACATAAACCAATCTTTTTTCTTCCTCTTCCAATGTATCTTTAAAAATCTTTAATGGGATTAAATCAGCCTCAGCTCCTACTAAAATTACATATTCTGCTTCCAATCCTTTAGAAGCATGAATGGAGAGAAAATTAATTCCTTCTTTATTGGTATTTAAAAAATCAGAAGGAGTTAGACTGGTTAAATAAGCTAAAAACTTTTCTTTATCATTAAAAGATAAAGCCCAAAGATTTTCAAGAAAAACTTTTATTTCGGAATTTAAGTTTTTTAAATGATCTTCTACAGGTATAGAAGAGGTTTTTAAAATATTTACTATTTCTTGAATCCTTTCAAAAATCAAATTAGCTTCTTCTTCAGCAAGATTTACAGGAATTCCAGATTTTTGAAAACTATTTTTTAAAGGTAAAAACACATTTTTAATTCTTGAAAGGATAAAAATATCATTGGGTGAAACAGTATCATACTTTTGTTCTTCTAATTGAAGACCTCCTAAAAGATTTTTTATCAGTTTTATTAAAAAATCTACTTCTTCATAGATATTTTTAAAGAAAAAACCCTGAACAATTCCTTCTTTTTTAAGAGCTTTATAGGAAGGAACTTCCCAAGGAGCATTTTTAAAAGTTTCTGCATATTTTAAAATATTTTCAGGACATCTAAAACTTAAAGATAAACTTAAAATTTTTAAATCAGGTCTGAAATTTTTCCAGAAATTGTAAAGTTCTTTTAGATTTACATTTTTAAAACTATAGATAGATTGATTAGGATCTCCGAAAAGGATAAAAACAGCTTTTTTAAAAATTTTAAGAAAGTTTAAAATATCTGAAGAGAGATCTTGAAACTCATCAATAATTATATAATGATCTTTAAAATCCAAAAAATTAAATTGAGAAACTTCATAAAGCAAGAGTTCAAAATCCAATAAATTATTCTTTTTTAAATATTGGAAATAAATTTCTTTATTTTTAGGGTCTTTAAAAGAGTTTTTGTTTTTTTTAAAAAGTTTTTTTATTATAGAGGATTTTTCTTTTTCTGAGATAAGATTGGGAGTTTTTTGAAAGTGCTCTTTCCATAAATCATAGGCTAATCCATGAAAAGTATCAATTTTTATATCCGATAAACCTGATTTCTGAAATCTGACTTTTAATTCTTGAGATGTTTTTACAGAATAGGTTAAAACTAAAATTTTTTCAGGTGAAACAAAATCTAAAAGAGAATGGACTTTTCCTATTAAAGTATAAGTTTTCCCTGTTCCAGGACCTGCTATTATTAAAAGATTTCCAGGTGTTTCTATAATCCTTTTTTGCTCTTCTGTATATTCCATATTTATAAATTTTAACCGAGCTTTTTACCTAAGCAAGTTTAAATATAATCAGTTAAAGATCTTGTTTTTCATGGAAAATTTTATATAATCTCTTTTTATAAAATTTATAAGCCCTTTTTGGAGATAAAAATGAATAAATTAGAAAATATTTATTTTTTATTTCTTCTTTTAATTGTTCTTATTTTTGGTCTTTATATAAGATTTGATGATATAAAAATTTGGCAAGCAAATAAAGAGTTTTATTTTTATAAAAATAATCCCCTTTATAGTGAATATGATTCTTTTTATTTTGCAAGATTAGCACAAGATATTAAAGAAGGCATTTTTAAACCTGGAGAAATAGATAATTATAGATTTTTCCCTGACAATTCCTCTCAAGCCAAAGTAGATGACGAGAAATTTTATTCTAAATATACTATTGCAGGCACTTTTATAAGTTGGATATGGGCTCATCTCTCTTCTTGGTTTAATATTTCTTTAGAAAAACTTACTTGGTACCTAATTCCTATTTTAGCTATTTCTGTAGCTTTTCCCATTTTTTTTTATTTTAAAGATTTAGGCTATCCTTATGCAGGTTTAATAGGAAGTCTGATAGCAGTTTCAGCTCCTATGTATCTTGCAAGAACTAATCTTATGAGATTGGATCATGATGTTTTTAATTTAACATGGCCTTTTCTGATTGCTTACATATTTTATAAATTTTTCCAAACAACTAATAAAAAAAAGAAATATCTGTGGGTAATCTTAGCTACATTTACATGCTTTTTTTACTACTTATGGTATGCTCATACCAATTTAATCTTTGTATTAATACTTATGTTTTTAATTAGATGTTTCTGGGATAAAAAATTGGATTGGAATAAAGAAGATGTTATTTTTGTCTTAATTTTAATTTTGCCTCAAATTTGGTATTTATACAAAGGTCCTGTTCAACTCTACGATCAAGTAAAAACCTTGGTTTTTAATATTAAAAACCCCTCCAGTGTAGATATTTTATTTAAAGATTTTCCAAATATATTTATGTCTATTTCTGAATTACAAAGATTGAGTTTTAAAGAAGTTATAGAAAATGTTACTTTTAGTCTTATTTTAGGAATTTTGGGTCTAATAGGTATAATAATAGCTTTCTTATGTGATTTTAGAAAACTCATTTTTCTTTTTCCTTTTTTAGGAATTGGATTTTTGTCTTTTGTTTCTGGAGCGAGATTTGTTATGTATTTAGCTCCTTTTATAGGAATTGGATTGGGTTTTATAGTTCATTTTTTGTTTGTTAAAATAATGCCTTATTTATCTTTATTCAATGAAAAAGAAAAGCAAAGAAAAATTTGTCATTTAGTTGGTAGTGGTTTATTTATAATCACACTTCTTGCTCAGAGGCCTGTTTTAGGGCTTACAAGTTATCCTAAGGTTTTTGCACCTCTGGTTAAAGATATGGAATACATAAAAATTCATACTCCTAAAAATTCTGCTATATGGACCTGGTGGGATTATGGTTATGCCTTTCAGCTTTATTCAAGAAGAACCACTTTTCATGATGGGGGTTCTCAGGGAACTCCTAAGACTTATTTTATAGCAAGAAGTTTTACCACTTCTGATCCAAAGGAAGCATGGTATATAACCTCCTTTATAAGCAATCTTGGATTAAAAGGAGTTGCTGAAGAATTAAAAAAAGGAATAAAAGCCAAAGATTTGGTTAAAGATATTAGAGAAGGTAAATACGCTAAAGAGATAAAAACTCCTGTTTATTGGATTTTTACTCGCGATTTAATAAGCAAATTTGCTTGGATTCATTATTTTGGAAGTTATAATTTTGATAAAAAAAGAGGGATCTTTGCAAGAATTCTTACACCTCATAGGTGTGAATTTTTAAATAATATTTTATATTGCCAAGATATAGGAGCTAAAATTGATCTTGAAAATGGAGTTATATTTGCAGGGCAAAAGGTTTTAGCTATTAGTAAAGTATATATAAAAGATCAAAAAAAGTTAAAGGAAAAAAAATTTTTTGACAGGGGTTATGTAATAGAAATAATCAAAGTTAATACTAATCAAGTTGCATTATTTATTATGGAGCCAGAGGTGGCAAATACTCTGTTTAACAAGATGTTTATTTTAAGACAATACAATCCTAAATATTTTAAACTGGTTTTAGATGATTTTCCTATCGCTGTGATTTATAAAGTAAAAAGTAGAATTAATAAATAAGTTTATATAGGAAGACAATAAATGGGATTTTTAATTAATTTAAAAGAAGTGGAGATGAAAGACCACCCAAAATTTAAGGGAGTAAAAATAGGTTTTATAGTTACCAAAGAAAAACAACCAGAATTAAGCATTACTGTATTGGAGATTCAACCAGGTGTAGAGATTCCAGTTCATACCCATGAAAAAGAAGTAGATACTATATTTGTTTTAGAAGGGGAAGGAGAAATATATTTGAATAAAGAATGGCAGGAGCTAAAAAAAGAGGATATAATAGTAGTGTCTCCAAAAGAGGAACATGGAGTAAGGGTTAAAGGGAATAAACCTATGAAATGTTATATTGTTCATGCTCCGGCTTTATGGTAAAGGAAAGATAAAATGGAGATTTTAGAAAAAGCCAGAATTCTTATTTCAGCTTTACCTTATTTTAGAGAATTTTATAACAAAATAATGGTAATTAAATACGGTGGGCATGCTATGGTTGATGAGAACTTAAAATCAGCCTTTGCCCAGGATATAGTATTGATGAAATATGTAGGAATTCAGCCTATTATTGTGCATGGAGGTGGTCCTCAAATTAATAAAGTAATGGAAAAAATGGGATTAAGGCCTGTTTTTATTGAAGGACAAAGGGTCACAGATGAAGAAACTATGAGTGTGGTAGAAATGGTTTTAGTTGGAACAGTAAATAAAAATATAGTGAGTCTTATTAACAAAGCTGGAGGAAAAGCAGTTGGTCTTTCTGGAAGAGATGGAGATCTTATTGTAGCAGAAAAGATGCATATTTATAAATATTCAGGAGAAGATAGACCTCCTGAAATTATTGATATAGGAAGGGTAGGGAAGGTAAAAGAAGTAAATCCTCAAGTGCTTTATACTCTCATAGAAAGAGGTTTTATTCCTGTAATTGCTCCTGTAGGAATAGGTCCTGATGGTGAAGCTTATAATATTAATGCTGATCTTGTGGCAGGAGCTTTAGCAGGAGCTTTATCTGCTGAAAAATTGATTTATCTTTCTGATGTGGAAGGAGTTAAAGATGAAAAAGGAAAGTTAATTTCAACTTTATATTTAGACGAAATAGAGAACTTAATAGAAAAAGGGATTGCCAAAGGTGGTATGATCCCTAAATTAAAAAGTGCAAGAAAGGCTTTATTAGCTGGAGTTAAAAAGACTCATATAATAGATGGAAGAATTCCTCATAGTTTAATTATAGAACTTTTTACTGATGAAGGTTTGGGAACCCAAATTATTACCAAAAATTAAGGAAGGAGGGATGAATTTTGGAGGGTGAGTTTTTAGAAAAGAGTTATAATCCTAAAAAAGTTGAGGAAAAATGGTATAAGATTTGGGAAGAAAAAGGTTTTTTTGAGCCTACCTATGATGAAAGAAAACCCAAGTTTTCTATGGTAATTCCTCCGCCTAATGTTACAGGTGTTTTGCATATAGGACATGCTTTAAATAATACTATTCAGGATGTTTTAGCAAGATATAAACGTATGGACGGATATGATGTTTTATGGATTCCAGGAACAGATCATGCAGGCATTGCTACTCAAAATGTAGTAGAAAGAGAAATAGCTAAGGAAGGGCTAACAAGACATGATCTTGGTAGAGAAAAATTTTTAGAAAGAGTATGGAAATGGAAAGAACAGTATGGTAATCGTATTATAGAACAGCTTAAAAAATTGGGAGCCAGTTGTAGCTGGTCTTATCAAAGATTTACTATGGATGAGGGATTATCAAGAGCAGTTAAAGAGGTCTTTGTAAGGCTTTGGGAAGAGGGATTAATTTATAGAGGAGATTATATTATTAACTGGTGTCCACGATGTCAGACAGCTTTAGCAGATTTAGAGGTTGAATTTGAAGCAGTCCCTGGAAAACTTTGGTATCTTAAATATCCTTTTGAAGACGGATCAGGTTATATCATAGTTGCTACTACCAGACCTGAAACTATGCTTGGAGATACTGCCGTTGCTGTAAATCCTGAAGATGATAGGTATAAGCATCTTATTGGCAAAAATCTTATATTACCTTTAGTAAACAGAGTAATTCCTATTATTGCAGATAAAATTGTAGATCCTGAATTTGGAACAGGTGCGGTAAAGGTTACACCTGCTCATGATTTTACAGATTTTGAAATAGCTAAAAGACATAATTTACCTTTTGTAAAAGTTATAAATGAATTTGGAAGGATGACAAAAGAAGCAGGAGCTTATGCTGGTCTTGATAGGTTTGAGGCTCGTAAAAAAGTGGTAGAAGATTTAAAAGCTCAAGGGCTTTTAGAAAAAGAAGAAGATTATCAGTTAGTTTTAGGACATTGTTACAGGTGCAACACAGTAATAGAACCTTTAATTTCTAAACAATGGTTTGTTTCTACTAAACCTTTAGCTCAGCCTGCTACCGCTGCAGTAGAATATGGATTTATAAAATTTGTTCCAGAAAATTGGACCAATCTTTACTATGATTGGATGAGAAATATAAGAGACTGGTGTATCTCAAGACAGATCTGGTGGGGACACAGAATTCCTGTTTGGTATTGTAATTCCTGTGGAGAGATTATTGTAAGTAAAGAGGATGAAGTTAAAAGATGTCCTAATTGTGGGTCCATTGATTTGAAAAGAGAAGAAGATGTTCTTGATACATGGTTTTCTTCAGCTCTCTGGCCTTTTTCTACTATGGGATGGCCTGAAAAAAACAAGATTTTATCTACTTTTTATCCCACTTCAGTTTTGGTAACTAGCTTTGATATTATTTTCTTCTGGGTTGCTAGAATGATTATGATGGGAATCCACTTTATGGGACAGATTCCATTTGAAAAGGTTTATATCCATGCTCTGGTTCGTGATGAAAAGGGGCAAAAAATGAGCAAAAGTAGAGGAAATGTCATAGATCCTTTAGAAATGATAGAAAAATACGGAACAGATGCTTTAAGATTTACTCTTGTTGCTCTTGCTGCTCAAGGAAGAGATATTAAACTTTCGGAAGCCCGTATAGAAGGGTTTAAACATTTTATTAATAAAGTTTGGAATGCCAGCAGATTTGTTTTAATGAATCTTGAAAATTATAATTATAGCTCTCAAAAAAATATAGACTTTGAGAAATTACCTCTATGGTCTAAATGGATAATTTCTGAGCTTCAAAAAACCATTAAAGAAGTTAGAGAAAAGCTGGATGAGTTTGAATTTGATCAAGCTGCTATGGCTGTTTATCACTTTTTCTGGGATAAATTCTGTGATTGGTATTTGGAAGCCTCTAAAATTTATTTAAAAGATAAAAATTATAAAGATTCTACTCAAAAAGTATTATTAGAGGTTTTAAAAACATCTTTAAAATTGTTACATCCTTTTATACCTTTTATCACAGAGGAAATTTGGCAATATTTATTAGAAAAAGAGACAGAACATATTATTATAGCTAAATATCCAGAATTTGATGATTCAAAAGTTGATAAAAATACCGAGAAGTTGATTCAATTTTTACAGGAATTTATTGTAAATATACGAAATATTAAATCAGAATATAACTTGACTTCTAAAACAAATTTAAATATAATCTTTAAATCAGATGATATAAATTTGTTAAATTTGATTGAAAAAGAAAAAGAGATAATTAAATTTTTGGCAAAAATAGAAAATATAGTTTTATTAAAAGATTATAAAAAAGAAAAAGGAGATATTTCAGTAGTTTTATCAGAAGGAGAGATTTTTGTTAATTTAAAAGATTTAATAGATATAGAAAAAGAAATCAGAAGATTAACCAAGGAAAGAGAAAAAATTGAGAAAAAATTGTCTCAAATAGAAAGAAAGTTACAGAATAAAGAATTTTTAGAAAAAGCTCCAAAAGAGGTGGTAGAAAAAGAAAAAAATGCTTATAATGAATTAAAAGAAAGACTATTTAAAATAAACCACTATTTAAAAGAACTTATTTAAACTTTTTAGATGAATTTGCAAGATAAAAGGTATTATAGTCGATATAAGGTAAGATTAGAAGGTAAAGTAGCTCTTGAAAAAGGTTTTACTTTTCCTGTAGAGATTTTAGATATTAGTGCTGAAGGAGCAAGGTTAAAAACAGATAATCAAGTTCCTATTAATGAAGGAGATATTATCAATTTAGTAATAAAATGGAAGGGGCCTATTAAAACAAAAGCAGAGATTAGATGGATTAAATGTAAAAAGCCCTTTTTAGAATTTGGGGTAAAATTTATAGAAATGAACATAGCAGATAGAGAAGCTTTATCTTCTCTTCTTTCTGAAATAGCTTTAACTTCTCTATTGGATCATTATACTCGATAAAGGTTTTTATGGATAAAGATAAAAGATATCATTCACGTTATAAAACCAAGATAGAAACTAAAGCAGCTCATGAGAAGGGTTTTATTTTTCCAGTAGAAATTTTAAATATCAGTATGGAAGGAGCAAAACTAAAAACAGAAAGATCTACACCTTTAAAAGAAAAGGAAAAATTAGAACTTTTAATAAAATGGAAAGCATTTATTAAAGTAAAAGCAGAAATTAAATGGATTAATTTAAATAAAAATTTTGTAGAATTTGGAGTGAGCTTTTTAGATACAGATTTTCATAATAGAGAAGCTTTATCTTTTCTTATTTCTGAAATGGCTTTATCAAGTTTTGGTAAGACTGATGTTCCTTAACTAATTGATCCAGTTTTATAGTGAATATTTTAGAAATTCCTTTTTCTTCCATAGTAACTCCTAAAAGAGTATCAACCTCTTTCATAATATTTGGATTATGAGTAATAATTATTATTTGAGAATTTTTTTTGATTAATTGTAATAATTTAATAAATTGAATAGAATTTTTTTCATCTAAGGAGGCATCAACTTCATCTAAAATACAAAAAGGTCCAGGTTTTACCAAATAGAAAGAAATTAATATAGCAATAACACAAAGAGCCTTTTCCCCACCTGACAACATATTTAAATGTCTAATATTTTTACCTGGAATTTTTATATTTAAATCCAATCCTGCTGAAAGAGGATCGTTATCAGTTAAAATAAGTTTAGCTTCTCCTCCAGGAAAAATAGTAGGAAAGATCTCTTTTAGTTTAGTATTTACTTTTTCTAAAGTATCTAAAATTTTTTCCTTAGATAAATTTTTAAGATTCTCCAGAATTCCTTCTAATTCTTTTATACCTTTTTCTAAATCTTCTTTTTGAGTTAAAAGATTTTTATATCTCTCAGAAATAATTTCATATTCTTTTATACTTGCCAGATTGACTTCTTGAAAATTTTTTAAAATATTTTTAGTATTTTGAATTTCTTTTTCTATTTCTTCCAGATTTATATCTAATATTTCTTCATTTAGATCTGAAGAAATATTAAAATCTGTCAATTCTTCTAATTCTTTTTTGATATTATCTAAATATAATTTTATTTCAGTTAATTTAAGTTCTAAATTGTATTTTTGAGTATCCAGATGCTTTAATTCTTTTTCTTTATTTTTCCTTTCAAACTCTTTTTTCTTTAACTCTTTTTCCAGATTTTCTTTTTCTTGCTGAATTTTTTCCAAATCTTTTTTTAACATTTCTAATTCCTGATTTATAAGCTCTTTTTTATTTTTAGTTTGTTTTATTTTGGTTTTCACATATTCTATATCATTCAAAATTAAATCTGTAGAAAATTTAAAGTTTTTAAGAAAATTTTGAATTTTTTCTATATTTTTCTGAATCTCAATTTTTCTATTTTTAAAGGTTTCATTTTGGGTTTTTATTTTTATAATTTCTTGATAAATATTATTTAATTTTTTATCAAGTTCTTTTAAAATTTTTTCTAAATTAAATTTTTCTTTTTGAACATTTTCATAATTTTTAGCATTTTCATTAAGCTGTTTATCAAGTAATTCTAATTTTTTTATAACTTTTGACTTTTCTTCATTTAAATTTAGAAAATCTTGATTAAAATTTTCCAATTTTTCTTTTAAATTTTTGTCTTGTTCTTCCAATTTTATTAAAGATATTTTAAAATTCTCTTTTTGTTTTATAAGATTTTCATATTCCTTTTTAATGTTTTCTAATTCCTGATTTAAATGATTTATTTCTTGTTTATATTTTTTTAAATTTTGCTCAAGTTCTTTTTCTACATTTAAAAGTTTTTCAAGATCTTTTTCCAACTCCTTTTTTACCTTAATTAATTCCTTTTTTTCCTTTTTTAAACTTATTATACCTTTCTTAGGCTTTTTAATAAAATAGATAAAACCTAAAGGTGTAAAAAGAATTTTATCTTTTAAAATATATATAAACTGAGGGGTGTTTTTATATTCCTGGAGAATTTTTTCTGAAAGAGTTTCAAATTTTTTTATTTTAAAAAACTCATCCAAATTTTCTTTTTTTAAAAACAGAACCAAATTATCCTTGATATCTAAATTTTTTAAAGATTTTAAGTTATCTATAACTAAGGCATTGAGATCATCTTTTAATACTGTTTCTAAAAGATTTAGATCTTCTTTTTCTAAATCAATCAAACTTTCTAAAGAAGGCAAATTGATTTTGTTTACATAGCTTTTTTTAGGAGTTTGGGGTAAAATTTTATTAATTAATTTTAAACGCTCATCCAAGGATTTTATTTCTGAAATATATTTTTGTTTTTTTAAAAGGATCTGATTTAACTTCTCTTGCACCTCTTCTTTAATTTTAGAAAGGTTTTTTATTTTTTCTTCTGAAATTTTCCTTTTTTTCTTTTTTTCTTCAATAATCTTATCCCATATATTTTCTTCTTTTTGAATCTTTTCCCATTCCTTGGAGATGTTTTTGAAAGTTTTTTCTGTTAGTTCTTTATCTTTTAAAAGCTGGTTTATTCTTTTTTCTAAAAAACTCCTTTTTTCTAAAAGTTTTTCTTTTTCTCTGGTTAAATTTATATATTCCTCTTCAAAAAGTTTAAATTTGTTTAATTTATCTTCATAAATTCTTAAATGATTTTCTTTTTCATTTTTTAAAATTATCAATTTATCTTTTAATTTCTCTGCTTTTTCTTTAAAGTCTTTTAAAGATGCATCTATAGTTTCTAATTCTTTATTTAAAATTATTAACTTTTCCCTTTCATTTTCTTCTTTTATTTTTTCTTTTTCTAATTTGTATTTTAGATTTCTTTCTTCTTTTAATAAATTTAGAAATTTATTTTCCCAATCTTTATATATTTTTTCTTTTGACTGAATTTCCTCTTTTAAATCTTTAATTTCTCTTTCTTTTTTAATAAGTTCTTGGTAATATTTTTGTTCTTCTATTTCTAATTTTTCTATTTCTTTTTCCAATTTAGCTTTTTTATTAAACAAATCATTTATTTTTTCTTCTATTTCTGCTTTTTCTTTAGAAAAATTTTTCCAGAGATATAAGTTTTTCTTAACAAGAAGGTTTTGGAGTTTATCCTTTAAAGTTAAATATCTTTTAGCTTCTTCAGATTGTGCTTTTAGATGATTATACTGGGCTTCTACCTCTTTAATAATATCTTGTAATCTTATTAAATTTTCTTTAGTTTTTTTTAGATTTTTTCTGGTTTCTTCCTCTGTAATTTTAAATTTAGAAATACCTGCCAAGTCTTCTAAAAATATTTTTCTTTCCTTAGGAGAAATTTCTAAAAATTTAGACACTTCTCCTTGTTCAATTATTCCGTAACTTTGAGGATTTACACCTAAATCTAAGAATAAAAACTGAATATCCTTTAGTCTACAAGGCTTTTGATTTATAAAAAATTCTCCTTCTCCATTTCTATAAAATCTGCGGGTAATAATTATTTCCGGAAAATCTTTAAATTTTTCCCAAACAGGGGGATCATGATTAATTATAAGTTTAACTTCTGCAAAATCTATTTTTTTTTGAATATTTCCTGTAAAAATAAGATCTGAAAGCTCTTTTACTCTAAGTCTCTTAGGACTTTGTTCTCCTAAAATCCAGCGAATGGCATCAAGTATGTTACTTTTGCCTGAACCATTAGGACCAACTATAGCAGTGATGCCAGGAGAAAAAGGGATATTAACTTTATAAGGAAAAGATTTAAAGCCGTAAATTTCCAATCTTTTAATAAACATAAATGTTTTTGTATAATTGTATATCAAAATGAAAAATTTAAAAGGAGCTTTAATTATAACACCCCTCCTATAAAATTGGGAGGGGTGTTATAAGAAATTTATTCTTTTTGACCTTCTTTTAATTTAAGATATTGTTTTATTTCGTGAACCAGCATAGCAGGAGTTTTAATAGGATATTGTAAGTTATCCATAATCTCTTCAGCAGGAATACCTTTGATATTTAAATCTTTAAATCTTTCTTTTAGTTCTTCAGGAGAGGTAATGGGATATTTAATTCCTTTAGATTTTCGTAATACTAAGTAAGCCCAGGGTATATCAAGAGTCCTGGCAATTTCTTCACTTATTGTAGAACAATAATGTAACAAGGTCTGAGCATCACGTCCTTCTTTTATTTCTTTATAAGCAAGTTTAGCGATGCCTCCAGCAGTATGCACTTTTAATTCTCTTAATTCTTCATTAACCAGTTCTTCCATAGCTTTAATTTTTTGCAAGGCAAGTTCAGGATCAGCTCTTAAAATATTTCTAACAGTATTTTTAGTAAGTCCAACCTTTTGGGCAATTTCATCATCAGTTTTCATATACTCTTCTTTTAAGACCACTACAAAAGCAGCCCTTGCTAAGGAAGGAAGCCATGTTAAAGTTCTGAATTCTGCAAGTTTGTTTAATCCTCCAAGTAGATCAATAGCTTTAAAAAAAACTCTGCTTACTAAATGTTCTATTTCTGTTTCTGGAACCACTGAAGTGCTAATTTGTATTACCATAATTATCACCTCCTTATTTGGTTTTGGAAATAGGATCTTTTATTACTACTAACCCTTCTTCTGTTATTTCAAGAAAGCGAGTTTTTGTATCATGTCCGCACATTCTACATCCATCTATTCTGAAAAGCCTTATCACTTCTCCTATTTCTTTTTTGTAAATTTTAGCTTTATAAGAAGAATCTATAAGTTCTTTGGCTAAAACCATGGTTCCATCAACAATATGTCCTACAGCGTAACCTCCTGCTGCTTCAGCTGTTAATTCCTCATGTCCACTCCTTTTTTGAGATACAAAAAGAGCAGTTTGATACCATTTTTTCATAAAATTAAAAAGTCTTCTTACAATACTTCTTGCAAGCATTTCTTTAGTTTCAAAAAGTCCTGTAACAGAGTCTATAATTGTAAAATTTACTTTATAATTTTGAATTACATAAGCAAGGGTTGCCAGAAGATCAGGGAGATTTTCTCTTAATCTGGTAGAAGAAGCAGCATCAATAATGATAAGATTATCTTCAAAGTCTTCAAAATTTAATCCCATAGCAGCAGCTCTTAGTTTTAAAGAGGTAGCTACAAAATTCGCAGGAGTTTCAACAGTTATAAAGGCTACTCTTTCTCCAATAGAAGCCTGTTTTACTGCAAACTGTTCTACCATCAAAGATTTTCCTGTATCAGAAACACCTGTAATATTAAAGACAGAATAAGCAGGAATACCTCCTAAATTTTTCTTTACAAGTTTTCCATTTTCAGAAGTAACAATAAAAAATAAATCGTCTAAACCTTCTATACCTGTAGGAACTCCATAAACCTTAGGAGCCTTTTTAATAGCCTGACTACCTGTATAAATTGATTTTAAATCTGGCTCACCTATACCCCGAATATTTTCTTCTTTTTTAACAATGTTTTCAGTTTTATCCCATTTATTCATTTTTTAACTCCATGTATATTTTTATTTTTTAAAATTAAGATCAATTTTTATAAATTCAAGTTATCTTATACATTGATTATTATAAAAATATTTATAACATAATTTATAATCCTTAGGGTTAAATACTTGATTTTTGTAATATTTATTTTAAAATCCTAAATTAGAATGTCTATAAAATTAGGTGTTTGTTACTGTCAGGAAAGTCAAATTAAAAACTGGCGAAATTTTGTTGAAAATTTAGAAAAATTTCTTAAATCCAAGGTGTCTTTAGAAATTTTTCAAAATTTAAAAGAAGAATTGGAAAAAATAAGAAAAGAATATTTTGATATATATTTTGCTTCTTTTCCTATTGGTGTATATGAACTTTATAAAAGAGGTTATATTCCTATAGCTAAATTTAAAAAGAAAAAAGTACCAAACTATGTTTTAATCAGTAATAAAAATTTAGAACTTTTAAAACAGAAAGAAAAGATCAAAATAGCTATTTTGGATCATCCCACTTTTTCTGGATTATTTATTCCTCTTAAACTACAGTTTGATTTAGAATTTTTAAATTTTTTAATTCTGAAAATCGATTCTTATGAAGAAATCGTTCAGAAAGTTTTAAATAAAGAAGTAGATTTGGGAATTGTTTCTGATATTGGATATTTTAAAAACTCTTTAATAAAAAAAGAATTTATAAAAAATTATCATTATTTTATGATTCCCCGAGACTTTTCAGATTTTAAAAATATAAAAGAAGCTTTGAAGTCTATTGATAAGAAAATTTTAGAACTTTTTGATGCGGAAGATATAGAATTCATATCATTTTGGGAAAGACATAATGTTTTAGCTTTTTGTTTTATAAGTGATTATTTATCAGAACTTTTGGAAAAATCTTTTATTAGTAAAGTAATGTTAGAGTTTCCATATTTGGGAATAGGAATTTATCATGATCATTATGTATATACCAATCCTTATTTATCTTCTCTTTTAAAATACACTCCTGAAGAATTTCAGAAACTTAAACCTGAGGATTTGTTTTATTATGAAGAAGATAAAATAAAAGGTAGAGAAATCGTTAAAAAGCGTTTAAAAGGAGAATTTTTTACCTTGAATTATAATATAGTACCCCTTAAAACTAAAGATAATAAAAAGATAGAAGTTTTACTTTCTTCTACCACCATATTTTATAAAGGAAAATATAGTGGTTTGGTTTTATTAATAGATGTTACTAAACAAAAAAGGTTGGAAAGATTAAACAGAGTTTTAAAAAAAATCAATCAAATTTTAATTACCAGCAATTATGAAAAAGAGATTTATGAGAAAATTTTACCTATACTTTTGGAAGAACTTCAATTAAAGGGAGTATGTATAGGTATTATTGATGAAGAAAAAGGAATTATAAAACCAACTTTTTATTGCCCAGAAGATTTAAAAGTAAAAGATGCAGTTACCTTAAAGGAAAAGGAGTATTACTGTGTAAAGGCTTATAAAACAAAAGAGATTCAAATAATTTCAGATATAAAAAGTCATTTAAATTCTCAAAAGATTAAAAAACACTTGTTATCATTAGGAATCAATTCAATTTGTGCTATTCCATTAATAAAAAATGATAAAGTTGTTAGTATTTTAACTTTATATTCTGAAGAGCCTCAGTTTTTTGAAGAGGATTATAGGGAAGTAATAGAAGAACTCAAAAGAGATTTGTCTTTTGCTTTTAGAAAAATAGATTTATTATTAAAAGATCATATTATTAATGAGTTTATAAAAAGAACTGAAGAAATTTTAATTATTGCAGATGTTGATGGAAAGATAGAATACATAAATCCTTATGGTGCTCGGATTTTAGAATTTGATAAAGGGACTGATAATTGTTTTAGACTACTAAGTATTCCTAAAAGTGTAATAAAAGAATTAAAAGATAAAAATTTCGGAGAAGTAAGAAGGATCGGAACTTATTCTAAAAAAAATAAAAGACTAATATTAAATTTAAAAATCGGTTATATTGAATTGTCAGAAGAAATAAAAAAATTAATAATTTTGGGAAAAGATTTATCAAGAGAGATGAGGTTTGAAGAAGAAAGATTTAGATTACGTAACTACGATGGATTGACAGGACTTTTAAATTATCAAGGTTTTGCTCAAAAAGTTACTGAATTGCTTAGTATATTGAGAAAAAACGGAGTATTGATACTTTTGGATATTTATAATTTTTCTTATATAAATCATTTTTATGGAACAGAAACAGGAGATTTTTGTCTTAAGGAAATAGCTAAAAAATTAAACAAACTTGTAGATAAAAACGGAATATTGGGAAGACCTGTAGGAGATGAATTTAGTATTTTTCTTGTAGATATTGAAAAAAACGAATATACTGAATGGATAAAAAAAATCATAAACATTTTTTCAGAACCTTTACAATTTAAAGATAAAAAAATATTCCTTGAATTTAACGCCAGTGTGGTTATATATCCAGATGACGGAACCAATTTTAAAGAACTTTGGCAAAAAGTTAATGTTTTGTTAAAAGAAACTAAAAGAAAAGGTCCTAATGTGATAGAGTTTTTTAATTCTGTTATTGAAACAGAAGTAGAAAAGGTTTTTAAAACTATCAATTTAATAAAAAAAGCTATTAAAGAAAATCTGTTTATATTTTATTACCAACCTTATTTCAAAACTCAAACCTTAAAAATAGCAGGTTTAGAGGCTTTAGTTAGAATTAAGGATGGAGACAAAATTATCAAACCTTTAGAGTTTATTGAATACTTAGAAAATAGTCCTTATATAAAAGAATTTGAATATTACAATCTATATAAAAATTTAAACAAAATAAAAGAATGGAAAATACCTATTTCTATAAATATTTCTTCTAAAAGTTTCGAATTTTTATCTATTTTAGAAATTATCTCAAAATATGAAGATTTAATTAAAAGTTTACCTACTTATTTTATTATAGAAATTACAGAACATACTTTAGCTAAAAATTTAGAGATATCTCAAAAGGTTTTAAACATATTAAAATCTTATAATATAAAAATAGCCTTAGACGATTTTGGCACAGGATATTCATCCTTAAACTATTTAAAAGATTTTTCTATTGATATTATTAAAATTGACAAATCTTTTACAAATTTGATACTTAAAGATAATAAAACTTATTATATAGTAGAAACAGTTATAAAATTGGCCAAAAATTTGGGTATAAAAACCTTAGCTGAAGGGGTTGAAACAGAGGAGCAATTAAAAATTTTACAAAATTTAGGTTGTGATTTTGTTCAGGGATTTCTCCTTTCTAAACCTTTACCTGAAAAGGAAGTAGAAGAAATAATAAAAAAAGATAGGAAAAAAATAAATGAGAAGAACTAAAATTGTAGTTACTATTGGTCCATCGTCAAGAGATCCTCAAACAATAAAATCTCTTATTGAAGCAGGAGTAAATGTATTTAGACTTAATTTTTCTCATGGGGACCAAAATTATCATAGAGAAAATATAGAAAAAATACGCAAAATTTCTCAAGAGCTTAATATCCCTGTGGCTATTCTTCAAGACTTATCAGGACCAAAAATAAGAATAGGAGAGGTGAAAACTCCTTTTACTTTACATCAAGGGGAGATTCTTGAAATTTATAAAAGACCCATTACATGTGAAAAAATTGATGGAATAGGAAAAGTTTATATAGATTTTCCAGAGATTTTAGATGATCTTAAAGAGGGGGATCTAATCTATATCGCTGATGGTCTTATAAAAGTAAAACTTATAAAAAAAGAATTAGAAAAAATAGTCACCCAGGTTATTCAGGGTGGAGTAATTTCTTCTAAAAAGGGGGTTAATTTCCCGGGAGCACATCTTTCTATTTCTGCACTTACAGAGAAAGATAAAAAGGATTTAGAGTTCGGTTTAAAAATGGAAGTAGATTTAATAGCGCTTTCTTTTGTAAATACACCTAAGGATATTATAGAATGTAAAAAACTGGTTGAAAAATATCAAAAAAAAACATTTATTTTAGCTAAAATAGAAACACAAAAGGGTGTAGAAAATTTTGATGAAATTTTAAAAGTAGTTGATGGTATAATGATTGCCAGAGGGGATTTGGGGGTGGAAATACCTATAGAAAGGGTTCCTGTTATACAAAAAGAACTGGTTAGAAAATGCAAAGAAAAAGGGAAACCTGTTATTATTGCGACTCAGATGCTTACCTCTATGATAAATTCTACTATGCCAAGCAGAGCAGATATTTCTGATATAGCCAATGCAGTTTTAGATGGGGCAGATGCACTTATGCTATCAGATGAGACCACAGTAGGTAAATACCCTGTGGAAGCTGTTAAAATGATGGCTAAGACTATAGAAGAAGCAGAAAAGATTTATTTTTTTGGTCCTGAGGAATGCCAACATGTCTCTCCAGATTTTGCTATAGCCTATAGTAGCTGTATTTTAGCTGAAGAAATAGGAGCTAAAATTATAGTAGTTTTTACTAAATCTGGAAGCTCTGCTATGAGAGTGGCTAAATTTAGGCCCAAAGCTCTGATTTTAGCCAATGTTCACGATGAAGAAGTTTTAAGGCGTTTGAATTTAGTATGGGGAGTTTATCCTTATATGGTTCTTTCAGAAAGTAATAATGTAGAAAATATGGTAAAGGAATTTGTTAAAAAAGCTTTTAATGATAAAATAATATCAGAAGAAGATACTTTAGTTTTAACTATGGGTTATCCCATAGGTAAGATAGGATCTACTAACTTAATAAGAGTTATAAAAAATGATCAACTTAAAGAAATTTTATTTCAATAAGATATGCCTATTTTCACACCTATCCAAGTTCCTAAGTTAATAGATCTTGCTAAGAAAAACCGCATAGCTCCGGTTTATATTTTTATTGGACCTGAACATATTTGTAAAGAAAAGGCTAAAGAAATATATACTATTTTACAACAAAAAGAGGCTATATTAGAGGTTTATAATCTTAATGATAAAGAAGGAAAAAAAGATTTCTTTCAGATTAAAGGATATCAAGAAAGTCTTTTTGGTATAAGAAAGGTTTATCTAATTTTAGGAGCTGAAAATATTAGCATTGAAAAAGGAGAAGATATAGTAAAAAATTTAATCCGGGGAAATAACCTATTTAGTTGGTTTTTAATTGCAGCTAAGTTTGAAGAAGATCATCCTTTATATAAATATGCTTTTGAAAAAGGAGCTATAATTCCTTTTACCACCAGAAAAGAAGAGGATATTTTGGAAAGCGAATTAATTATGGCTTTAAAAGAAACTAATAAAATAATGGAGAAAAATACTGCTAATTTATTTCTTTCTTTGGTGGGAAAAGATTATTATCATTTTAAAAATGAGCTTAATAAATTGATTCTTTATACAGATGAGCATCAAATAATAAGTGAAGATGATATATGGACAGTTACTATACCTTTAGAAAATGATGCTCTTTATCTTTTAGCTGATACTTTTTTTAATTATGGACCTGAAAAGGCTTATAAATTGGTTTTAACTCTTTTAGATCATAAAATTGAAGCTCCCAAAATTTTATGGTATTTATATAAATTTTTTAAAAAGATGGAAATTTTCAAGGAATTTTTGCAAAAACATGCAGAACTTGCTAAAGAGAATAAATATGTCTATTTTTCCAAAAAATTGCAGGAAATTAAAGAAAACCCTATAGAAGAAGTTCCTAAGATCATAGCTGAAAGCCATCCTTATCCTTTATTTACTATGAAAAAATACATAAACAGGATAAAAGATTTTAAAGTTGTTTTTGAAGAACTTTATAAGGCTGATCTCGGTATAAAAATATACTTCAGAAATCCAGCACAGGTTTTTAATGAATTTTTCTTAAATTTATGGTACAAAATAGAAAAATGTTAAATCTTAAATTTTAGATTTTTTCTAAGATATATTTTATATCTTTCTGATTTTTTGTTAAAAATTCTATCTTTTTAGAAATTTCTTCCATATTTTTTCCTTTAAATTGAATATTTATTTCTTTTTTTTCAAAATATGGAACAAAATCAAGATTAATATTTTTAGCTTTAAATTTTTCCACTACAGGGCTAATTTCTCTTAATTTTGAAAAATAATGAATATAATAAAATTCTTTTAATTTATTTAAGAATTCTTTTTTTCTTTTATTGAAATCTTTTTCTTCCAAGATTTTTTTTAATTCTTCAGATAAAAGATCATTTAAATTATTTCTTTTTTTTAAATCCAACAATTTTTCCAAAATATCCTTTTGCTCACTAAAGCTAAGATTTAATTTTTTAAGAAGTTCCAAAAATTCTTCTCTTTCAAATTTGTTCAATTTAGCTAAAATTTGCGTAATTTTAGGATTTAATTTTTCTAAAACAAGCAAATTTTTAAATTCATCTTCTAATTTATTAATATTTTGTAAAAATTCTATCCAAATGTAATTTTTAGAAAATCCTAATTTAGGAAGAATTTCCAGAATTTCTTCTATAGAAAAAAAATTTAAAGCTCTTTTTATAAATTCTGCTTTTTCTACCAAATTTAAAGAACGGAAAAGATTAGACTCCAAAGAAATAAGAAGGAGTTCTTTAGAAGTATAACCAGTAATAATGCAGGAGGGAATAGATTTTAAGCCCAGAGATCTGTAGGCTAAAATTCTGCCTTCACCATCTATAATAATATATTTAGTTTTTTCTGAAGATAAAAAAAGAATTGGGGGGGTAAGAAGTCCAAATTTTTGAATGCTATCTTTTAGAAACTTTTCTCTTTTAGGGTAAGAAAATACATAAGTTCTATCCTCAAGATCTATTTTATTTAAAAAAATTTGCTCTACAGAGAAATTTTTAATTTTTAGCATTCTATTAAGAAAAAAATTTTTATAAAGTTTTTCCAGTAAGTCTATAAAGAGCTTCTAAATATTTTTCTTTGGTTTTTTTTACGATTTCTGGTGGTATGGAAGGAGGGGTTTCTCCTTTTTTCCAATTTGCTTTTAACCAGTCCCTGATAAATTGTTTATCAAAGCTTTTTTGAGGCTTGCCCGGCTCATATTCATCCTTAGGCCAGAATCTTGAGGAATCCGGAGTTAAAACCTCATCTATTAAAATAATCTTTCCATCTAAAATCCCAAATTCAAATTTAGTATCAGCAATGATTATCCCTTTAGATTCTGCATATTCTGCAGCTTTTTTATAGATTTTTAAAGATAGTTCTTTTAAAATTTCTGCTGTTTCTTTTCCTACGATTTTGCACATTTCTTCAAAAGTTATATTTATGTCATGTTCCCCTATTTCTGCTTTGGTGGATGGAGTAAAAATAGGCTCTGGAAGTTTGTCTGCTTCTTTTAAACCAGAAGGCAGAGTAATTCCACAAACTTTACCAGTTTTTAAATATTCTTTCATAGCAGAACCAGTAATATAACCTCTTACAATACATTCAACAGGAATAACCTTAGCTTTATGAACAATCATACTTCTTTGATAAAGGATGTTTTTATAAGACTGTAAAACTTCTGGAAATTCATCTACATTGGCTGTGATCAAATGATTATCTACTATATCTTTTAAAAAATCAAACCAGAAAAGGCTCATTAAAGTTAGAATTCTTCCTTTATCAGGAATAGGAGTAGGAAGAACTACATCAAAAGCAGAGATCCTATCAGTAGCTACAATAAGAAGCTTATCTTCAAGATCATAAATATCTCTAACTTTTCCTCTTTTTATTAAAGGTATTTCTTTTATATCAGTCTGAAATAAACCTTCTTTCATTGATCTTTCACTTTTTAAGCAACTTTAGCAAATTTAGCAAGTTTTCTGGTGCGTTTTTTGAATCTACTGGCAAGCTTTCTATATCTTTCATATTTTTCCCATTCTTTATTCTTTTTAGCTTCCTCTGCTAAAGCTTTAAATTTTTTTATTTTAGCTTTAATTTCTCTCATAGAAGCACCAACTTTTTTAGGCTCTTCTTTTATTCCATAGACTTTTTTAAGAGCAGAAATAAGTTCCTCTTTGTTCATTCCATGAACACCAGAAATTTCAGGAATTTGAAGAGCTATTTCTCTTAATTCCTTAATGGTCATTTTTTCAAGTTTTTTTTCCAATTTAGGAAGTTCTTTAGTTCCTTCTTCAACCTGTGCTTCTTCCTGATTTTTTACTTCTTCCATATTTATACCCTCCTTAAGAAGGATTTAAAAAGAATTTTTTCAAGATTTAAAAAAAATACCACAAAAACAAAAGAAAGCAAGTTATTTTCAAATTTTACCACTTCATAAATGGAACTTTTTGGTTTTGTGGTATAATTGAAAGACCATGATTCTTTTTATAGTGGAGTCTCCTTTTAAAATCAAAACTCTTAGAAAAATTTTAAAAAATGGTTTTATTTTTCGTGCTACTTTTGGACATATCAAAGATCTTCCTGGGAAAAAATTAGGAATTGATTTGCAAACTTTTACTCCATCTTTTTACATTTTACCTAAGAAAAGAAAGGTTCTCTCAGAACTTAAAAGACTTATTCCTAAAGTAAATCTAATCTATCTTGCTACAGATCCTGATAGAGAAGGGGAGGCTATTGCTTATCATTTATATGAATACCTTTCTAAAATAAACCCTAAACTTAATTTTAAAAGGATTGATTTAATAGAAATTACTGAATTTGGAGTAAAAAATGCTCTTTCTTATCCAAGAGAAATAAATTTTAATCTATATCAATCATGGCTTACCAGAAGAGTTCTTGACAGATTAATAGGATATTTAATTTCTCCCTGTTTATCCAAAATATTCAAAAAAACTCTTTCCGCAGGAAGAGTTCAAAGCATAGCATTAAGACTTATTGTAGAAAAAGAAATAGAAATAGAAAACTTTATTCCTGAAATTACTTACTCTTTGGAGGTAATGTTAAAAAGTGATTCTATAATTTTTTCTACAGAACTTTATCACAAAAATAGATTATTTAAAACTAAATCCTTAAAAGATTTATTAAAATTTTGTGAAGAAAAGTTAAAAGGGCAAAAGTTTATTTTAAAAGAAGTAAAAGAAAAGATAGAAAAAACGCCTCCACCTTTACCTTTAAAAACAACCTCTATGATAGAACTTGCTCAAAAAATGTTGGGCTATGAACCCAAGGAAACCATGAGATATGCCCAAATTCTTTATGAAAATGGGTATATTACCTATATGAGAACCGATTCTGTGAGAGTAAGTGAATATGCTAAAAAAAGAGCAAAAGAATTCATAAAAATTTATTTTGGAGAAAAATATATAGGAAGAGGTAGAAGGATAAAACAAACTAAATTTGTGCAAGATGCTCATGAATGTATAAGACCAACTGATATTTATAGAGAAAGTGTTCCTTTGTCTTCCAAGGAAAAAAATTTATATTGTCTTATAAGACTCTTTTTTATTGCAAGCCAGATGGCTCCTGCAGAATATTTGGTTAGAAGATATACTTTTATCAATAAGAATTTGGGAAAAGATTATTCTTTAAAAACCACCTGCAAAAAACTTTTTTTTGATGGGTTTTTAAAAATTCTTTCTGAAGATAAAAAAGAAGATCAAATCTTTTTAGACCTAACAAAAGGAGAAATTTATGATTTTTTAGAATGTAAGACAAAAAAACATATTACAACTCCTCCTTCCAGATACACTCCTTCAAGTCTTATAAGAAAGCTTGAATCCTTAGGAATAGGCAGACCCTCTACTTATGCTACTTTACTTGATATTTTGTATAGAAGAAATTATGTAGTAAGAGAAAACAGATTTTTAAAACCCACAGAACTGGGGAAACAGGTTTGTCAGTTTTTAGTGGAAAAATTTCCTAAATTTATGGATTATAAATTTACTGCTGAGATGGAAGAAGATTTAGAAAAAGTGGTAAATCAGGAAAAAACCTATTTAGAAATTGTAAAACCTACTTATGAAGTTTTAAAAGAATATTTAAACAGAATTTAATTTTTTCCTAAGATATAATTTAGCAGGCCTGCTTAGTTCATAATAAGTATGATTCATGTGTTTATATTTTCCACGAATTATAGCAAATCTTCCTTCAATTTTCTTTAAAAAACCAAGCTTCTCAAGTTTTTTAAGCCTCTCCATAACTTCTTTTAAATCAATTTTAAACCTTCTTGATATAAATTTGGCACAATCAGCCCCGTCTTTATCTTTATATAAATCTTTTAAAATTTCCCAGTCTTTATCTTCTAATTTTTCCCAAGGTAATTTTAAATCCTTAGCTTTCATTTAGATGATTTTCCAAAATTTTTAAACAATTAGCTATAAAATAAATTGAACCTGTAATCAAAATTTTATTATTTTTATCTTCTAAAGCTTTATCTATAGCTTCTTGCGGGTTTTTAAAAAATTTAATGGGAACATTATTTAAATTAATTCTACCAAGCTCTTTTTTCCAGTCTTCCACAGTAACAATCTTTCTTGGAGAAAAAAATTCACATACAAAAATATTATCAGCTAAAATTAAAAGTTCTTTAAGCATTTCTAAAAAAGGCTTTTCTTCATCTTCATTAGTTGCTCCAAAGATTAAATTAAAATTTTTAAAATTATCTTTTTTCAGATTTTCTTTTAAAGTTTCAACTCCTTCTAAATTATGAGCTACATCTATCAAAATTTCCTTGTTTTTTATTAAAAATCTTTCATATCTTCCTGGCCATTTAACTTCTTTTAAAGCCTTTTTTAATTTATTTTCATTAATTTTTAAAAAGCCTTTTTCTTCCAGAATTTCAAAAGTTTTTAAAGCACATCCTAAATTTATACCCTGATAAAACCCTTTTAAGTTTAAATCTAAATCTTTAAAGTTTTTTTTCCCATAATAATTCCACTTATTTTCTTTTTGTTCCATTTTAAAATCTTTATTCCAGATAAACAAAGGTGAGTTTAATCTTAAACATTTTTCTTTAAAAATGGGTATTAATCTTTCTTCTAAATTTCCTAAAACACAAGGAGTAAACCTTTTAATTATTCCTGCTTTCTCATAGGCTATTTTTTCTAAGGTATTCCCTAAATATTTTGTGTGATCCAAACTTATAGAAGTAATAATAGATGTCTCTGGTTTTATTACATTAGTAGCATCAAGCCTTCCTCCTAAACCACATTCTATAATTGCTATATCCACTTTTTCTTCCCAAAAATATAAAAAAGCCAGAGCAGTAGTAATCTCAAAATAAGTAGTAGGAAAATTTTTAATAGTAATTTTTAAAATTTTTAAAAGATCTTTTAATTTTTCATCTGAAATTTCTATGCTATTTATTTTAAATCTCTCATTGAGCTTGAAAAGGTGAGGGGAGGTATAAAAACCTGTTTTTAAACCATGAGATTTGAGAAGTTCATTTAAAATAGCACCAGTTGATCCTTTTCCATTAGTCCCTGCAATATGCACAGTTTTTATTTTTTTATGAGGATCACCCAACCATTTTAAAATCTTTGTAATTCTATCTAAACCAGGTCTAATACCATGAAATTGATAGCTATTTAACCATTCTAAATAATTTCTCAGCATTTAAGAAGCTAAGGTTTTTATTATTAAATAAATGTAAAAAATATAAAAAAAACCAGATATAAAAAATATATAAGGAGGTAGTTTTTTTAAAATTTTTAAAATTATTAAATAAAAAACTCCAAGAAAAAGGGTAATCAAAGCTGAGAATAATGCAAGTCCTTCAATTTTCCAGGTAGTAAATAATAATCCTACACTTACAGGAAAAGTTGCCTGAAAGACCATAGCTCCTGTTATGTTCCCTAAAGCAAGAGTATCCTTTCCTCTTAAAGTCCATAAAAAACTGTTACATTTTTCAGGAAGTTCTGTAGCTATAGGAGCTAAGATAAGTGCAAACAAAAGAGGCTCTATACCCAGTTTTTTGGAAATTATTTCCAGATTTTCTACAAAAATATGAGCTCCTTTAATCATTAAAACTAAAGCTAAAACTACCTGAAAAATGGATAAAAAAATTATCAAAATCTTCCGATTGAATGAAAAACTGATTATTTTTAAAACTTTGTTTAAATATAAATCTCTTACAGATTCAAGTTCAAGACTATCAGCTCTGAAAGTGCAAAATAAATATATTATATAATTTATTATCAAAAATACAGCTATAAAATAGTGTAAAAATTTAGTATTAGGGAAAATCAAAGGAAAAAAAATAGCCAAGGAATAACTAAAAAGAAAAAAAGAAAGATCTCTCAAAAAAGTTGAATATTCTAAATGTATTTCTAATTTAGATCTTCTTTTAAAAAAATAACTAATAAAAATCCCTAAACCGATTAGAAATAATCCTACGGTAGAAAGCATAAAAGGAGCGCCTAAGATAGCTCCTACTCCTATATAAGCTCCTTCTTTTCCTTTGTATAAAAGGATAGCAACTAAAGGAACTATAGTTTCTGGAAGAGCCGTGCCTATAGCTGCAAGAACACTTCCAACTACAGCTTGAGATAAAGACAGTGTTTCCCCAAATACCTCTATTCCATTAGTAAATAACTCCGCACTAAAAAGAATTATTAACAGAGATAAAATTAAAAAAATTAATTCCATGTCTCAGGACTAATTTTCTACTATAAAAATAGGTATATTTATTGAGTATAGTATTTCCTTAGTCAAAAATCCTAACCCCTCTTTAAGTTCTTTTCCTCTTTTACCTATTATTAACAGATCTGTTTGAGTTTCTTTAATAAATTTGTCTATTTCTTCTAATCTATCTCCAAATCTAATATAAAAATTAAAAGGTACAAAAGGAATTTTAATTTCTTGTAATAAACTATGCCATGATTTTTCAATTTCTTTTTTAGTATTTTCTAAGTATTTTTCTTGTAATTTTGAATTTTGGATTCCAAGAGGAGGAACTATATTTAAAATGTTTAAATTACATTTTAATTTTTCTGTTAAGAAAAAGGCTTTTTTAAGAGAAATTGGCGAAAATTCTGAAAAATCAATAGCACAAAGAATATTTTTAATTTTTTGCAGAGGTTTCTTTTTTACTACTAAAAAATTGCACTTAAGTTTTTCAAGCATTTTTTCAGCAGTAGGAACTTTAAAAATATGGGATTTATACCCCAATACTAAAACTTCAGGTTTTAACCTACTAATAAAATTTTCTAAAACTTCCCAAAAATTTCCTAAAAGAACATGAATTTCTACTGAAAAATTTTTTTCTTTAAAAAGTTTAGTTAATTTTTCAAGTTCTTTATAAATATTTTCTTTTTCTTTGTTTAAATAAGGAAGAAGATATACAGGAGGAGTAAAAAAATATTCAATAGCATGAAATAAAACAATTTTACTTTCAGTATAAACATTTTGAGCTAAAAAGACACCACTTTCAATAATGATAGAAGTGAATTCTTTAAAGTCTATAGCTAAAGCAATAGGCTTATTCATTTGAATTTTTAATCATTTCTTGACCAATAAACCCTTACCAATTTATTCCCTTTAGACCATCTAAACTCTAAATCTCCTTTACAAGCCTTATACAAGGCTCTTCCTAATCTTTGAGCTAAATGGTCTGTGGTAGTTTCTATAACTGTAGTTCCATCTTCTTCATAAATATTTATAATTTGGTGTAAAGGATTTAAACCTCTTGCTCTTTCAACTTCATTATTTATAAGACGCATAATTTCTTCTCTATGAGTCTCCCAAAAATTGCCAGAAATATAAAGATATCCCATAGCATAACGGTCCAAAATTTTTCTACAAGCTGGGCAAATAATGTGAGGAACTGTTTCTATATCTTTTAATTCTTCATAAAGTTCTTCATCTATAAACCATCTTTTATCTTTAAAGATAGCTTTACATCTTGGACAAATAGCTTCACCAGCAGGAGCAGCTTTCATTGCATAAGGATCTCCATTAGTTTCATATTCCTGAGTATGGGTGAACCACTTATCTCCTTTTTTAGACATAAAAACCTCCTAAATAAAGTTTTCTTAATTTAAAATATAATCTTCATTTCAAGCAAGTCAATTAGATCAACTAAAATCCCTGTTTTAAAAGAATAATAGGATCAACTTTAGAAGCTTTAAAAGCTGGATAAACCCCTGCTATAATCCCAAAAATTATGGTTAATAATGTAGAAGTAATGATAGGACCTAAAGGAAAAATTAAGGGATAATTAAATAAAGGTAAAAAAATTAAGGCTCCTAAAATTCCTATTAAAATTCCTATTAAACCTCCCAGCATGGTGATAAAAATACTTTCTGCCAAGAATTGAAAAAGAATATCCTTTTCTTTAGCTCCAAGGGCTTTTCTAATACCTATTTCCTTTTTTCTTTCATTAACTGAAAGTGTCATAATAGCTGTAACTCCCAAAGCACCTACTAAAAGACACAAAATTGAAACATTTTTTACCAATACTGAAAAAATCCTGGTAGTTTGAGTTTTTACTTTTAAAATATCTTCAGCTTTGATAATAGTAAAATCTTTATTTTTTTCACTAACTTTATGCCTTTTCATAAGTAATTTATTTATTTGATCTTCTATTTTAGAAATTTCTGATATATCCTTTACACTTAAGTAAATACTTCTTATATAATCCACATTATAAACAGCTGATATAGCTACAGTATAAGGAATTAAAACTTGATCATCCTGATCAGTATTACTGGCATCAATTCCTATTTTATCCAAAACTCCTATTACTCTAAAAGGTAATTTGTTTATTAGTATAATTTTTCCAATAGGATCTTTATCTCCAAAAAGTTCCTTTTTTATTTTATATCCCAAAATAGCTACTTTTTTATATCCTAAAATTTCATCTTTTAAAAAGTTTCTTCCTTCAACTAAAGGGAATTTTCTTAGCTTTATATATTCCTCGTTAACCCCATTAATTATGGTAATAAGAGTATTTCTTAAATATCTTACAATCCCATCACCATTAAACACAGGAGAAATATATTTTATTCCGTTTATTTCCATCAAAACCTTTGCATCACTTGGTTTTAAAGTTGTGGTTATTTCTGTTTGAATAGCTCTACCTGCTCTAACCTTTACATTACCTGCTACTACCATCATTACTTCAGGACCGAAGGTTTCTATTTCTTTTAATGTTTTAATTTTAGCAGATTCTCCAAAAGAATTCATAAGAAGAAGAGAAGCAACCCCTATAATTATTCCAATAATAGATAAAATAAGCCTTAATTTTTTATGAAAAAGTCCTCCCCAAAGTAATTTATATTTCAGCATTTCTTACAAACTCTTTAATAAAATAGAAGGTTCTACTTGGGTAGCTTTTACAGAAGGTATCAAACTAAAAACAATAGTTGTTAATATAGCAAAACTAAGGCTAAATAAAAATGTTAGCCAAGAAAAATAAGCTTTTAAAGGGGTAAAATAGGCAATAGTTTTTAAAATAAGTAAACTTAAAATCCATCCTATTAAGCCACTTATAAAAGCAATTATTAAAGACATTACTAAATAATGTATAATTATTCTTTGAGAAGTCGCTCCTAAAGCTACTCTTAAAGCAATAATAGGAGATTTTTCTTCAATATTAGCATACATAAGATTCATAATAATCACACCACTTATTATCAAACTTATTAAAGATATAGTTAAAAGAAAAATTGTTAAAATTTTTGATGCAGAAGTAAAAAACTTTATAGCCATATCAGGAGTAATAATTCTAAAATCATCTGGTTCTATACCATAAAGCTTGTGTCTTTTTCTCAAAATTTGACGAATCTTATATTTAGCTAAATCAATATTTGTACCAGGCTGAAATAGAATTTTTATAGCATCTATATAATCCTTATTGAATAGTCTTCTTTGAGCAGTAGTAAGAGGAATAAAAATTCTTTCATTTCTGTTAAAATGTCCGAAAGTGGGTTTGGATTCTAAAATTCCAATTATTTCAAAATATTCTGATCGTATTTTTATCTTTTTTCCTATAGGATCTTTAATCCCAAATTTTTTAGGAATATCAAAACCTACTACACAAACCTTGCTTAGTCTCTTTAGATCGTTTTTATTAATAAATCTTCCTGTTTTAGGATACCAATTGGTTGCAATGGTATAATTAGGAAAAACTCCTTCTATTCTTATCATTTCTGCATTTCCTTTATATGAAACTTCTGATGTTCCTAAGGAGATAGGAGAAACTAATTTAACAAAATCAAGTTTTTCAATCTCTTTTGCATCTCCCAGTTTTAAAGTATCTCTTCTGGTGGTAGTAAGACCTATTATTTTTCCTCCTCCAGCAAGAATGAGCATAGCGTCTTTTCCAAATTGCACGTTAGCCAGAGCATTCAGTATTTGTTCTTTAGCTGAATATCCTAAGGAATAAATTGTATTTAAAGCTGTTAAACTTATTACCAAGGATAAAATCATAAAAAAAAGATTTACTTTATTTGAAATTAATTCTCTCCAGACATCTTTTAAAATTTGAATATACAAAAATCTCATTTTTCTATAAAATTGCCATCTTTGATTATTTTTATTCTTTTAGCACATTTAGCTATTTCTGGATCATGAGTAACCATTATAATGGTAATTCCTTCTTGATTTAATTCACGAAAAATTTTAATCACCTCCTCACTGCTTTTACTGTCCAGATTGCCTGTGGGTTCATCAGCAAGTAAAAGTTTAGGCTTTCCAATAAGAGCTCTTGCAATAGCCACTCTTTGCTGTTGTCCTCCGGAAAGTTCAGCTGGTTTAGCCTTTATCCTGTCTCCTAAACCTAATCTTTCTAATAATTTTTTAGCTCTTTCTTCATCTTTTTTACTAATTCCCTCTTTTCTGTAAAGTAAAGGCATTAGAACATTTTCCAAAGCTGTAGCCCAAGGAATCAAATGAAAAGCTTGAAAAATAAAACCTAATTTTCTATTCCTAATGTATGCTAACTCTTGTTTACTTAACTTGCTAACCTCTTCCCCATCAAGAATATAACTTCCTGAAGTTGGTTTATCAAGAAGACCTATAATATTTAAAAGGGTTGTTTTTCCACTCCCAGAAGCTCCCATAATAGCAAGAAATTCTCCTTTTTCTACTTCTAAATTAATTCCTTTTAAGACTTGATAAGAAACTTTACCTGTTTGATAAGTTTTGGTTATATCTTTAAGAATAACTAATTTTTTTACCACAAACCTACTTCCTCGCCTTCTTTCAAACCAGAAATTATCTCTGTTTTTCCTTCTGATTCCCAACCAACTTTAACAATCCTTTTTTCCCATTTTTCTCCTTTTTTAACCATAACATAATAATTTCCTGAAGAATCTATTTTAATAGCCCTGGAAGGAACTATCAGTACATTCTGTTTTTTACCTGCAATAATAGTAACTTGAGCTGTCATTTCTGGACGAAGAAGGTTTTTATAAGGATCTAAAATATCAAGCACTACATCATAAAAAACTACATTATTTTTGATAACAGCTCCTGGATAAATAGTTTTAACTCTGGCTCTAAAAATTTTATCAGGATAAGCATCCACAGTAAACTTAGCTTCTTGTCCAGGAGCAATTTTCCCTATATCTGTTTCATCTACATAACATTCTACTTGAAGTTTTGAAAGATCTATTACTGTAATAAAAGTAGGGGCATTTAGCCCAGCAACTACAGTTTCTCCTTGTTGAGTAGTAACTTCAGAAACAACTCCTGAAATAGGAGCATATACAAAAGCATAACTTAATCTTATTTTAGCTTCTTCCCATGTATTTTTAGCAGCTTTTACCTGTTCTTCAGCAGCCTTGAGTTCATTTTTATATTCTTCTATTAAAGCTCTGAGATTATAATATTCTGCATTTACTTGAGCTTTTGCAACATCGTAATCTCTTTGAATTCTTTCCATATCTGTTTTAGAAATAAGACCATCTTTATATAAAACTTCCTGTCTTTTGAATTCTCTTTCTATTTGAGCTAATTTGATTTTTAAAGCCTTTATATTTTCTTTTTGAGCTTTTATTTTTTCAGAGTAAGTAAGTTTAACTTTTTCTAAGTAAGCTAAAGCCTGTTTATAATTAGCATAGGTTCTATTTACTTCATCTTGTAAATCCTCATGTTCAATAATAGCAATAAGTTGTCCTTTTTTTACTTTATCACCACGGGTTACAAAGAGTTTTTCAACTTTACCAGAGATTCTTGCTCCAACTTTAACTTGAGCACCAACCTGCGGCTTTACTGCTCCTGTAGCAGCAATTTCTGAAAAAATAATACCCTTTTTTACTTTAATAGTCTTTTTAGGATAAAGTTCTTTTTTATTTTTCTCTTTACATCCAAAAACAAAAAAGGGAAAAATTAATAAAATCAAATATAAAACCTTTTTCATCTTATTTTTCTAATCCAGGAATAAAGCCCATAGATTTTTGAAGGTTATAATAAGATAAAATGAAATTATATTTAGAAACTGCTACTTGTGATCTTGCTTCTGAAAGACGTGCCAATGTAGTGGTTAAATCTACAATGCTTGCCAAACCGGTTTCATATTTTTTCTTTATAATTCTATAATCTTCTTCTATACTTTTTAACCAAGCTATAGCGCTTTCGTAATTTTCCTTAGCAGTTTGCCATCTTTTATAATTGGTAAATATTTCCTGTTTTACTTCTAATTCTGTTTGAGTTTTTTCAAAATGTTTTTGTTCTAAAGTTGCTCTTTCTTTTTTTAGTTCTTCCCATCTGGATAAACCCAAAAATATAGGCCATTGAATTTCTATCCCTGCTGTAAATTCATAATCTCTATCTGGGAAAAATTTGGAATCTTCTTTGTAATAGCTACTGACTAAATTTATAGAAGGCAAAAATTTACCTTTTACTTCTTTTACTTTTTCTTCTTGAGCAAGAATTTCTTTTTCTTTAGCTTTAAGTTCTGGTCTTTTCATTAAACCAAGTTTAATACAATCAGCTAAATTTTTTGCTTTAAGATCTGTTTCTTTGACAGGTAAAAATTCAAAACTATCAGCTTGGGTAATATCATAATTGATTAAAGTTAAAACATTAGCTTTAGCAATTTCAGAAGTGTATTTGTAATTAGTAACATTAAATTCTGCTTTTTTTACACGGGCTTCAGCATCTAAAACATCAGCATAAGGAGCTAACCCCACTTCATATTTCTTTTTAGCAAGCTTTAAAATCGTTTTGGCATCTTTTAAATCTGTTAAAGCAGCTTCATAAAGAGCTTTTTGTTTAAAATATTCTAAATAAGCTTGGATTATATTCATAGAAATATTTAAAATAACGCTTTTAATATTTTCATCTTGAGCTGCTATTAACAATAGAGCTTCTTTATAAGCATGCCAATCAGAGAATCCTGAAAAAATATTCCAGGTTAAACTCGGACCAAAATAATGAAAATCAACTGAGGGTTTATTCCTACCTAAATCCTGTCTCTGATAATTGTAATTTAAATATAAATAAGGAAAAAACTTTGCTTTTATCATATTTTTTTGAAAAAAATATTCTTCTTTGATTTTAGAAGAAATTTTAATTTGTGGATTATTTTTTATTCCTAAAGATATCACATCACTTAAAGATAAGAACTGTTTAGCATATAAATGCTGACACAAAAGAACAAAAAGAGAAAGAGTTATAATTATCTGTCTCATAAAATTTCCTTCAATATGTAAGTGCTTACTTAAATTTATATCTAAAAGTTTTTTTGTCAATAAAAAAATTTTTTATTTTATGATATTGGCAGTGCTGTTTTTATATCCATATAAAAAATAAATTAAAATTCCTATAAAACTCCAAATTATAAATCTTATCCAAGTATCTAAAGGTAGACCACTCATTATAAAAAGTAAAAATAATAGATTAACAGGAAGGACAATATAAGGAAAAGGGACTTTGAAGCCGGGTTTATATTCGGGATTATTTCTTATTATAAAAATAGCCACACCAACTATAAAGTATGCAAAAAGAGTTCCGATGTTTATAAGTTCTGCTAATACTTTCAAAGGTAAAAAGCCTGCAAAAAATGACAAAAAAAATCCTCCAATAAGAGAGGCTTTGTAAGGCGTAAAAAATTTTTTATGAATATCTGCAAAAGACTTAAAAATTAAACCATCTCTTGCTAAAGCATAAAGAACTCTTGTAAAACCTATGGCCATAACCAGCATTACAGAAGTAATAGTAATAACTGCCCCTATAGATATAATATCAGCTACCCATTTTTCATTAACTTTATACATAGCATAAGCCAAAGCATCAGGTTTCCCTTCGTATTCCCAATAAGGAAGCATTCCTACCAAAGTAAAAGAAACAGCAATGTAAATAAAAGTGGTAATAACTAAGGATAAAATAAGCCCTCTGGGTAAAGTCTTTTTCACATCTTTGGTTTCTTCAGCCAGGGTTGCTAAAGCATCAAAGCCTAAATAAGCAAAAATTATTAAAGATGCTCCTCTCCAAACTCCTTTCCATCCGTAAGGTAAAAAAGGAGAAAAATTTTCCCATTTAATATGTTTTAGACCAAAAATAACAAAAATAAAAAGGGTTATCAGTTTAAGAATAACAATTAGATTATTAACAAAAGCACTTTTTCTTATTCCTATGGTAACAAGTATAAATATTACTATAACTCCTAAGAAGGCAAACAGATCAATAAAAGTTCCTTGTTGAAAATTTAAAGGCCCTGAAAGGGCTTTAGGTAAAGAAAAATGCAAATTATTTTCTAAAAAGGCTCTGAGATACCCCGACCATCCTGTAGCTACTGCAGCTGTGGCTATACCATATTCTAAAAGTATATTCCAACCTACTAACCAGGCAAAAAATTCTCCTAAAACAAAATAAGCATAATTATAAGCTCCACCTGCCAAAGGAATAGCTGAGCAAAGTTCAGCATATACTAAGGCTGTTATACCTATTCCTATAGCTGCTAAAATGAAAGAAATAATAATACCAGGACCACTATAAGAGGCAGCAGCTTCACCAGTAATAACAAAAATACCAGCACCAATAATAGCTCCTATACCTATAAAAATAATATCTCTAAGATTAAGATCTTTTTTTAGCTGAGAAGAATTCGTTTCTAAGATTTTTAAAGATTTTTTTCTAAAAATATCCATACAAATCTCATATTATATAATAGTTTTTATTTTTGAAAATAATTATTTTTAAGACTTATGAAAAAATTTTTAAAATGCTATTGATTTATTTCATAAAAATTTCTTTTAATCCATGAGTAATATATTCTATAGCTATGCTCGCTAAAATAAGACCTAAAATTCTTACTACTGCTTTGGTACCAAGTTCTCCCAAAAATTTGAATATTTTAGAGGAATAGGCTAAAATAAAAAAAGTAATAAAAATAATTAAAAAAATTATTATAGATAAGGCAATTTTTCCAAAAATATCAGAGGTTTCTCCTAAAATAATAGTTGTGGTTATAGCACCAGGTCCTGCTAAATAGGGAATTCCTAAAGGTACAATAGAAACATCTTCTTTTTCTTTTATCTGTATAGTTTCTTTTTCTGTGGTTTTAATTTGAGTTGTCTTTCCAAAAAGCATTTCTAAAGCTGTTAGAAATAGCAATATACCTCCTGCAATTTTAAAAGAAGATATAGAGATCTGAAAAAAATAAAGAAGCTGACTTCCTGTCCAGAGAAAAATTAATAAAGTTATAAAAGCAGTTATAGAAGCTTTTAAAGCTATTTTTTGTCTTTCTTTTTCTGAATATCCAGCTGTAATACTTAAGAAAAATGGTGCTCCTCCAATAGGATCAATAATAGTAAAAAGAGTTATAAAACTTTTTAATAAAAAACCTATTTCCATAAACGTTTTTCTTTTAAATAAAAGTATAAGCCAGGTAAAGCTGAAATTAAAATTAAAGAATAACCCAAAAGTCCTAAGGAGATACCATATTCTACAGAATAATTAAGTAAATGTAAAAAATAACTTAGAGATCCTTCTCTCACACCTAAACCTGAAATACTTAAAGGTAAAGCAGATAAGAAACTGATAATAGGAATTATTACAAAAAAATAGATAAATTTAAGATTTAAATGTAAAGCTTTACCTAAGAATACAAATTGTAAAACAAATAAAATTTGAATAACAAAACCAAGAAAAAGAGGTTTTAGATTATAAGGAAAGGTTAAAGGTTTAAAATAGTCTGAATTAGTAAATTTTTTAAGAATAAATCCTGCTAAAATTACACCTGCAATAACTCCATAAGTTAAAAGAAAAAGAAAAAAGTGAAGCTTAGAAGGTAAAAAGTTGCTATAAAAAGGTAAAAACAAAGCTAAAATAAAAAAAATTCCTACCAAACCGCAAAATCTATCATATAAAACACTTAAACTCGCTTTTTTCCAGATCAAACCTTTTTTAGTGAGAAAAACTGTTCTTAAAACATCTCCACCCACAATACCTGGCATAGCAGTATTTAAAGAAAAACCCATTAAATAGGACTTTAAATAAAAAAGATAATTTGTCTTAAAATCCCAGGCTTCGCAAATTTTTTTCCATCTAAGAGCTACCAAAAACTGAAAACAATTAAAACACAACAAAGCTATTAAATAATAGGGCAGGGTAATGCCTTTAAAAATTTCTTTTAGTTTATTTATATCACTTTTTTTGAATAAAAAATAAAGAATGGAAAAGGTAATAAAAAATCTAAGAAATAAAAAGAAAAACTTTTTAAAATTTTTCATTTCAGTTATCTTTAAAAACCCTAAAATATTTTACATAAGGACTTGAAGGATTTAATAAAGGATTTTCTATAATAGCCACCAATTTACCTTTGGTATTAACAATTCTTATCCATTTTTCAGTAGGAGATAAAGTTAGTTTTTGAAATTTTATAAAAGAAAGAAAAGAAGTGGTATGCATTTGTCTTCCTTCTTTTACTCTTTGAGAGAACTCTTCACTTACAATAATCTTGGGCAAAAATTCTAAAGCTTTTTCTATAGAAATAATATAATTCTGGATTTTTTTTGGATCTTCTTTTAAAATAGATTTTAGATCCTCTAAAGTAATAGCTTTTTCTATAAAAAATACACTTTTTTTTACTCTTCTTAAACTACTCAAAACTGCACCACATTCCAATTTTTCTCCCAAGTTATGTATAAGAGCCCTTACATAGGTTCCTTTAGAACAACTTAAATAAAATTTAACAAAATTGTCTTTTTTTTCTAAAATCTTAAATTCATAGATCCTTATTTTCTTAGGTTCTTTTGGTATTAAAAGACCATCTCTGGCGTATTTATAAAGAGGCCTTCCTCTATATTTAGCAGCTGAAAAAGGAGGAGGAACCTGTTCTATTTCTCCTATAAAAGTATTAGCTATCTTTTGTAAATCTTCTACAGATATATCCGGGACATTATATTTAGCTACTACTTCTCCTGTAATATCATAGGTTAATGTGGTTATTCCTAACTGGAATTCTCCTTTATAGACTTTATCTCCTTCTAAAAAAATTTGAGCTACCTTAGTGGCTTTTCCTAAGAATACAGGTAAAACTCCTGTAGCTATGGGATCAAGGGTCCCTCCATGTCCAGCTTTTTTAACTTTTAAAATCTTTTTAACTTCTTCCAGAGCCTCTGTAGAGGTTAAACCTTTTGGCTTATCAATAACTAAAATACCGTTTAATTGTTTATTTTTCTGCATAATAGCTTCTTAAAGCCTCCTTAAAAGAATTTAAAAATTGAGAAAAGCTTTCTATCTTAATTCTAAAACCACTGGCGTATTTATGTCCACCTCCTCCAAAAATCTTAGCAAAATTGACTACTTCCACAGGTGCTTTGCTTCTTAAGCTTACACTAATCATATTAGGTTCTATTTCTTTAATTAATACAGAAACTTTTACACCTTTTATGCTCCTTAAAAAGTTAGCCAGATTCCCTACTTCTTTAGAACCAAGTTCTTCAAAATCTTGGTAAGTTAAATAAGATAAAACTATGGTATTGGAATTCAAAAATTCTAACCTGTGAAGCACCTTTTTAAGTGCATTGATTTCTTCTAAAGGTATGTTATCAAAAATCCCTCTTGCAATAAAAGAAGGATCAGCTCCGTATTTACAAAGTTCTCCTGCAACAAAAAAGGTTTCTTCTTTAGTGTTCTCGTATTTAAATCCCCCTGTGTCATAATAAATTCCTGCAAGAAGATTATGAGCTATTTGTGGAGTTATTGAAACTCCTTCTTCTTTAAAAATTTTAAAAATTAAAAATGAAGTTGAGGGAGCAGCAGAGTCTATAAACAGAATCTCTTCTTCTGAAAATTTTTTTCTATTTTCATCTAATTGATGATGATCAATTATTATAAAATTACGGCAATGGTTTATTTTAATTAAAACTTTTTCAGGGATTCTTTCAGGACTATTAGCATCAAATACTATTACTGTAGCATCAGAAGATGGTAGTCCTATTTTTTCAGGAATTATTAAAGATTCTTTTCCATATAAAATATCTATATTAGAAGGAATTTCTTCTACCAAAGGATAAGAAATTTTTTTTAGGAATTTTAAATAAAGCTGGAATGCCAACATTGAAGAAAGTCCATCTATATCTGGATTCAAATGTGTAACCAGTATAATTTCTGGAGATTTATGAATGTATTCAAAAATTTTAGAATAATTCATAAATTTTCCTTAGTTTTAGAAATTTTAGCAAAAAGTTCTTCCAAACGTTTCTCTTTTTCTTCTTTATCATCTGGTTTGAATTCTATATCTGGAATAAACTTTATAATTATCTTTTCTCCTATAAGTTTTTTAATATAACCTTTAGCTTTATTTAAAGCTTTTTCCACCTCTTCAGTTTGGTCTCCATAGACTCTAAAATAGACAATAGCTTTTTTTAAATCAGAACCTATTTTAACATCAGTAATACTAATAAATTGTTGAAAAATAGGATCATTAAGTTCATATATAATAATTTCAGATATAACTTTTTTGAGTAAACTGGCTATCTTTTCGGGTCTATGAGCCATGATAATTAAAACCTCAGATTAATAATTAATGAAGTCTATTTCAGCTTTAATTAATTCCAGTCTGGTATCACTCTGTATGAAATTTAAGATGGAAGTTAATTTGCTATCTACAAATTTTTGATCTCTTCCCACCACACTTATGCCTAAGATAGCTCTTTGCCAAAGATCATGTCCATCAACTTCAGCTAAGGATACCTTTTTAAAATGAGCTTCCAATTTTTGTACAAGTCCTTTTAAAACCTGTCTTTTTGCTTTCAAAGAATTGGGCTCTGGGAAAAATAATTCTACTTTAGCTATTCCCACTACCATATATATACCTTTTATAATTCTTGTTTTACTTCTTTTACTTCAAAAGCTTCTATTATATCTCCCACTTTTATATCCTGAAATCCTTCTATTCTTAAACCGCATTCATATCCTGCTGGCACTTCTTTTACATCTTCTTTAAAACGCTTTAAAGAACCGATTTTACCTGTATAAATTACTACTCCATCTCTAATAACACGCACATTGTTATTTCTGTTAATAACTCCTTCCTTTACATAACAACCAGCTACTATTCCAACTTTTGGAACTTTAAAAGTTGCTCTAACTTCAGCTACACCTGTGATTTCCTCTACATAAGTAGGTTCAAGGAGACCTGCCATAGCTTTCTTTACATCATCTATAAGTTGATAAATAACATTGTAGAACTTAATATCCACACCTTCTTTTTTAGCAGCTTCTCTGGCTTGAGAAGTGGGTTTAACATTAAAACCTATTACAATGGCATCAGAAGCTGAGGCAAGCATAACATCACTTTCTGATATAGCACCAATTCCAGAACGAATAATATTTACCTTTACCTTATCGGTAGATAGTTTTTGTAAAGAAGCTTGTAAAGCTTCTAATGTTCCCTGAGTATCTGCTTTTAAAATTATGTTAAGTTCTTTAAGCTCTCCCTGTTGCAATTTTTCAAAGATCCTTTCTAAAGAAATTTTTGCTTCTTTTGCTATTTCTGCTTCGCGGGCTTTTCTTTGTCTGTATTCTGCAATTTTTCTTGCTTTTTCTTCACTATCTAACACTATAAAATCATCTCCAGCCTGTGGCACTTCTTCAAAACCAAGCACTTCAACTGGTATAGAAGGAGTAGCCTCTTTAATTCTGTTTCCGTAACTATCAAACATGGCTCTTACTCTTCCATGAGTAAGACCAGCTACAAAAGTATTTCCCTCTCTAAGAGTACCTTCTTGCACAAGAACTGTAGCTACAGGACCTCTACCTTTGTCCAATTTACTCTCAATAATTCTTCCTCTGGCTGGTCTATCATAGGCAGCCTTAAGATCTAACATTTCTGCTTGAAGAAGGACAAGTTCTAACAGTTCATCTATTCCAATTTTATTTCTGGCAGAGATATTCGCCATTAAAGTATCACCACCCCAATCTTCAGGAATAAGCCCTAATTCTGCCAACTGAGATTTAACTTTTTCAGGATTGGCTTCTGGTTTATCAATTTTATTAATAGCTACTACTATAGGAACTCTTGCAGCTCTGGCATGTTCTATAGCTTCCTTGGTTTGATCCATAACACCATCATCTGCTGCTACTACTAAAATGACAATATCTGTAACCTGAGCTCCTCTTGCTCTCATAGAAGTAAAAGCTTCATGTCCAGGGGTATCAATAAAAGTTATAACTCTTCCATCCTTAAGTTTAACAGTATAAGCTCCTATATGCTGAGTGATTCCTCCTGCTTCTTTACTTGCTACATCAGTTTTTCTTATAGCATCAAGAAGAGTGGTTTTTCCATGATCAACATGCCCCATTACTGTGACAACTGGTGGTCTGGGTTTCAGTTCCTCAGGGGAGGGTGGGGTATATTGTAAAAGAATTTCTTCTTCTATAGGAGCTTTTTCTACTTGGTATCCAAATTCATCTGCCAAAATAGCTGCTGTATCAGCATCTATAGACTGATTAGCTGTAATTGGCATACCCATTTGTAAAGATTTTTTAATAAGTTCACTTACCTTTACCCCCATTAATTTAGCAAGTTCAATAACCTGAATAGTTTCATAAATTTTTATTTTCTTTTCTTTTGGAGGTAAAGTAGATGGCCTTTCTGTGGTTTTTTCCGGTTTTTCCTTTTTTTCTTTTTTATCTTTAGTTTCTTCCTTTTCTTCCTTTTCTTCAAAAAGAGAAGTAGGTTCTTCTTCTATAAAATAATCCTCTATTTCTTCTTTTTCTTTCTTAAGTTTTTTAAAAGCTCCAGCTTTTTTCTTAGATTTTTTCTTTTCTTCTTTAAATGCTTTTTCTTTTTCCTTTTTCTTTTTCTTTATTTCTTCTTTTTCTGGTTTTTCCGCAGGAACTCCCTTAGGAATTTCTTTTTCAATTACTTCTTCCTTAGGAGAAACTTGAGGTTTTTCTTTAAAGGCTTTTTCTTTTCTTGGTTTAAAATCTGTGACTACTCGTTTTTGAGGTTTTATTTCTTCTTTTTCTTTTTCTTTTTCTTCCTTTATTTCTGGTTTTTCTTCTATTTTTTCTTCTTTTTCAATTTTTTCTTTTTCTTCTAATTTTGCAATTTCTTCCTCGGGTTTTTCTTTTTTCTTTTTCTTCCTTAAAATTAATTTTTTTCTTTTAGGAGGTTTTGCTTCTAAAGACTCCAAACTTACTGGCTCTTGATCTTTTTTTATTTTTTCTGTGTCTTTTTTTTCTATCTCTTCTTTTCTAATTATAATAATTTCATGCTTTTTACCGAAAGTTTCTCTTATTTTTTTTGCTTCTTCAGAGGTTACAGAAGAAGAAATACTTTTTACAGAAAAACCTTCATCTTTAAGCTTTTGCAATAAAGTCTTGGGATCTAAATTAAGTTCTTCTGCTAATTCTGCTATTTTAATTCTTGCCATAATAACTCCTAACTAAAATTTTAACATAAAATTATTTATAAAAAAATTTTAAAAAAATATTTAGATAAATTAGTTGGATTAAGTTTAATATTAAAGCTGTAAAATTCAAGACCTTCTTTAATTTTTAAAAATTTAGATTAATATAAAATTATTATGAGAAAAGTTATTATAATCCCAGCAAGATATGGTTCTACAAGATTTCCTGGTAAACCCTTAGCTTTGCTTTGGAATAAACCCATCATTCAGCATGTTTATGAAAAAGCGATAGCTTCTGGAATAAAAGAAGTTTGTGTAGCAACTGATGATGAAAGAATTTTTAAAACAGTAGAAAATTTTGGTGGTAAAGCATTGTACACCAGTAAAGACCACACCTGTGGAACAGAAAGGGTGGCAGAAGCAAGCAATATTTTAAGTCTTCATGAAAAGGATATAATTATCAATTTACAAGGAGATCAACCCTTGTTTCCACCTGAATATTTTTCTCTTTTAATTAAACCTCTTTTATTTTCTAATCAAATTAGTATGGCCACGTTAGCTACTCCTATAACAAGCTTAAAGGATCTTGAAAATCCTAATAAAGTAAAAGTAGTGCTTGATAAAGAGGGAAATGCTCTTTATTTTTCCCGAGCTCCTATACCTTATTTTAGACCACCTGGAAAAGAGCCTGTTTATTTAAAACATATAGGTGTTTATGCTTATAGAAAAGGTTTTTTGGATAAATTTATAAAATTACCTCATGGAGATCTGGAACAAGCTGAAAAACTTGAACAATTAAGGGCTTTAGAATATGGATATAAAATAGCTGTAACTATAGTCCCTCAGGATATTCCAGAAGTAGATACTCCTGAAGATTTAGAATATATAAAAAATTTAAAAAGGAGCCAAATATGAGAAGACAACCAGCAGTAGCAGGTATGTTTTATAGTGAGAATCAAAAGGAACTTCAGTTTCATCTATCAGAATTGGTAAGTTTTTCTAAAAAGAAAATAAAAGCAAAAGGTGTTGTTGTTCCCCATGCAGGGTATATGTATTCTGGATGGGTAGCAGGAAGAGTTTATGGATCTATAGAACCCCCTGATACAGCTATTATTATTGGACCTAATCATACAGGCTTAGGAGATGAGGCCTCTATTTTTGATGGTGAATCCTTTATAACACCCTTAGGAGAAGTTTATATAGATAAACCTATTGTAAAAACTTTAATAAACAAAGTTCCCTTTTTATCTACAGACCCTTTAGCTCATTTACATGAACATTCTATAGAGGTTCAGGTTCCATTTTTGCAGTATATAAATTCAGATATTAAAATTGTTCCTATATGTTTGGGCCATATTTCCTTTGAAGAGATACAGGAATTAGGAAATGCTATAGCAGAAACAATAAAAGAAAATTCAACCAAATCTATATTAATCGTAGCGAGTAGTGATTTTAGTCATTATGTGCCTCATGAGGTTGCTAAAGAAAAGGATATGCTTGCTATTAGAGAAATTTTACAACTTTCAGAAGAAGGACTTTTAAAAACAGTTTTGCAAGAAAAAATAAGTATGTGCGGTGTGGTTCCTGTAGCAGTTACTATTGTAGCTTGTAAAAAAATAGGAGCAACTAAAGCTCAACTAATAGAATATATGACATCTGGTGATATAATTAAAGACTATGGTTCTGTAGTTGGATATGGAGGGATAATAATTTATTAATATTTTGGAGGCAGGAGAAATGGGAGAAATAATTACTCGTTTTCCTCCCAGTCCTACAGGACATCTTCATCTTGGAGGTGCAAGAACCGCTTTATTTAACTGGCTTTTTGCTAAGCATCACAAAGGAAAATTTATTTTAAGATTTGAGGATACAGATAGAGAGAGATCTAAGCAGGAATATGTAGATTCTATTTTAGAAGCTTTAAAATGGCTTGGGCTTAACTGGGATGAAGGACCTTATTTTCAAACTCAAAGGCTGGATCTCTATAAGAAATTTGCTCAAAGGCTTTATGAAGAAGGAAAAGCTTATTATTGCGAATGTTCCAAAGAACTTTTAGAAGAAAAAAAGAAGGAAATGTTAAAAATGGGTCTAAAACCAAAATATGATAAAACTTGCAGGGATAAAAATTTAGGCCCGGGAGAGGGTAGGGTTTTAAGAATCAAGGCTCCTGAAACAGGGGAAATTGTAGTAGAGGATCTTTTAAGAGGTAAAATAGTTTTTCCTGCAGAAGAACTGGATGATTTTATTATTATGCGTTCTGATGGAACTCCTACTTATCAATTTGCAGTGGTTATAGATGATATTACTATGGGAATTACGCATGTTATAAGAGGAGACGACCACATTTCAAATACTCCCAAACAACTTATTATTTACCAAGCCCTTGGAGCAAAACCTCCTAAATTTGCCCATATTCCTATGGTTCTTGGACCTGATGGTGCAAGATTATCTAAAAGACATGGAGCTAAATCAATTTTAGAATATAGAGAAGCGGGATACTTACCCAAGGCTTTGATTAATTATCTTGCTCGTCTTGGCTGGGGTTATGGCAACCAGGAATATTTTACCGTAGAAGAACTTATTGAAAAATTTACTCTGGAAAACATAAATTTATCTGCTGCTCGCTTTGATCCAGATAAATTACTTGCTTTTAATGCCTATTGGATAAGAAATACCGATAATAAAGAAATATTAAAACATCTTAAATATTTTTTAAAAGCTTATGATTTGAGTAAATTTTCAGAAGATTATCTACTTTCTGCTATAGAAACTGTTAAAACAAGAAGTAAAACCTTAGTTGAAATGGCAGAAATGATGCAATTTTATTTAGTAGAAGAGGTTATATATGAAGAGAAGGGAGCTAAAAAATTTTTAGTTTTTGATATAGTGCCTATTTTAGAAAGAGTGGTGGAGGATTTAAAAGAGCTACCATTAGAAGAAAAAAAACTGGAGGAATATTTTAGAAATCTCTCTGAAGAAACAGGAATAAAACTAAAAAATATAGCTCAAGCTATAAGAGTTGCTTTAACAGGAAAAACTGTAAGTCCAGGTTTGTTTGAGATTATCAAGGTTCTTGGAAAAGAGAGAGTAATAGAAAGAATTAAAAAAGCTATAAAATATATAAAAAATTTAAAATAAATCTAATTACACTATTGTAAAATAAAGAATTTGCGTTATATTAAAATTTGCCTGAGAAAGTAACGGGGCGTAGCGCAGCCTGGGAGCGCACCTGCCTTGGGAGCAGGGGGTCGGAGGTTCAAATCCTCTCGCCCCGATTTAATAATATTTAATAATTCCTCTTCCTGATTTCTTAGCTTCATAAACAAGAGTATCTGCTAAATCTAAGATCTCTTTAGACTCTTTTGTTCTATCAATTTCAACAAGGCCTATACTTACAGTAGTTTTTATTTTTATTCCTGAAATATTAATTTCTGAAGATTTAATTTTTCTTAGTATTCTTTGAGCAGTAATAATGCCATCTTTTTTATTACAATTATATAAAATAACAACAAATTCATCTCCTCCCCAACGAGCAGCTATATCTTCTTTTCTTATAGTTTCTTTTATTTTTTTAGCAATAAACTTTAAAACTTCATCACCTACCAAATGACCATAATTATCATTAACGGTTTTTAAATCATCACAGTCTATAAATAACAATACAAATCTTTCGCCTCTTTTGGAAGCTAATATAATCCTTTCAAAAATATCTTCAAAATATCTGCGGTTATAGAGATTGGTTAAAGAATCATAAACAGCTTTTTCAAAAAGTTCTTTTTCTTTTTTCTTGAAATTTGTTATATCATAGCCTATAAAAAGATATAAATCTTTTTCAACAGCAATAGTATAGCCTTTTATCCACTTGTTATCCACAGAAAATTCTTTATGAGTAATTTTATTACTTTTAGATAATTGTATAAATTCGTTTACGAAATTGATTAATTCATCAGCTTTAAAATATTTTGCAATTTTAGTATTTTTATATAATATTTCTCTTTTTTCATTAAAAAGTAAAATCAAATTTTCAGACTCTTCAGCTAAGGTAGTATAAATCTTTTCTTTAACAAATATTTCTTTTAAAAAGTCATTTATAATAGAAGCTAAATAATTAATTTCTTCATTACTATATTGATTTTCAATAAAAGATCTTTTAACAGTCAATTTTTTAACATCTTTTGTAAGATTTAAAACCGGTTTAATAATAAAAAAATTGATTAATTTAACAATTAAAAGAGTACATATTAAAAATAAAAATATTTGAGTAATTATTATCGTATAAATAGAAGCTTTAATAAAATTTTTATCAACAGGAAAGGTTATTTTTACAGCAAAGTCTTTTATACCTAAGAAATTGAGTTTTAAAACTTTAATTTCATCAAGATTTTCT
>Ga0256842_1000117_pt1 | contig 63403 bp, 47 predicted proteins | sample 4559240metaG_FD_185973 | JGI IMG/M metagenome (GOLD analysis project Ga0256842, IMG submission 185973) | Hydrothermal vent microbial communities from Guaymas Basin, Mexico - 4559-240 | ecosystem: Environmental > Aquatic > Marine > Hydrothermal vents | place: Mexico: Guaymas Basin | collected... | reverse complement strand
GATGCAGTTCATAAAGTTAAAGAACGAAGACTACTAAAAGTCTTGAATGGTTTACAGTTTATGAGGTATTATAATTTAGATATAACACATCCAGCAAATGAAAAATTCGTTGGCTGGTTTGACAGAGTTTAAATAAAACTTAAAATAGTTAATGATATAATGAGTCAGAAATACTAAGGATATCTTATGGGTAAAATTGATAAAAGAACGCTATTACAGAGTTTAAAAGCTGACTTAAAAAGTGCTGAAGATTTAAAAAATGATAATGATAGTAAGATAGAACAAAGAAGACACACTTATAATGGCGATAAGTATGGTAACGAAGAAAAAGATAAAAGCTCTATTGTACCGAAAGTAGCTAAAAGACAAAGTGAATGGGCTCATGCCAGTTTAAAAGATCCATTTGTTAGCACTCCTAGAATAATAAAATGTACACCAATAACAGTTGAAGATGTAGAACCTGCGAGACAGAATGAAACATTATTGAACTATCAATTTTGTAGGCAGTTTGATAGATATAACTTTATAACTAAAGCATTAAAAGTATTAGATGTAGATGCTACATTGTTTGTACAGGTAGGTTGGGACTATGAAGATAAAAAAGTAACTAAAGAAGTAGAAGTAGTTAAACAAAATGAATATGGTGAAGAGTTTATAACTACTGAAATAGTAGAAGAAACTGTAGTTATAAAGAATCAACCAACAGCTACCGTCTGTAGAAGTGAAGATGTATTTGTAGATCCTACATGTCAGGATAATTTAGATAATGCACAGTTTGTGATATATAGATATGAAACAGATTTGAGTACATTAAGAGCTGATGGTAGATATAAGAATTTAAAGCTAGTGGCTAAAAATATGATGGATGCCGCAGATGATGCTGATTATGAAGAAGAGGATAAAACAAAATTTAGATTTCAGGATGATCCTAGGAAGAAAATAGTAGTGTATGAATATTGGGGTAATTATGATGTAAATGGTGATGGTATCGTAGAACAAATAGTATGTGCCTGGGTAGATGATATTGTAATTAGATTAGAGGATAATCCATATCCAGATAAAAAAGCACCATTTCTAGTTGTGCCATTTAGTAGCATACCATTTCAAATACACGGTGAGAACAATTTAGATTTAATAGCAGACCAACAGCAAGTGATAACAGCCGTTACTAGGGGTATTATAAATAATATGGCTGCTAGTACTAATGGACAGACTGGAATAATGAAGGGTGCATTAGATAGCACACAAAAAAAGAAATTCCTAGCAGGTAAGAATTTTGAATATAATATGACACAACCTGGGATATGGCAAGGAAGTTATAATCAAATACCAGGTAGTGCATTTAATATGATAGAAATGATGAATAATGAAGTTGAGAGTTTAACAGGAATTAAAAGTTTCAGTAGGGGTATCAGTGGTAATAGTCTGGGAAGTGGTAGTGCAACTGCCACAAGGGGTGTACTTGATGCTACAACAGTAAGAAGAATGGATATAGTAAGAAATATTGCAGAGAATTTGATTAAACCATTAATGAGAAAATGGATGGCTTATAATAGTGAATTTCTAAGTAATGAAGAAGTTATTAGAGTAACTAATGAACAATTTGTAACAATAAGAAGAGATGATTTAGAAGGTAGAATAGATATAGATATAGAAGTAAGAACAGCTGAGGATAATCATAGTAAAGCACAAGAGTTAAGTTTCTTACTACAAACAATGGGACCAAAAGGTGACCCAAAATTAGTTACAATGCTAATGAAAAAGATGGCAAAACTAAACAGAATGCCTGATTTAGAAGCAGAGTTAGAAAACTTTAAACCTGAACCTGATCCATTAGAGCAACAAATTAAACAGTTACAGGTTGAAAAGCTACAAGCTGAGATTGAAGCTATAAAATCTGCTAGTCATGAAGATGATGCAGATAGAGCTGAGAAAATGGCACAAGCTAGGTATAAAGATGCACAGACTCAAAAATTACTAGCAGATAAAGAAAAGATACTGAGTGAGAAAGATAAACTAGATTTAGAATTTGTTAAAACAGATGAAGAAGTAGATACTAAAAGAAAACAGGAAGAGATGGTATTAAAACATCAGATGGAACTAGAAAAAGCTGAACAAGCTGCTAAGGCTAATATGGAATCGATGGCATTTCAGAAACTGGCAGATGATAAAAACATAGGAGTAATGAGATGAGTATAACAAGTGAAGTGGCTAAAAATAATGAAAATGCTAGAATAGCCCAAGCAGCTAAAGATGAAACATTACAGCACAATATAAACTTAGCATTGCAACAAGCAATGAATGCTGGTAAACAGCAAGCAGATCTAGGATTAGCAAAAGCTGGATTTCAAGCAGGTGTCGAGCATGGTGTGAAAAGTATGTATGAAAGACTGTTAGGAAATGATGGTAGAGAACTAGATATGACACCAGTGGGAGATGTAGTAGGTAGGCCGATAAATATGAACACCACTATGGCATTTAGAAAATTACATGATACTGAAGATGAAAGATATAGAAAACAAGATAGTCAGAATGCACAAGGTGATGCAGCTTTAGCAGAAATGATGTACAATGCTAATAATGGTATTAAATATTAATAGAATAAAGGATATAAAATGGAACCACAAGGACAAAGTCTAGCAGCTGCTGGAATGGGAGAAGCAGTTTCTCCTCAAGAAGATCAACAAGCACAAATGAAAGAATTAGTTATGAAAGTTGTACAACTACTTATGAGTGGTAAAACACCAGAAGAGTTGTTAAAAATGGGTGTACCTAAAGAAGTTATAGATATGGCTATACAATTGATACAGCAACAACAACAAGCATCACAGCAAACCCCTCAACCTAGTGGAGAACCAAGCCTGGCAGCAAGTGGTATGTAGAGCCTTAAGAAAAACTTAAGTGAGTACAATGTATAATACTTGTATTGATAGCCCTATAATAGGGATCAAAATTTAAACCAAAGGAATCATAATGGATATGATTAACCGAGTAGCAATAAGTAGAGAAGATTCAGGGTATTGGCTAGACCAAGCAGAAGCATTAGAAAGATTGTATAATAATACAGACTTTAAAAAAGTAATACTAGATGGGTACTTTACAGACAAAGCTGTAACAGGTGTAGGAATATTATCACACGATTCTGTAAAAGCTGCAAATGCTAGAACAGATGTTATGGAAGGTTTAATAGCTGTAAGTGCATTACAAGACCATTTCAATACAATTAAAGAGCTAGGTAAGTCCATAGGTGCTGAAGAAGATGATGAAACTATAGATATAGATGAGGATAAGTAATGAGTGCAGAACAAAAAACTAACACTGGATACAGTGAGGAAGAATTGTTCGATATGGATGATGAAGAGCTAGAAGCAGCTTTCAAAGAAGCCCAAGCAAGTATAGATGATGATGATTCAATACAAGACGATTCAGAAGAGAATAGCGTTAATGATATTGAAGATGATAATAGTGATGAAGATGATGATGATTTGGAACAACCTGCAGAAGAGCACGAACTAGATGAGAATGATAGTGATGTTAACTCTGATGAGGATTCCGTAACAGATGATAGTAATGGTGATAATGACAGTGAAAAAGATTCAGAAGATACTGAAAAAGAAGGAACCGAAGATGAGTCTGACAAGACTAACAATAACGGAAAACCTAATGAGGAAGTAAAATCTGAAAATGATAAACTAGTTATAGACCTAGATGAAAAAAGAAAGTTCAAAGCAGCTGGTAAAGATTTTGAGTTTACTATTCAAGAAATGTTGGATAGTTACCCAACAGTGTTTGGGCAGTCAGTGGACTATACAAAAAAGACACAGGGTATAAAAAGTCACAGAGAGCTTGTAGATACAGCAGTAGCTGCTAAGTTATCTGTAGATGATTTAAACTTATTAGCAGATGCTATAAATGAAAAGAAACCAGAAGCAGTAGCAGCAATCATAAAGAGAGCTGGTGTGGATCCTATGGAATTAGAATTAGAAGAAGCTAAAGAGTTCGTACCTACTAGGTATGGCAGAACAGCTGATCAGATTACTGTAGATGATGTACTAGAAAGTATAAGTGCAGATCCTGAATTTGCTATAACAGAAAATGTAATAGTGAAACAATGGGATGATGTCAGTAAAGAAGCAATGGCTTCAAATCCTAATGATATAGTAGGGTTACATAATGATATTAAAAATGGAATGTTTGATATAGTAAGTCCTAGAGCTATGAAATTGAAAGTACTAGATGGCGGAAAAAGATCAGACATTGAGTATTACAAAGCAGCTGGTGCACAGTATTTGACAGAGCAAAGACAACAAGAGTTGGTTCAGCAAGCACTTGCACAAAAAAAAGAGCAACAAGAAAAAGCTGTTCAGATAGAGGCAAACAGATTAGCAAAAATAAAAGCTGAAGAAGTTAAAAGAAATGAAAGATCTGTTAACTCATCTAAACGGAAGGCAGCTGGTACTACAAGAAGTAGGGCTGGTAAGAAAACAGCTACAGATTATTTAGAAGATAGCGATGAAGCATTCGAAGAATGGTATAAAAAGTTAGAGGATAATTTGTAGTTTATATAAAATATAAACAAGGAAAATAAAATGGCTACAAGTGTATATGGAAACGGAACAAACAGTACTAGTGGAGCAAATACTATATTGCACTTCTATGACAAAGCAGGGATAAAAGCGGCTAATAGAGTAAATGTCTATGGACAATTTGCTACTAAGAAATATCAACCAAAGAAGAGGGGTAAAACATACAAGATTAGTAAATTTCTACATATGTATGATAGAAATCAAATCACAGATCCTGAATTTGGTTCAAAAGGATTTCTAACAGGTAGAGATCTAAATACAGTTAGAACTCAATTGCTAGCTACCGATGGTACAGGTGCAAGTTTGACAGAAGGTGTTGGAGCTACTAATGAAAGAAAACTAGAGAAAATAACATTCTCAACTTCATTTGCTAGATTTGGTGAAATGTTGCCTTATACTGACGAAGTAGAATTATTCTCAGAAGATGCTATACAAGTTAGATATAGAGAAGAACTAGGTGCACTAGCTAATAGTAGATATGAAGATTTACTACAAATAGATATGCTAAATACTCCTACTCAAATGTTTGCAGGTACTGCAACTACTGATGCTGGTATGGCTAATGGTATTGCTGACGATGGTTCAGAAGATGTTAAGTGGAGAGTTAGTTATAACTTGATTAGAAAAGGTATAAGACGTCTAGTTAGAAATAGAGCACAGAAAAATACATCAATAGTAGAAGGTTCTACTAAGATTGGTACAAAACCTGTTGCTAAAGCTTTCTATGCTATTATAGGTTCAGATGTAAAAGGTGATCTAGAAAACTTAACTAGAGGTTCTGGTGCTGAGACTGAGTATGTATATGTACCGTTCCATAAGTATGGTAATCCAAAAACTGCTGCTCAAGGTGAAGTAGGTGCAATGCATGAAGCTAGATTCATTGAATCTGAAAGTGCACTAGCTAATATAGGTGGTGGTGCTGCTGTGGGTGACAATTATGTCGGTGATTTGGCTAACAATGGTAGTAACTTTGATGTTCACTATATATTGTTTCCATCACAAGATGCAATCGCAACTGTAGGACTAAGAGGTATGAATAGAATTAAGTTTAATGCTAAAGCTCCTTCAGATGCAAGTTTGAACAACCCTTATGCAACTAAAGGATTCTTTAGTTATAACTTCTTTTATGCGTCAATTCTATTGAAGCCAGAAGCAGTACTAAGAATGAGTGTATGTGTATCTAAATAGATACTAGAATATTAAGGGTGCTTAAAGCACCCTTAATGTAAAATAGAAAATATGTTGATGTCTTGAACATCTTTGACAAGACTAAAAAACCATAAAGGAATTAGTATAATGAGTAAAATAGAAGAATTAAAAACTGAAGCAGATGAGCTGGGTATAAAGTACAGCGAAAAGATTGGGGAAGAAACATTGGCAAAAAGAATTGAAGAAGCCTATAAAGCAAAAGAGGTACCAGTTAAAATTAAAGAACAAGAAGCTGGAGATACTGGTATTAATATAAATGATCCAGAAATGAAATTTAGATTAAAAATAAAAGAAGCAGAAAAAGAAGCTAGAAAAACAAAAATAGTAACAATAACAGATAATGATCCAAAAGAGAATATGTACACAACTGTAGCATCAGTTACATGTGGTAACGAGTACTTTGACTTAGGAACAGCACTGTTGCCGTTAAATGAGCCAATAGAAGTAACTGTAGGGCATTTAGGAGTACTAGAAAGTCTACTTATGCAAGTAACAGTAAGAAACCAAAATACAGGACTTGATAATACAGTATTAAGAAAAAGATATTCTATACAGTATCATTCAGAGCTTGCAAAAATAAAATAAGTACTTTAATACAGCCTACTAAGGTAGGTTGTAATTAGAGTATAAAGGATATAATATGGCATATGGTACAATTAATTTTGAGAGTACAGTATATACTCCTACAGCAGTAAAAAGAACAGTATTCTATAAAAAAGATAATGTAACTATTGGATTAAATGATACTGTTACTATATCATTAAATAATGCCATCTTTACTCCTATGTATGAAGGGGAAGTTGAACATAACCCTAAACCTACAAAATATAAAAATGTTGAAATATATGCAAAAGCTACAAGTGATTTTGATGAAGACGGTGCAGTAGAGCTAAAAGGACTAGCTACAAATGTAGAAGTAACAAAAACTACAAGTGGTGTTAGTATTAAAAATATAGGTATTACTGCAAATGTATTTACAATAATATTTATATGTGAGGTATAAAATGGATACAGATATACAAATAAATGAATTAGTAAATGGTTCAATAGTTGGTAATAGTGATGGTGGGTATAAGTGGCAAGGTACAGGTATATTCGATAAATTGATGGAAGCTGTTAATGGTAACATTAAAGTTGAATTTGATAGTGGTAGAATTGTTGGTAAAGAGTATGCTACTGTATATTTAGGAGCTATTCAAAATGTAATAGCACAAAGTGTTCAATATACTCTACAAGAGAAACAAATTGAAGCTCAAATTGAGTTGACTAAAGCTCAAACAGAAGAAATAGATAGTAAAAAGTTAATAGCTGAAAATCAATCAACTAAAGATTTATTATTAAAAGATCAACAAATAATTAAATTAGAAAAAGAAATACCTATAGAATTACTTAAAATACAAACAGGTTCATGGACAACTATTTATAATAATGGTAAAGCAGATAATGTACCAGATTTGTTAACAAATATTGCTATACAGAATATGTATAATGAAGTGAAAGGGTAATAATGACTAATATTACAATACCTACGGGACTAGAGTATGTCTTTACACTCAGGGTGTTACAAAGAGATAGTTTTTTACCACAAAATTTAGCACATCTAGACCCGCAATATAGTAGTCTCGTAATAAAGAAAACTGAAGATGGGGAGACAATGTTCGTAATACCTGTAATAGTACAAGATGCTCAAAAAGGTATAGTCATGTGCCGTATGACTGCAACGAATACTCAAAGATTACAAGTAGAGAGAGGTGACAAAGTAGATGGGTATTATAGTAAGCCATTATATAAAGGAATATTACAGATATATTTTACAGATAACACTGTGGCTATAACCTCTATAATAGAGAATATAGCAGCAATAAGTGTATATGATGCTACTACACCTCCTGTACAAGAAGATACTACTACAGAAGAATTATAAGGAATATTATGTCGAATACTATACAAGCTATTAAAGATGAGACAACATCAATTAAACGAAACAGTGTATCAGTAGTTGATAATAATGAAACTGCAACAACAGCTCAAAAGACAATTGAAGTATTAAATACAGAATATACTTTAAGCTCACCTGGGATGTATAAAGGACAATTACTAGGCGGTGTGCCTCAATGGGTTGAGGAAGCCATAAATCAAGCTATAAATAGTAAATTTAAAAATATAGAAGAACAATTAAATAATCTAAGTAGCAGTATAACAGCATCAATAAATGGATTAAATGAAAGTTTAACAATAGTTACTGGAGATGTAGAGACAAGATTAAGAAGTGAATTAGAGTCTGGAGATAGGGATATAACAGCAGAATTAGATATAAACTATAAAGTATCATCATCTGTTGATGAGGCTATTGCAATAGCTACTACAGCTTTAAGAAGCGAATATAAAAATTATACTAATACAGCAATAGCAAACTTGAGTACTACATACAAAACAATAGCAAATGTTAATGCAGCTATTGCAGAAATAGATACTAAATTAGAGAGTAAGTATAACAAAGACTCTATAGCAGATTTAGCATTAACATATGAAACAATAGCTGATGCTAATCAAGCTAGAGCGAGTATTGAACAAGATTTAACTGCTAAGTATGATGGATTAGATGTAACATTGCAAGAACATAGTGAAGTGGTTACAGGGCATTTTACACAATGGGTTGAAGGTACTGACCCTAAATTAGGACAATTTAAGCAAGTAGGGGATATATATTATCAGTATCTGGGTGGTACTCTAGGACCTAATGGTGATGGTTGGGTACGAATGGATCAGGATGCTATTGAAAAAATAAATATAGGATTAAGTACTCTTAATAATGAATTAACAACTCAAATAAATGATTTGCAAATACAAGTAGATAAAGCAATAACAACTTGGTTTAAAGACGGTACTCCTGAGTTTAGTGTGAATGATGCTAAATATAGCAGTGACAACACATCTGCTGATGTTGTAACAAATGATTTTGTGTTTGAATTAGTACATAGTCAAATGTATAAGTACTTAGGGGATAATGACACAGTAGATTTAACGAATACAGATTTTTCCGATACTGCTCTATGGTTATCAATATATAAAATTAATACAGCTGAATCTGAATGGTATGAAATAGATAATGTAAAAATAGATGATGGCTATTATTGGTATGATACAGATGGTATTCAGCCTAGAGTGGATAATGACAAAGATGTTACTACTACTGAACGAGATAGGCATTTAAAAGATTTATACTACGATAGACTGACAGGTAGAGCTTATAGGTATGTATATAACGATATAAGTGATGATAGCCCAGATAGAGGTATTGTATATTATTGGGTATATATAACAGATGTAGATATAACAAAAGCTTTAAGTGATGCTTCAAGGGCACAAGATACAGCAGATGGAAAAAGAACTATATTTGGTGGAGATAGTGTTCCTTCATCAAGAGTAATTAATGGGCATAGCATAGCTATACAGACAGGGGATTTATGGATACCTGAAAGTGATGTTACAGATAATAATGGAAATGAGTATATAGAAGGGGAGATATATAGGTATGTTGAAGGGCACACACCAACACAATGGGTAAAAATTGAAAACTATAAATATGCTATAGCTGATGTACAGCAAGAATTTGATAAATGGAAAGATAAAACTTATATGCCATTTGTTAATGATATTAAAGCACAAGTAGATAAAAAAGCTGAAACATTTTATCAAAATACTGTTCCTGCAAATCATACTACGGCTATAGGAGTTGTTGATAGTTCTGATTTAGATAAGTATATAGGTGATTTATGGAAAAATACTAGTACTGATCCTATTAAGATTAAAGATAATGCTGACAATGTAATAGCTACATATCAAGGTAAAAATACTGAATACATATATAGTAAAATACCAAATGAAAGTAACGATACAGAATTTGATTATAAATGGGTAGAAATGGAAGTACCTGATATAGTTTATGATAAGATTGATACTAAAAAAGCAATATATGTACAAATTGATATTCCAACTAATCCTGAAATAAATGATATGTGGATACCTGCTGAGCCTGATGAATGGAGTGTAAAAGAATATGACATTGGAGATATAGTTAAATATAGGAGTAATAGCAGTGAAAAGTATAAATCATATAAAGCTAAAAACGATATAGCAGATACTGAAACGGAAGCACCTGCTACTGATACTGCGAATTGGGAACTATACCCATATGAGAGTAAAGAAATATACACATATGATGGAAGTAATTGGACAATAACTACAAAATACACAGAAGATTTGTCGAAGTTTGTACAAGCAACTACGATGGAATCTCATAACATACATCTATTTACTAGTAACAGTGCATCACCTGCTCCAGGTGAATCAGATTTTGTAGATACTGCTGGTAATGGTAACAATGTACAACCATCAGTAGGAGATTTATGGAGAAGAACTGATGAAAACTATGGTGGAGTATACGCACAAACTAATAAACTATATAAGTATGTTAGTAATAATGGTAATTTAAGTTGGGAATTACTACCAATAGAAAAAGCTGCTGTTTATGGTTGGATAGGGGGTGCAAACAAACTACTAACAGATCCTGAGACAGGTTCAGTCACAGGATGGAGTTTTGGTGATGGAAGTGCTGTTCAGAGTCAATTTAATATAAGTGCTGATCATTTTGCAATAACAAAAGCAGGGGTTCCTGGTAATAAAGTATTTAATCCATTTTCAATAGATATGGATGGTGATAGTGATGATGTACAAATAAAATTCAATGGTGCAGTAGAATTTAGCAGTGTGCAAGGAGGTCCTAAAACTATTAGAGGACCTGGTATGCCAGGTATTACAGGAGAATTTACTATAACAGATGAGAGTAAAGGGATTGCTACTATTTATAGTTGGAACTTAATTCCTAATACTCGACCAATGTTATTAGTGTATATAGATGAGGATAATCATCAATATACAATAGGGACATGGGGTGTACATTACGGATTTAATATTTATACTTATGAATTTACTGATGACAGTGTAGGTAAAACATTTAGTATAAATTCAAGTACTGGGATTAAAGCAGGTGTAGTAACTGCTGATATGAAAACAGCTTTAGAAATAGGTAGTGTATATGCAAGTACGGAAAGTTCTATAGAACCGTTAATAGTAAATGCAAATCATGAATATCAATTAATTAGTAGTTTAGCTCCAAATGAAGTAGCAAATGCTATTAATACCAATACTACAACTATAGATGGCGGTAAAATTACTACTGGGAGCATTACTGCATATCAAATTCATAGCAATACTATTGAAGGTGATAATATAAAAGCAGATACTATAGACACTGATAAAATAAAAATAAGTAATATTGCAAATGCTGTAAATAATAGAATAGCTAATATGATCAATAAGGGCATGATTAGTGAGGCAACAACTAATTATCAGCACCCTTTGATAGGTGGTGATTCAGGGTTTGGAATTAAAAGTAGTGATAGTACCATAGCAGAAATACCTGTTAAATTAAAAGATAACATTACTTATAGTATGTTTTTAAAAATAAAAACTGATGAGGCTACATCTGATAATCCATTTTTAATTGACTGTGAATTAGAATTAACTGATGTAGAAGCTAATAAATATAATGAGGTATTTACAGCATCTACTACAAGTGATTGGCAAGTTTTTACACATACTTTCTCCTTTGCACTTTTAAATAAAGATATAGATACATCACTATTAAGGTTTAAAATAAATGATAAAGAAACTGCTGGTAAGTCAGTTTATATAACTGATATTACTTTGATTGAAGGAAATACTGTATTAACTAAGTGGATAGGTGCCTCTTTAACAGAACAAACTATTATAGATGGTAGTAGGATCACAACAGGGACTATTGATGCTGATAAAGTAACTGTAACTAATTTAAATGCCAGTAATATTACAACAGGAACTATTGATGCTAGTGCAATAGGTGTGACTAATTTAAATGCCGATAATATTGCAGCAGGTAAACTATCATCAAAGGATAATAAAACATACATTGATTTAACCACTAATAAAGTGTATATAAAAAATACTACTGAAAATTTTATTTTAAATAGTGAAGCACAAGGTACTACTGATGATCCAAATATTCAAGGTGGGTATATAAAAGGTACAAGTATTGAAGGTGGAAGTATAAAAGGTGCAACAATTGAAGCTGATTCTATAAAAACTGGGACTATAGATATAGCAAGATTACCTGCTATTACAATAAAAGACTCAGAAAAATTTACTGATGAACAGTATTTAGATGATGACGAAAAATTTAAATATATGCATGCATATATTGAAATACCAAATAAACCATTTGTTAATGATAAAGTAACACTAACTATTACAGTAAATATTATTCTTAAAGATGGTGAAGATAATCAATGTACTACTCCTCTTATTGGAGTATTAAAAAGACAAAGTATTGCACCTAGTTCTGGTGATCCAGATTGGCAATTTCATATTAGTGGTGTAGCTACTCATAGTTTTACACTAGAAGTAGAAAAAGACTACACATATTATTTAATGGGTAAAGTTTTTCCAGAACAAATGAGTACATATAAAACATATTATACTGCACGAGAACTTTCGTATGTAGGGTATTTAAAGTAATTAAAAATTAAAAAGGATAATAAGTGGCAAATACAGAAGAATTTATAAAAGAAGCAACAGGGGATTTGGATATAGTAACTCCATATAGGCAATTAGTAGCTGAAACTACAGGTGAGAATAGTTTATATATTAGAGCTAAAGAAACATTATTAAGTTATTTTAATGAACCAGATAACACATTATCAGTTAGAGAAAAAACTGAAATGTTGTCTAAACTTATAACAGATATAACTGTACAGACTACAGACAGATTAATGACGATAGCGTTACAGACTGCTGTAGAGAATAGAGATGCTGGTTATAAACTAGCTAAAGAAAGAGAAGATATACTGTTAATTCAAGCACAAAAAGATAAGATTACAGAAGAGATAAAAGCACAGCAGTACCAATATACGAATATATTACCGAAAGAAGTGATAAAGTTACAAGCAGAAACTGAGTATGTAAGTACTCAAAGAATAGAATTAACTGAAAATGGTATTAAAGATAGGCTACTAAAAGATAAACAGTATGATAAACTAAATAGGGAAATATCCCTATTGCAAACACAAGAACAAGAAACTATCTCAGCAAGTGTTAGAAATGATGCCTTAAAAGAAGCTCAAATTCAACAAACATTAGCTAATAAAGAGCTAATCGATAAACAAAAATCTGAAGCAGGCTTAAATGGAATAGCAACTAGAGCCGTAAAAGATAAAGATGTAATAGTAAAAGAAAAACAAGCTAGCCTGTATGATAGACAGAAAGCAGCGTTAGATGACAGTTTGTTGAAAGATCTGTATAAAGAAGCATCTGGTGGTGCAGCAATGGTGTATGCAGATGCTGATGGAGCTATAGTAACACCTACACATTGGAGTAAACTAGATAAATTAGCAAATATTATAGCTCAAAGAGTTGATAATAGTGTAGATTTAACAACAGATTAAAAGAATAGAATATGGGCTTATTTAGCAGTAAAACAGTTGTAAGTAGAAGTTATGATGTAATAGCATTGAAAGATGCTACATCATTGCAAGGAGACTTGTGGAGAAATACTAAATTACAATTGTTTAAAGCCTATCAACAAAATGGTATTGAGGGTTATAGTAAAACTGCTTGGCATATGCTACATAAAATCCGTAAGAAGTTCTCAACAGATTATATGGTAAAAGCTGGAGTAGCCACAGAAAATACATTTACAGCATACACATATGATAAGGATAAGCTGGAGCAAAAGTTAAGGAATATGGTAGGTAATCAAACTGTAGTATTAGAGAGTTACAAAGTTGATGAAGAATCAACAGATATAAATGATATGCAGTATGTATTAGGTGATTTAACAAATGTTAAATGTAAAGTTGCAGGAGCTAATGGAGTTTATGCGTTTATAATAAATGGTGGTAATACATCACGGACTTTAAATAGTGTAAACTCAACAACAGATAAAGTATTAGTCATAAGTAAATGGGGTAATAATTACGAAACAAGGATAGAACCTGTACCGATTGCTATGGCTACAATAACTGCTACTGATATAACAGGAATAATGCATCCTACGGATGCATTAGAATATATGGAAGATTATCAAAATCAGCTATGGTATTGGTTAAAAAGACCTAGAGATTTAATAGGAACTATTGAAGATGGTAGTTTAATAGCAACTAAAACTGTAATAGCACCTACGCAAATATCAGATAGTATCACTACTACAGATGGCACAATAACAACAGTAGGGGTGGTATCAGAACCTACAAATACATTTGGTATAGATATTGTAATTACTGGTAAAGCAAAATCAATAATAAATAGCAGCACAAGTAGTTCAAGTACAACTGATTCGGATACAGTCCCTGAAGATACAAGTACTAGTAGTAGTACTGAAAGTACAGATACTGATTATTATAATATAGATGAAACTACAATAACACAAACTACTAATGTAGGGGAATACACAGCAGTATATAGTGTTGTAGGTGATAGAAAAACAATAACTACTACTATAGAAACAAAAACATACACAGCTGGTACCAGGATAGATGATGATGGTAATGAAGTAAATACAGTAACAGAAGTTGTAAGAGATGTAACAGTCACAGAGTATGAACCTGTAGGGTACAAGATTACTGTAATTGTCACACAACCTGTAATAAGTTGTATGCCATTGATTACTACTAAAAGAAAACCAACAATAGCTAAAGATAGTTATGTAAACTATAGAGCATTAGATTTAAAAAAAATAAGTGCATATGATTTCATAAAAACAGCATACTTATCAATACCTAGTGGTAGTGGATGGCAGTCAGATACTGTAATAAGTATAGCGAATAAAGATACTGTTGGATTGCAAACAGTACTAATAAATGAAAATATACTGATAGATAATCCTAATACAAAAGTAGTAAGAAGTACAGTTGGTAATATATACATAGACAGTTACCAAGCTACAGCGGTATTTACAAAAAGTCCATTAGAGCAATTAACAGTAGATACAGTTACTGTAACAGGTAAAAAACAAGATGGGACAATTGTTAAGGCACAGATACAAAAAACACCTCAGTTAATGGAAGCCACACAAGGTTTTGTTCTAACTCCTGTTATAACATTGAGATATGCTAAGAAAACATTATACACACATACGGCTAAAAAGACCGATAAACTCAAAAAAGTACTAAATCCTTTAGGGATAGATAATGAAGGTGTAGATAATTTAATAGATACAGTAAGTGATAATGCAGATGTGTACACAGCTAGTATTGTAAGTGGTTTGAGAATATTCAATGAAGATAAGACACTAGTAACTGATGATACGCATGCTAGAGCAAAAATAATGTATATGTTAGCAGATATGATAACTGGTAATGGTATGGTATTAGATACAGCAAAGACTTACCATATACATAGTTATAGTATGGACGCTTCATATACATATACAATAGAACAAAATGTAATAGATAATTTTGATAATACAGATGAATATGGGTTACTGAATATTACAGGGCATAGAAAAAAATATTATATGAGAACAGTAAGAGAAGTAATAGAAAGCTACTCATATACAACTTGTGAGCATGATGAAGAACCCTATGATGTTGTTGTAGATGTATATAGTCAAATAGTATATGTTTACAGAATTGTTGGTAATACTGCTTACAGATATAAATATCATGATATAACAATGACATTAACAAGTGCTGATGGTAGTTATACTGTTACTACAAAAAATAAAGTAAACAATAGTTGGTTTAACCATAATAGTACCCCCTCAGCAGATTTACAAAAACTAATAATTATATATCCAGAAGTTATAAATAGAAAATTAAGTATAAAAGAATATTCTGCAATATTTAATGATAATATATTTTTATTCATATATGCAAGAAAAGTAACAAAAGTTAAGTGGTATCAAAGAGGATTCTTTGGATTTATACTAATAATTGCAACTATAGCAATAATGATAGCATTTCCTGCACTAGGTGCATTAAAAGGGTTTGCAGGCTATCTAGTTGCTGGAGCTGAGGCAATGGTAGTTGGTTATGGACTATCAGTAATGTTTCCAAATATGTCACCATGGGTACAAATGATATTAACAATAGTTATAATGCATGGTGCTAACTTAGCAGCAAAGAGTTTGGCTACTACTACAGCAGAAGCAGCTACTAAGACCATAACAATAGATAACATAATAGCAGATATAAAAACATATATAACTAAAATGTCAACACTAGATAAAATACTGATGGGTGGGAATTTAGTAACTACTGGATATCAAGAGTATGTGAAAGGTGAAATGGAAGATGCTATGGAATACACAGAAAAGTACATAGATATGGTATCTAAAGCTACTAAAAAGTTAGATGATAAAATGAGAGAATTTGGAGTACAAGAAGATAGCGTAGCTATATTTGCAGATTCTATGCTAGATATGGTTGAAGGTGAAATGTATGATGAAGTAGAAGTGTCCGATGTATATATGTCTGTTGATTTCGGATCTAAAATGTTATCGTATGTTTCAAGTGTAGATTATCAAGCTGATAAACTTGATGTTAATAATCTAAATCATACAAATATTATGGTATAATGTTTGTAATGAGTATAACTAGGAGTATATAATGACAACAAAACCTTCTGTATTTAATACAATGCCTGATACAGTATCACTAGCAAGTAGTGATTTTAACACATATCTTAATAATTTAATAGGCGGAGTAGATGTAAATAACTTGTTTAATACAGGTACTAATGTAACCCCAATTATAAATAAAGCAATGACTAATAATGGACATGTAAGTGGATTTGCTAATGATTTATTCTATAAAGGTAAAAGTGGTAGTTTCTGGGATAATTTTCGTAAGCCCAATGATACTACGGTAACCCAGCTTAATCCTAAGACAGGCCAAATGGAAACTAAAGTAATTAGCGGTGGATTTATGAGCTCAGATATGGTACAAGCAGGTAAAGGTCTGTACGGAATAGGTATGGATTGGTATAGCATGCATAACACAAATAAAAATGCTAAATTGCTAAACCGACAATTAGCAGACACACGACATAAGTATGCTAAAGATTACAGTTTAGCTGCTACCCAGTATGAAAACCTACTAGCTGGTAAAGAAGCTAGTATGGAAGCTGCTGCAAAATCTGGATTCACCGTAACAGCACCTAAATACAAACATGTATCTGAAACATATTAGGAGTATATAATGCAATCAGCTTTCTTACAATTCTTAGATGGGTTAGACAAACAAAGACAAAAAAATATTGATAGACAACTTCAAATAGGACAAAATAATGCGAGAAATGCATTATTGTTTAGGGCTAATCAGAGAGCTGATGAAGAGTATAAATATAAACAGGATACTAGAAAAGCTAATAATATGTTTACAAAAGCATACTTGAATCCAGATAGTAGAGATGTTAATAGTTTAATGCCTCAAAGTGAATGGGATAAAGCTACACTAACCCCTGAGGAAGTAAAAGCTACACAAGGTGTAGATATAACTGATAATGATGCTTTAAAAAAGTCTAATATTACTGGGAATATGTTAAGAGATATAATGGCTAAAGCTAAGGCTCAGTTGAATATAAGTAATGCAGCAAATACATTAGTAGATAACCCTAAATATGGATTAACTGAATTAGAAAGAAATCAACAAGCTGCTAAGAAAGTAGCAGATGCTGGATTAGAACTCACATCTGATATAGCCACTAATTTAAAAGCGGCTAGAGCTGCTCAAATAACAGCTATAAACAATGAAAAGAATAGTTTAGCTAAGCAGATAGAAGGATATACTAAAAACATAGGCACTGATATGAGGGCACTATTAAAATCTAACAGTGGTAGTAAGAGTGCTGGTAGTGTTAGAAGTAATACTAAAGGAATATATTATAAAGATGCAGATACAGGTAAAACAATATTCGTGCCAAAAGAAAATACAAATAAAAAAGATAAAGAATTATTTGCTGATTTTGAAGATAGAATTGCCAAAAAAATATCACCTAAAGGGGTAGGTATAGATGCTAGTAATTTAAGAGATTTAATACAGACAATGAGAAATAATAATTACTCTGAAAACAGGATTAAATATTTAATAAATTCAGATATGGATGAAAGTGCTGGTGGATTTGGATTACATAATACAGAGCTTGGGAAAGATGTATTGAATACAGCGGATCAAGAATATTTAAGGATGCACCCTGATGAAGATCCACTACATCATTATAAACCTGTATCATTAATAAAAGGTAGTAATGAGTATCAAGATTATATGACTGAAAGTATTATAAATAATAAAAATAAAATAAATACATTACTTAAGAAATTAACTACACTCAATACAAATCCTGCAGAAGCCAAAAGAGATGCTATTACAAGGTTGTTTGAAAATGCATTAAAGCCAGTAAATAAGAGTACATTAGGTGAAGATTTAACTACTAAATCAAAAAATAAAAAACTTAATGTTGTAGAGAATCATAACAATACTGAAACTTATAATAGATTACAAAGTATGTTAATTAATTCTAATTGGAATAAAAATAAAAAACTTAGTACTGTAGGAAATCATGATAATACTGAAGCTTATAATAGGTTACAGAGTATGTTAATTAATTCTAATTGGGATAAAACTACATTAAAACCAAATTCATTAATAAATACACAAAAAAGAAATAATGCTATAAAAATGATAACAACTGCTTTAGAGAAGGGCCCATCTGATATTTTAGAAGTATTTAAAGACCCTATTTATCTTAAAAATAGTGGTCTTACTAACCAAGATAAAGTAAATATTACTAATAATTATTATGATAAACATGGGTTTATGCCAAACAGTCTAGGGGATAGATTAAGATTTGCTGGAAAAGCTGTAAAAAATATATCAGAGTCTATAGGAGCTAAAACACTAAGTGGTTTATCATGGTTTGCTGAACTACCCCAAGATGCTGCTATGAATTTAAAAGATATAGTTACTGGTAAAGATAGCTATAATTCAGCAACAGATGGTATATTTAATCAAACAAGGAAAGATTTAGATAAAGTATCAAATGATGCCATAAATAGAATGACTAAAAATAATTCAATATATTCTCAAGATACATTAAATAATATGGCTACAATAGGCTCATTTGCACTTACACCAGGGACTGCTCTAAAAACTGTTAAGTATGCTGGTAAGTTACCTATAGTAGGAAAGTATGGAGCAAAGCTTGTCAATAGCACACCAGGTATAAACTTAACAAAAAGAATCTTAGAAAAAACAGGAGCTAATACTCCTGTATCTAAATTACAAAAAGCATTTGCAATTAAAGCAAATAAACAATATGCAGAAGTATTTAATAATGTAATGACTAAAATTGATAAATTAAAATCACCAAAAGTTAATCAATTTATAGAAGATCTTCAAAATAATTTTAATAAAAGTACTAGTATGCGTAAAACAGGTATGGGTTATAATTATATGGCACCAAAAGATTTTAAATACCAAACAATAAGAAGTATTAAAAAATTTATAAAAGAAAATCCTAACATGTCTGAAAAAGATGTTAAATACATAGAGCCTATTGTAAAAAGATTAAAAAAAATACATACAATAAGAGCTACTGATGCGGCTAAAAAGATTAAAAAAGCTAAACAAGTTACGTCTGTAAACAATATAAGTCCTGCTGAACAATTGCAAAATTTAATAGACACTCTGTAAAATTAAATAAGTAATTCTTAAAGTGTAGTTAGTTATAATGAAGCTAACTATACTGTAAGGATACACAATGACTATCGCTGAAATACTAGCACAGAATGATGTAGATACTGCATCAGAACTAACACAACAAAATACTCCTGAAATTAAATCTGCACAACCAGAGTTATCTCAAAATAAATCTGAGGATAAAATACAAAATTTATTGCAAAGAAAACAAGAAAAAATAGAACAACTTAATGGCAAGTATGGTAACAATGATAATCAAATAAATTATTGGAGAAAACAGAAAGTAAACGAATTAGGTAATATGGATGACAGTATATCAGTAATAAATGGTAATGTGTATTCAAACCAAAATAAGATATATAATGAAGATAGTAATGCCCATAGGCAACAAATAACAAGTGATTTTGTTGATAGTGGTTATTATTGGGAACCTAAAGATAAAACCTTCAGAAAAGTAGATAATCACGAAATAATACATGGTAAAATAGGTGGTATATATCATGGAAATTTAAAAGATGGTTATGAGAAAGCAGGATACTTTACAGTTGATGCTGACAGCGGTATAGACCCTGAAACACAATTGATACAAAACTATGCAAAGTATGAGAAGCCAGGTATGACAGGTGGTTATGAACCAGCTAGAGATGGTATAAATGGATTGATGCTTAATGATGTAGATACTGCTAAAGGATTTGAAGCATATCTCCACGGTGGGCAACAAGATTTAAATGGTAGAAAATATCTATTAGGAGATAGGAAGCACTATGAAGATAAAGCAGGTAGAAGCTATACAGAAATAGTTAAAGATGGTAGTATCTGGGGTAATGCTGAAGGTGATACTGAAAAAGGTATGAGCTTAACTGATATAGCTAAGATAGCAGATTCTAAAGATACATATAACCATGCATCGTCTAAGAATGTGAAAATGGATAGTGACTTATTGTTACAAATGCTTAATACATTAAAAATGAGAGAAAGTAGTGGTAATTATAGTGAAGATATGAAACCTGGCCATAGTTATATAGGTGGCTATCAGTTCGGAGCAATGAGACTACAAGACCTAGGAATGGTTAAAAAAGGAACAGATAGTAAGGGATTAAATAATCCAGATAATTGGACAGGTAAATACGGTATTAAAAGTAAAGATGATTTCTTAAAAAATCCTAGTGTACAAGATAAAGTAGCATTAGAATCAATCGTAGACTACATGAAGAAATTTAAAAGTTCTTCAAAGGATATGGGAGATTTAATAGGTAAAACATTTGCTGCTCATTTATTAGGTGCTAATGGTAGCAAAAATTTAAATAGGACTGATAGCAATAATACTACTGGGAAAGAATATTATGAATTAGGTAAGAATGCTTATATTAATTACTTGAATAGACCTGTAACTGTAGCCCCTGAAGAAGAAGGCTGGGTAGATAGGACAGGTACTAATATAAGAGGCTTTACAGGTAGTTTTGCGAGAGCAGCTGGGGATACAGCTAAGATAGCTAATGACTTGTTCTCTGCAGGTGTTTACGGATCTGCAAAGTATATATGGGGTTATGATGATAAAACTGCAAATAGAATGGCTGATAATGTAAAAGTGCTAACAAAAGATAGAATGGATAAATTAGAGAATTACATTGATGGTGCACAATTCCTAAGAAATTTAGGGAGTAAATCAGAAGAAGCAGAGAAATATCAACAAGAAGCATTTAAAAATGTTGAGGCTACTGATCCATCCACATATGGTAATGTTAATCTGCATGCACTATGGAATATGACTAAGGCAGCATTTGCATCCCCTGAAATGTCATCTAAAAGCCTTGGTTACACAATAGGATTTGTAACTGGTATTGCTGAGAAAGCAACAGCTAAACTTGCTGGGAAAGGTATAGCTGAGTTAATGAGTAAAGAAGCTGCTAGAAAAGTAGCTGAAAAAGCTTTAAAAGAATCCGCAAAAGCTGAAGCAAAATTAGCTACATTAAAAGCTAGTGGTAAAGCAATAAGTGAAAAGACGGAACAAAGTTTAAATAAAATGATATTAAGTGAAGATACTAAAAAATCGGCTTCACTATTAATAAATAACAGTACTGAAGCATTAATGAAGGCTCCTGTTAAAGATAAATTAAAAATGTTCTTAGTAAAAAATGCAGATGATTTACACCTTGGTGCATTAATGACTGAACAGGATATGGACGAATATTATGATAAATATGGTGAGAGAGCATCAATAGGGCATGCATTGCTGAGTCTAGCAGGAAACTATCTTGGAGCTAAATTAGAAATAACTGGAGATAAAATAGCACTATTAGGTACTAAAGAAGGCTTATCTGGGTTCTTAAAAGCAATAGGTAAAAAGAGAGCTACTAAATTTGTAACAGGAATGATTAGTGGTGGAGCTAAATTGGCTGAAGGTGGTTTAGCAGAATTAGTAGTAGAACCAATACAAAGTGCTATACAAGGTTTTGATAGTGTGTATAAAGATGGTAATACTACTGAAGCATTAAATAGAGCATTTCATGATGCTGTGCAAGGTGCAGCGTTTGGTGTTGCAGGTGGTGTGCATATGGCAAGTCCAAGAGCAGCAAGTGGTATAATTGGTGATACACTAGATGCAATAAAACCAATGACAAATGTAGTAAAGCAAACTATAAAAAGTACGGTTAAAAACCAACAGGATATAAATCCAGACAATGAAGTAATAGATCCAGAAACATCTAAAGAAATGCAAGAAATGGATGGAAAAAGCCTAGACACACATCTAAAAGATTTAGATGTATTAACAGCTGGTGACGATCTTGGGGCAATAGCTAAAAGATTAAAATATATACAGCAAAGGTTTCAAAATAGTACAGTTACACAAGAACAGTTAAACATATTCAATAAGCATGCTGAGACATTCAATGAGCGTGTAAAAGAAGTAATGCAGAAAAGTATGCCTAATGGTAAAGTAGATCATGAAGTGTTAGGATCGGATTCTAGAAGAGTAAAAGAATTATTAGATGCTATAACAGAGATAGATAATGATGATATAGCTAAAAAATATATTGATAATTTAGTAAATGATGAGAAGTTTAAACGGAAAGCTAGTAAAGAACAATTAGAAGACCTGAAACAAGCACTATTGGATAGGAGAGCTAGAAGTGAGATACTAACAGATACTATGTCAACAGTACGACAGAATATAATAGATACAGGTTTCAGAGGGTATGAAGGTATGGCGAAACTATTCCAACAAGGGGATACTGCAAGTATCCAAAGATTTGCTGGAATAGAAGAGAAAAAAAGAAATAGACTGCTAAATACATATGAAGAAGTAGAGAATGATGTGAAAGAATATCTGAATGAGATTATCAAAGACAATCCCGATATGGATGCTATAGCTGTAAAAAAAGGTATGGCATACTTGACAAGTGCAACATATGACAAAGGAAATAATGAAAATCTTATAAAAGATAGAAAAGCACTAACAGATGATTATATAGCAAATGCTGCAAAGTTGATGGGTGTGAAGATGCCCGAACTAAACGACTATAAGAATGGTAATGGTTGGAACTACAAAGAGTATAACCAAGCTGTGTATGATGCTGCTAAAGAAGCAATAAAGAAGTATGGAGAAGATAGTAAGTATAAGAGAGCACTAGAGAGTAAAAATAAAGTTGTGAAATATGCAGCAGCTGTGGATGGTAAAGATGGTAAATTTGAAGTAAATGCCTACGAGTTGATAGCAGATATATTAAATGAAGATAGTAAAATAAAAGAACAGTTGAAACCATCAAGTACATTGAAACTAGTAAATACAGTCAGTAGCGAAGTACACACACTGAATGCAATGGTAGCTAAATTAGTAAATGGGGATTCTGCCCCTAATAAATTACAGACTATAATAGATGGGGAAGAGAAGAAAAATAGTGATGATGGTGAGAATAACATTTATCAAGGGATAGATGTAACTAAAGAGTATAAAGGTGATAAAGGATATAAAGTAATCAAACCATTACTAGAAACAGTGTTCAGTTTACCTAGAGATGCAGAAAATAGATTGATACTACCAGAGGAAGATGATAAAAAGATAAGACAACTACTACAAAACAATCCTAAATATATTGAAAGATTAGTAGAGGAGAAAGAAACAGAGCTTAATGCCAATAATAATAACAATAGCGAGCCTGTACAAGAGAATGTTGATGAAGAAGGAATGAAAAACCTAATCAAGTTTGTTAAAGGTGAGAAAGTAACAGATGAAGTTAAAGCACTAGCTAAGAATAATCCAGAAATAGTGGATAAGCTACAAAAGAAATATATAAATGTGATAAACAATAAGTACATGCAAAGCCTGAAAGAGAATAAAGTAATAAAGGCAGTGCCATTAAAAGCGTGGGAGAAAGGTATTGCTGAGGGAGCTACGATAAAACAACAAAGCAAAGCAATAGAAGTATATAGTAGAATAAAAGATGAATTAAATGGTAAGGTAGAGCCGAAGTTTCTACATGAGCGTAAAATGTTAGACTGGGTACCAGAAGTAGGTGAAAGAAGTCAAGATGCTAAAATGTCTAGAATAGCAGCTGTTAATGTCAGTAAGAGACTAATAGAACATCAAAATAGACTTAATCATTACAAAGAAATACATGAAGGATTAAAAGCTACTATTAATGGTATAACTAGAACATTTAGTAAACAATATAATGCTTGGAGAAATCAGTATAGCAGTTTAATGGATAAAAAAGGTAAACCATGGAAAGCAGTAGAAATTGCTAAAAATCGAATTAAAGAAATAGAAGCTGAACATAGAGAACTAGCTAAAGAAATAGAAGTAGTCCAATCTAAACTACGAGGTGGAAAGGCATTGTTGGCTAAAAAAAGAAAAGAATTACAAACTAGTTTAGATAAGTTAAAAGACGGCATAAAGAATATTATCAAAAAGATAATAATGATGTTGAATGGTTATAAAGAAGATTTACAGGATCTAGAAAAGAAACAAAATAAATTAGATAAAGAATATAAAAAGCATATAAATACTATAAATATGTGGAATAATCGAGTAAACAGTTTAGAAAAGAAAATAGATAATTATGAAAAAAAGAAAGGTATTACTGAACTAGAGTTGGAAGCTAAAGCTAAAGTTAGAGCTATTAATGAACAAAAGGAAATTACAACTAAACTGCGTAAAAGAATACAGGTATTAAAAGCTAAGTATCAAGGAGCTAAGATAATTGAGAGTAGATTGAAGAATGCTTATATATCCCCACTAAGGAAAGGTACAGGTAAGGTTGAAGATGGATTGTTTGATACACAGATAAATGATATTGCTGAAGCAGATAAAAAGACAGAAAGTATAATAGCAAGTGTACCCGTAGAATACTTAGGTGAAGCCGCCAAAGCTGAAGCTGAAACTGCTGCTGATGCCTTAAAAAATATAGGACCAGTATGGCAAGATAATTTGGAAATAGGTACAAATGAAAATGGTAAGGTTATAAAAGCTAACCAGCAGATGATGTATAGAAAAGCTCCTGCAAGGGCATTAATATATACAAAACCTAAAGGTACTGATGATGATGGTGGTGAAGTGTTTAAAGAGACAGCACTGGCTATGGTATTGGCTCTGAAAGAACTATTAGGTAGTAGAGGATATGAAGTACCGATGACTGCTGAAGATGTAACAAATGATTATGGTGTAGAGAATGTTACACCAGATGTGCTGGAGTACTATAGAAAAATAGGCAGACCAATAAAATATCTATCAGATAGTGTCGGTAAAAATACACTGAAGCTGATGGGTCTAAAGAGAAAAAAAGATAGCAAAGTAGATAATCCTAAAGAGAGATACTCAATGCTAGAACAAAGTATGGGTGCGCATGTGATAGAGTTAGGTAGAGAATTAGGATTAATAAATGTGAAAGAGACTGGAGCATTAGATATGGGGGATATGCTGTTCAAAGCAGAAAATCCAGAGGTTAGTGAAAAAGAAATAAGTGATGCTAGAGAGGCTAGAGCGAAACTGTTAGGGGATGGAGCAGAAGGTGTAAAGGTAGTGACATTCACAGTGAATAAAGATGTAGCTGTAAATGCTGGTAAGAAATTTAGAGAATTGGAATTAGAATTAATAGTACCCGCTAATGTGGCAGGTCCATTATATAGTAAGCCAAATATAAATGGAGAAATAGAAATACGCAGAAATAGTATAACTAAAGCACCAGCAATGGCTCAAGCACATGTAAAGAAAATAATGGATATAGAATGGTATGTAAAAGGTATAGATGATGGAAATAAAAAGATGGAACAATTGCTAAAAATGAATAAGAATGTGCTATTAAAAGCAATGGGGTACATAGATCCAGAAGTATTAAAAGGGCAGACATATACACTAAGACAATCAAACATATCCGTAAATAGGGACATAGAAAGAGAAATAGATGGTGTATTAAAAGTAGTAGATGATATAAAAGAAGGCAGAGCAGCAAATAGTATATGGTTTAAATGGTTTATATCAAAAAATACAAGATACATGTTGGATAGTGCTGGAGCAAACCCACAAACAGGTAAAAAGTTAGCTAGATGGTTAATAAAAGCTAATAGAAAAGTAGCAAATATTAATTTAAATAATAAAACAGATAGAACACTACTCAGTTTAGCAATAGCGTTATCATTTGGATTTGACATAGATAAAGAAAGTATAGAAGATTCACTAAAGTTCGTAGAAGAACTTGTGAAAGATAATAACTATAATAATCTAATGGAGCAATGGCAAAATTTAGTTAATGGTAATGAAATGACAGAATTTAATATTAATGGTACAAAAATAGGATTAAAAAATATAGGGCATGTAGCTGATGGGTTGGAAGCATTAAGTTTAATGCATAAAGCTATCAATGATGGAAGTATGCAAGTAAAAACTACACTTCAAATAGAAACGGATGCAGTAACAAGTGGTTTCGGGTTGAAATTATTACAATATGCTGCTGATTTAGATGTAGGGGAAGTAACAGTTAAGGAATGGTTAGCGAAAACTGGGATGTTTGTAGATGGAACTAATGAAGCATTTCCTGATATAGTGGCGAATGGTAAGTTAGTAGATGCATATAAAACATTAGCAGTAGCACTAAGTGACAAAGCTATAGATGAGTCAATTACACAACAAGAAGATAATAAGGAAGAATATAAAGCAGCAGACTATGGAGTGGGATTAAGAGAAGGTTATAACTGGTTTAAAGGGTTACTAAAAGAAATGAGTAAAGTAGTGGATGGCATAACAATAGTAACGCCAGAAGCTAGGGCACTGCTTAAACCGCCATTTATGACATTCCAATATGGAGCAGGGTTTGTAAAAAATATTAAAGAAATGACAGATGTTATAATGGCTAAAGTTGAAAAAGAAGTACTTAATAGTGGTAGTTTAGAAGATGTAGAACAAATGTTAAAAGCATTTGGTGTTGATGATAATGCAATAGATTTGATGAATTATGCAATGAAGAACGACTGGGAAGGTTATGTAATAGATACAGAGAATGGTAAAACATTAGGTGAAGTAATGCGAAAAACTGTTACAGATAGTTACGGTACAGTAGTAGAACAGGTCCTCAAAGATAAATTTGAACATATAATAGAGATAAACAAAGCTGTAAATAGTGCAATGAAAATAGCATATGATGTATGGAATATGAAAGCTATGCAAAAATTGGAAGAAATGGCTAAAAAGGGAACTAATGTAGGAATAACAAAAGATATGATAGAAAAAGTATTCGCAGATAAAGAATTAATGAAATATTTTCCAGTGATAGCTGGACCATTATCAGAAGGAATAGAAGACTCAATAGCTATATTCAAAGAGAGGTTGCTAGATAGTCTATTCAGAGGTAATGATATACTAAGTAAAGATAAATTGGGTAGAGGTGTAGCATTTAAGATACAAGATGGTAAACCACAGCAAATTAGTTACAGTGCCCTAAAGAAATGGTTAGCAGAAGCAGGAGCAGCTGGTGGAGTAATACCAATACATACACTAGATGCAGCAATAATGGGAGCAATAGCGGATAAGTATGGTGTACTAGAAGTGCACGATGCAATTATAATGGGATTAGCATCGGTGGAAGATATAGTTAGAGAATATAATAAACGAGTAATATTAGTAAGTAAAAAATGGAATTATTTAGGGGAAGTGTCTAAAACACTAGAAAGAGTATTAGACTTACTAACTGATGAAGAATTAGAAGAGGTAGTAAGTGAGTCTGAGAATGACCCTAAAAAGGTATTAACTGAATTGTGGTCATATGCACAATCTAATGAGAAGTTTAGAAAGGAATTATATAGTAAGCATATAACAATACAGCATATGGTATTAACGAAAGAGTCTGGTTATGAATATTATCCAAATGCAAAAGCGAATGATAAGATAAAAGAAGATATAATGAAGGCATATAATAAGTTACCACTAGTGCTACGGAATAGTTTCGGTATTAAAGATGACATTAAGGGTTGTTAATGAAATGTAATATAAATAGAATGTATGAGAGAGCTATAGAATTAAGTAATAATGAAAAATTATCAAAAGCTGTAAAGAAACAATTGCTAGATTTAATTTCACAAATGGATGACTATACAACAGAGTTTGGGGAGTTCAAACCGACAAAAAAAAATGAAGAGTTAATAAATAGATTACCAGCAAAAGATAAAGATGGTAACATAATCAAAGCAAAAGATTTGTTAAATTTTAATATAGAAGATGAGAGTTTTAATATTACTAGTTATATTGATGGTGGTAAATTTTCAGTAAAAGATTATATAGGGGATTTGGAGGAAGAATTAGGTAGAAAACTAACTACTAGAGAAGATAAAGATCTACGATACAAATTTTTAACAATGCTTGCAGAATCATACAGTGAAAAAAATTATAATAAATTTATAGACACACTTGAGTTTGATGATGACGATATTTCCAAAGATAATTACAAGAAAACTAGATACTTTGCATATTGGAAAACTCGAAGAGATTATGCTAATAAAATGCTAAATAAGCTGAAAGGTATTAAAGAACCTACTAGTACACCAAAATTTGATAAGTTACCTAAATATGTACCTGGGCAAAAAACTATGGTATATGCAGGTGTAGGTAGTAGAGAAACACCTATAGATGTAATGGAAAAAATGAATGAAATATCTAAATGGTTAGAAGCTGAAGGGTATTCTTTAAATAGTGGACATGCTAATGGAGCAGATAAAGCATTTGAAGGTGTGCGTATGAAATATGACACCACAACAGGGATACCTGTTAGGAATAAACAGATTAATGGTAACTGGATTTCTACAGATAAAAATGGTAATGTAATCCCTGAAAATAACCTTAAATTTCATAACCCAGAATATAAAATAACTAATAAAAATATTTTTACTGCAGATGATGCCAATGATAAAGTTCGTACTATAGCAAAAGAAATTCATCCAGCTGGTGCTAACCTCAGTGGGTATTCCTTAGATTTACATGCAAGAAATACATTCCAAGTATTTGGTAAAAATTTAGACAAACCTGTAGATTTTGTAATCTTTTACGCAAAAGAATCTAAGAACCCTTTAAGACCAGACGGTGGTACTGGGCAAGCTGTTGAAATGGCTAGAAGAAAAGGAATACCAACTGTTAATATGATGGATTCTGATTGGAAACAGCAAATGAGAGATATATTAGGATTAAATAAAAATGGTAATAATAATAAAACAGTACAACCAAATACTGCTAGTGATAAAATATCTGATAAAGACATATTAGATATACTCAATAAGATAGTTATTACAAGAATAGATCCAGACGAAGGTTTATGGGTTATGAGAAATGGTAAACCTATTAATTTTGGTAATCCATTTGTTACTAAGGAAAACTATGTTAAAAAGCCTGAAGATTATTATGTTGGTGGCAATAATGCTGCTTCTATAGCATATTATAAATGGTTAAAATACAATATATTACCTGATGGTTACAATCGTGATTACAAGGTGTTGGAAAAAAGACGAAATGTTATTCTTAATAATTTAGATATAATAAATAATGCTAGTAAATTACGATATAGCGGAACAGCTAAAGGAGAACAAATTAATCATGTTACTGCATTAATAGCGATAGCAGAAGATTTTAAGAATAAAGATATAAATACTAAGCATACAACAATTAATAATAATAGTAATATACAAGGTATTGAAATATCTACTAAATCCGAAGATCCTTTAGGGGTAGCTTTAACAAATGTAAGTTATGCTAGAGGTAGTGCATCAAAATCAGAATTTGATATTGAACCTCCCAAAGAATGGAAATTAAAAGCCCCTGAAAAAGTTAGTAGAGTTTGGTTTAAAAATGGACAAAAACGAACAGCTGCGAATGTATGGGGACATAGTGTTGAGGCATGGTATAAAGCAAATAATGCTCAAATTAGAGAGATACCAGAAGGAGCTAAAGGTGATGAACATGATACAGAGTTAATGCAAAAGTTGATAGAACTTAAATTAAAAACACATAAAGAAATTACTAAAGAAATTACTAAAAGAGGTGGTGTAGAATTTTTAGAGCATTCTACACATAATATTGGGAATGGTAGATGGAGCAGTAAAGGTAAAGGGCTGTTCATAAAGACACTAGTAAAAGCATATAAGAATGTTATACAAGAAAAGATAGACGATAATAAAATAACTGAAAAAGAAAATTTACACAAATTATTAAGTACACTATTAGAAAATATGAGTACTGAAAATAGAACTAATGTTACTGGAGAAATAACTACTAAAGTAGATGATAAAGGAAATAGTTTTTCTAGGAATAATAGGAAAAAGGCTTATAGTCTACATACACAGGTTGTAGATGATTTTCTCAACTCATTGGGTGTAAAATGGGATGTATTAAAAAAAGCCTATGAAAATAAAACTAATGGTAAAAAGCTAACAGAACTACAACAAAAAGCTTATGATACTATAAGTAATGAAGGTTCATTAGATTCATTAAAAGATGGTATTAATTTAATATATGAATTAAATCTAACTGACAATGAACTAACTACGGAAAATTTATTAAAATCTATTGATAGTAGTAATAGTAATAGTAATAGTAGTAATAATAATAGTAACAATACACTTGCAGAAAAAGATAGATATAAATTGCAAGGTAAGTTTGAAGCTAATGAAGATCAGAAAAAATTATTGGATAAGGCTGTTGAACTTTTTACAAGAACATCTAATAAAGTTGAAGATAGCCTCTTGATAGTACAAGGAATGGGTGGTACAGGAAAATCAACTGTTATTGGGAGAGCAATTGAATTACTTGCTGAAACATCGAATACACCTATAAAATTCATAGGGGCAGCAGTTACACACCAGGCTACAAATGTATTAGAAAGTATGACTACAACAATGAGTGGGACATCTATAAGAAAAGATATCCGAACTATATCATCCTTACTGGCAGGAATGAAAGTTGGTACTACTGATAAACCAGAAATGGAATATGATGAAATGACAAATATCAGTATACCTAATGGCAGGTTTTCACTGCTAACAGCATTACAAGCACAATTAGAATTCGGACCAGCTGTGTTAGTTGTTGACGAAGCAAGTATGCTATCAATAGATGATACTAAAAAATTAGTAGCATTATCAAATATATTGACAAATGCTAAGCATAAGTTCAGTATAGTGATGTTAGGTGACTATCACCAATTGCCTCCTGTATCTAGCATAGAGGTTTTAAGCCCTATAATGGCAAGAGTAATAGGAATGTCTCAACAGGAGAAACTTGGTTCAAATACTATAGAAGTACTAAACGGAATTAAGGTAATGACACTATCAAAACAACAAAGACAAAATGTAGATAGTAAGTTGTTTAGTGTAATTTCACATGTAGCAAGTCTAGTAGAAACATTGCTAAAAAGGCGTGATAGAGCTATTAAAATTCCAAATGCCAACAAGTCTTTAGATGTTAGCAGTATGCCATCTGATGGAGAAGTTGGGTTTATATTAAGTAAGCATTTTGACAATAGTAAAAGTGCCACATGGAAAGCAATTGTAGGATTATTTAATAAAAATATTGCACAAGGTAAGCGAATAGCCTATGTAGCATTTAATAACAAAAATATTGCTGAGTTTAATAATAAAATTAGAAAAGCATTATTTAAAGATAATAAACCTGAAGCTAATCCATTAATTGCTGGTAAGGATCAAGTAGTATTATTTGAAAGTGCTTTAACTAGTGGTATTACAAATACAAACTATACCAATGGTATGGTTTTTAAAGTTACAAAAGTTGAAGATGCAACACCAGCACAGATAGCTGAGAACTCTCTTATAGCAAATTATGTAAGAGGTAGAAAAATATTATACTCAGTTATGTATAAAAATGATGTAAAATTATCTGCAGTTACTCTAAAATATAAATTAGCTGATAAAGAAATAGAAACAACTATAGTAATTCCTTTAAGTATATTCAAAGATATGCAAACTTTATTACAAAGCAGAAATGGTGAAATACAAGAATTGTATAAACAAGCTATGCAGGAATATACAGAAATTTATAAAAATGAAATACAAGATAACGGTACCGAAACTAGTACACTTATAACAGAAGAAAATGATAAGGAAGTTAATTTTGGTATGCTGAAGACTATTGCAAGACTGCAGGAAATGACTCCTAGTGCTGTTGCTATAGGATATGCATATGGAGTAACTACTTATAAAGCACAAGGCCAAACTATACATACAGTAATTTGGGATACTGCTGTCAAAATGGGTGGTAATAATGATAGTAATACTAAATCATTAAAGAAGGCTATGAGTGGTTATACAGCTGTTAGTAGAGCTAAGGAACAATTAATCATAGTAGGAGACAAAAATATATTAAGTAAATTAGGTTGGAACGGTGAGGTAGATATGAATAAATCCCAATCTAATATTAAAAAAGAAGTAAATAATAGTAGTAATGATAATACAATAGAATTTCAAACTACTGGTAGTACTGATATAGGATACGATAAAGATCTAGTTAAACAAATGGTGAATAGATTAGCTAAACTTTATCCAGAAATTGAGTATATAGAGAGTCCTAATGAAATTATTAGTAATCAATCAGTTAATAATTTATATCAAATAGGAAATAAAAAAAGAAAAGAATATAGTAATAGACTACATAAAAAAAGACCTGATTTACAAAATATTGAACAAGTATTAGATAGTATAGAAACTTACATTGATAATAATAGTATCATAAAAGAAAAAGATCAAAACAAATATTATAATATCGCTATTAAATGGACTATTGACGGCAATTTACTACTACCAGAAGATGGTGAAAAAATGATAGGAGCAGTTAGACTAGCAGCTACAAAAAAGATAGATCCTATGCAATTCAATAATCCTAATGAAATATTTGATAAATATGGTGAAGATATAAAGCAAGATACATATAAAAGTGCTAAGTTAAATCCTGACACAATACCAGAATTTACAAATAAAAAAATAGTAAAAAATAAAGATGTTGGAGAAATAGTGTTGTACAGCGTGGATAACACAAAAAATGGTCAATTAGCTGTAAGAAAAATAATAAACCATTACTGGGGTAAAAGTGCCAATCCATGGTGTTTAACTTACACTGATGATAATGGTAAGCTTACTAAAGATTCCTGGACTATGTGGAACGAAAAATATGCAGGAAGTAAATATATTGCATTTCAAAATGGAAAATTAATAGCTTTTAGTGCTAGCAATTTTGGTGATGAATATTCCTGGTGGGATAGAGCTGACAATAGTACTGATGAGTACATTCCTATAAAAAGAAAACTAAATGGATGGACAGAATTACTAAAATATGATATAAAAAATAATAATCTTAATACCGAAACTATAGTAATGAGATATAAAGGTGATAAGAATGATATTACTAAACCTTATATAGAGTATAACAATAACAATATAAAAATTGTTGATAGACATATTTCAAATAACCATAGTGTTACTATAAGCAAAGTTTATAATATGTATGAAGATGAATGGTTTGAAAAAAAAGCAGATATAGATTTACAAAGTGGTAAAGGTACTTTATTAGAAGAAAATATATATTATGGGAATTACCAAACAATAGTAGGAGAAATAGATAAAATAGGGCGTAGAATAGGTATTAGGGCAATGTACTCAGAAGATGGCTTATTATCCCGAAAAGAGTATTATAATAAAGAAGGTAGTTGGATAAAAACAATAGACTACCATGAAGATGGTGTTTCACCTTATATCATCACACATTATGAAAATCGTGAATTAGTTTCTCAAGAGGTACTTGACACCCCTAGTGCAAATGTATATACATTCCCACATGAAGAGTTAATCCCTGATGAATACAGATTTGAATACTTTCAAAAGAGTAATACTAATAGAATTAAAGGTATGGCAGATTTAGATGCTATGAAAATACTGATAAACACAAGTATAGCTACTACTGATACGCCTTCACATGAATATGCACATTTTTATATACATTGGTTTAAAAATACCCCAATAGTACAAGAAGCTATTAAAAAATGGGGAAGTGAAGAAGCATTAGTACAAGCTATAGGTGAACAAGCTGTTAGACAAAAAGGTGAAGCATGGGGTTGGTGGAAGAAATTTAGTAATTGGTTAATAGATTTATTTAATCAATTACCAAACAAAGATAAAGAAGAATTAAAAAATCTACTTACTGATGCATTTTTAGAAAGAAAAGATTTATCTAGTAAAAATATAATTAAAGATTTATTCAATACGATATCAACAAATGTAGCAGAAGAATTGTTAAATGTAAATGAAAAAGGATGTTAAATGGCTAAATGTGGTTATGAGAATGTATTAAATAGAGTCCAAAATAGTGATGCTAGTTTGGATGAAAAGAAAGCCGTAGAAGATTATATAAAAGTAAAAAAGATGGACCTACAAGGAATGCTATTGAGTCCTGAAGAACAAGAGATGTTGAATGTAGTAGAAGAGTTAGGACGGCTTAGAGAGGCTACAGGAGGTATTAAACAAGCTAAAGTTAGTTTAACTATAAGTCAAGTAGCAAAAATGAATATACTAAAACCAAAATATAAAAATAAACCAATAAATATTGTAGGTGGTAAGGCCAGTACTGAAGGGAATGTAATAGTAGAGGCACTGTTTCCAAGAAGTGCAAAAAGATATACATTAAATGCTAAGTTAGTGGATACTGAAAAAGGTAGTATAGAAGACATAGGTAGGTATGGGGCTAATGGTAAAACTAACGATAGTAAAAACTATGAAGAAGTGCTAAAAGCAAGTAAAATAAATAGTGTAGAATCAGTATTAGGATTAATGAGAAAGTTGAAAAAAATGGATGCTGTAGGAATTAGTGATAAAATGTATAAACATTTAGAAAATGTTGTACGAGTAATACTAGGACCAATGTTAAGAGCTATACCAGAAATGGCTGTGTATGTAGACGAAAATGCTGAATATAATGATGGACATATAAACACAGTAAAAGATAAAGGAATATATCTAAATGTAAATACAACAGCAGTTAAATATGGAAATGAAATGAGTGCTGTAACAGTATTTGTACATGAACTAGTACACGCTGTAAGCGTGTTTGCAATGGAAAATGCTAAAGGACAAGTAGCTCACGCATTAACACGATTGAAAAAATTAAGAAAAGAAGCAATGAAGAGATTAACATATAAAGACTTCATGCCAAAAATAGTAATAAATAGAGAAATAGAAGAAGAGATAGCTAAAGAAAGATTAGAATATGTTAATAATGATTTAAAAGAATTTTTAGCATATTCAGTAACTCATGAAGGAGTAATTGAAAAACTAGATGGGTTTATGGAAAAAGAAGAAAAGAGTGGTGGAACACTATTTAATAAAATAATGAATTGGATAAATAAACTAGTTACTAGAGCAATAGCAATGTGGAATGGTGAAAAGCCTAATATGAAAGGTAGTCAAGCAGCAATGGTAGTACTTGAAGCATTTGCCATAGCACAAACAAAAATGCAGAGAAAAGTAGTAGAGACTCCATTTACAAAAATAAACGAATGGGTAGATGGGTTAGAAGAAAAATGGTATGAAACACTAAGTAAGTATGGTGAAACAATGAATGAAAGATTAATTAACAGTAAACCAAAAATAAGTGATCCACTATGGAAGAAGGCAAGATGGTATGCAGGGTTGTTTGGGCATTTAGTAGCAAGTCCTAGTATGTCAGGAACATTAGAAGCTCTAATGACAGCACTAAAGATGAAACCAGAAGGAATAGTACAAACTGCTATTAGACAAATAAAGAAAACAACTCCTATGGATAATCTAGCACAAAATTTAGGATTAATGTCAGTACAAATAGATGAAGAAAGAATGGCATTAGCCAATAATCTAGCATTATTAGGAAAACAATTATTTAAAAGAAAATTGAGTAAGGAGGAATCAGCAGCATTGCAAATAGTGTTGCAAATGAGCGATGGAGCACTATTGCTAAGTAAATATGGAGAAAAAGCTTTAAAATTTATAACAAGTGAAAAAGCTATTGATAATAGACTAAAACAATTGGATAAGTGGTTAAGTAATAAAGTATCTGAAGAAGAAATGAGGTTTTATAGATTTCAAGTTAAAGGGTTGGCAGAAATGATGCTAACAGGAAAAGGTACAGAAGTACAGTTAAGAAATGCAACTGCAATAGCTAGAATGATGGGAAGTGGAAGTGAAAAACCGATTAATGAAGAAATAGTAGAAGCAATAGATGAAATGGTAAGTTTGGAAGCATTAAAAAATACTGATAGCGTTGCAAAAAATGTACTAGCAGAATTAATTAAAGAAGATAGTGAAGGCGTTGTAGCTTTTGGTAGAATGCATACAGCACACGCTAAGAATGTAATGAGTAGAAAGAAAGATGTAGATGTATTGAATGCTAAAAAAGGTACTGTAAGAGAGACATATGATGCTTTTGTTACTAGTCTTGTAGGAAGAATGAAAGATAAAAAAAGATTAGAAGCACGGGGGTATAAATTTGTAAGGGAATTAGAAAAAACAAAATTTGACTATAATGGTGAAAGAATGGGACTATATGTTAGTACAGATAGATTAATACAACCATTTAATAAAAGTGCTATAAGATATGTAGGAGATAGGCAAGTTGGTAGAAGTATGTATGAAAATGCTAGAAAGAGTGGAATAGATGGAGCTACTAAAATAGCATGGAAAGGAGTACAAGATGCCAAAATATATACAGAAGTATTAAATAAAAAAATAATGAAGGGGCAAAAAGTAAATTTAGAAGGTGTAATAACACCTGAATTTAATAATGAAGGAAAAATTGTAGAATACAGATTTAATGTAAGTATGGAAGATAAATTAAAATATTTAGGAATGGAAGTAAATGGATTTAATGCATTAGGAAGAATGGTAGCACATCAAATAGATGTGGAAGAATCTGCAAAACAAAATGAAATAGTAATGCAAGAGTTATTAGCAGATATGGCAGAAATGACACCATTACATAGAAATATTCAAAATAATGAATATGTAAAAATAGATTTATTTAGTAATGATCCTATGATAAGCGATATTGCTAGTATATTGCCACCAGAATTTAAAGATACTTTAAGAAAACTAAAAGAAGCAGTAGAAATTAAAAGTGAAAAAGGTGCTAAAGAACTAGAAATAAAACCATTATCTAAGAGTTTATTAAAAGAATTATTAGGTAGTAAATATAATGAATTAACAGAATTACAGTTAGGAAAATTATCAGTAGCATTAACGAGTGGAGAATTATGGGTTAAAAGAAATTTATTATTAGGAATGTTTGGATATAGAGAATTAAGTATAACAAATATGTTTGGAGTTAAACAATTGCCAGAACCATTAAAATTATTATTAAAAAAATTAGAGAATATGTGGGAAGCATTTGTAAGTTTATTTAAAGTAAGTGTAGTAATAAAACTATTTGATGTAATAGCAGATAATATAATAAGTAACTTTCTGTATAGTATGATGACAGGTGGTAATCCACGACATATAATAAATAATTATACTAAAGCTTGGAATGAATTAAATATGTATATAGCAGATCGTAATGAACGAATACAGTTAGAAGCTAGAAAATTAAGTGAACAAACTAACAAGTATGATATGCGAATAAAAGAAATTGATAATAATATGAATAATATGGCAATTAAACCCTTAATAGATGCTGGATTATTTACACTAATAATGGAAGATGCTGAAGCTGATACAGCTAGTAGAAATAGATTAGTAAAATTAATGGAAGACAGAACAAAAGATGTTCCTGAAATATACAAGACTATAGGTAATAAAATTTATATGACAGATAAAACAGAAACATTTAAATTTATATATAGTGCAGTAAATAAAAGTGATTTTGTAGCTAGATATGATCAATTTGTACAAATGCAAGTTAAAACCCAAAAGAAATTTTATAAAGAACATGGTAGAATGATGACTAAAAAAGAATTAGTCATATCAAATAAAAAAATAACAGATAATATTAGAGAAGTATTTATTAACTATGCATATCCTGATTCAGCGTTATTATCAAAAATGAATAAAATGGGATTGATAGTATTCAGTAAATACGCAATAAGAATACAAAAAGCAATAATGATGTTATTGTACAGACATCCGATACGAGCAGCAGCAGTTATGTTAGGTCAAGAAGCATTGTATATGACTACAAATATTGATACAGCAGATATCGTAGATAGCAGTGCTGTATTAAATGGACCATTTAGTATGTTTCACCATTTTGGTGTAATGGAAATGGTAAAACAGGTGGTAATACCACCTGTTTTTCATGAACTTTAAAGAAAATACTTTTTAAGTATTTTTGCTATTTGTGGTTCAGCTTTAACAAAATTTACTGATTTGGTAATTTTACCTGCAGCATTTTTTGTTTTAGACTTTTGATTGTTAGATTGAATAACTGTCCCATAGCACTCAACAATAGCTGTAGATGGCAAACCTAATTTACTTAATGTACCATAAGTAACAAATAATATGTCTAAAAGCTCTTTAACAGTATTAGACAAATCTGTAGCTTCTTTATATTCATTAAGCTCTTCTTGCAACATAGATACTTCTAAATCTTTAGAGTAAGTATCAGGGGTGTTACCCCTGATTGTGTTCCAACGAATAGTCTGTTCTAATTGATTGTAAAATTGTTTTTTACTTTCCACCTAAGCTCCTAATTGTGTTCTAAGCTGAGCTAATGCTAATAGTGTTTGAATTACTTCGGGGCGTGCTATATTGTCTTTAGAATCAGTTACTAATCGCTTAGTATAATTATTAAGTATAGTATCTATCCTATTTATAGTTTTATCTGTTTTTGTTGGTTCTGTTGGGTTAATTGCCATATATTCTCCTGCAATATCATTTATATGAGTTGAAGCATCTTCAATAGCTGCTTCATTAAATAGAGCATTTACCCTATCGGTAAAGTCTAAAAACTTTATGTATTCTTCAAATGTTAGTTGTTTCATCTAACTCCTTTATTAAATTTATTCAAATCATTTACTAATTTACCTTTTTGATAGTTAGTAGTATCTGCTTCTTGTAATGCTGTTGTAGTGCCATTAAGATTTCTATATTTGTTATACCATTCAATTATATCAGAAGATTTTTCATTAAATAATGGTAATTCTTTAATATCTTTTGCACGAACATCTGCCCAATATTTAATAAAATGTTTACCAATATCCTTAGTATAACCAGGAATTGAACCTTCTTGTTGTAAATAAGAGTTCCATTCAAATTCTTGTTGTACTGATAATTGCAGTAATGAATTAAACATTTTGGAAAACCAACCATTATCAAACAGATGTTTAAATCCTTGATATTTATCTGTCTTTAATAAATTAATAACAGTTTTACCTACTACTGTATGAAATGTCATTTCATCATGGCCTATTAATTTTAAAGCTCGTGAAAACCCTTGAATAGGATTATTATAAGCTTTATTAATAGTCCAAGTAACAAAAAATGAAAATGGAAATTTAATTCCTTCTAATATATAAGTTGCTGCTAATAATGTTAATAATGATTTTTTAGCTTCATCATTAATTAAACTTTTATGGATACACAAATCAATAAATTTATCAGCACCATTTACCTCATTAATCATTCTAGTTTGAATATGCTCATCTGAATAAACAAGATCAAGAATATCATTCGTTTCTTGCCCAAAAACTACTTCTAAACCATTACTATATGAAGCAGCATGAATAGATTCTTCAATACTAATGCGTTTATAAGTATATTGCAATTCTGGAACAGATGTTATTTGAGCTATATAATCAAATATATTAGTGACACCACTGTCCATTAAAGTTTGATATACAATATTTAATTTAAACATTCTTTGAGCATGATTTGGTAATGTCTTAAATCCTGCTATATCTGAAGTATAGTCAATTTCATTCATAAACCAAGTATTAGATTCAGAATGTTCATATAATTTTTTAAATTGTGGATACTTAATCTGATTAATTCTAATATAATTATTAAAATCCCCAAAAAATAATTTTGTATCTTTAGGTTTTATTTTTACACATATGATTTTTTTACATTCCATAAATTTCCTTTAAGATGAACATGATTCACAACCTTTTATTAAATCTGATTTTAATGGTTGTAAATAATATAATGTTTTTAGTCCTTTTGATTCTGCATCAATAATATCATTAATTATTTCAAAACTACTATCAGTAGTTTGATAATAATGACTAAATGATATGGATTGATCTACAAATTTTTGTCTAATACTATTTAGTGTATTTGTTGTAGATATAGGAATATCAAAAGCTGATTGATACCATTGTCTATATTGTTGAATATTAGGAACTAAAATCGGTAAAGTATAAGTACCTTCTTTCATCATAGATAATTGTTTAACTGGTTCTATACCTTCTGTAGCTCGGATTATCTGACTACTTGTAGCTGTAGGAGCTATAGCCATATGATATGAAAATCTAATTCCATATTTTTTTATCTGTTGTCGTAAATAACTCCAATCATGTTTATACTCATAAGTAATTTTAGATAATGATAAATCTAATGGTATTAATCCTTGAGACCAATAAGAATCTTTATAAGTAGAATATGCACCTCGTTCTTTAGCTAACTTTACTGAACCCTCTAAAATATAGTAAGATAAATCTTCATATAATTCATGAAGTAGTAGCTCAGTTTCTTTATCAGTATAGAGCAATTTATTACTAGCCACATAAGCAGCTTCGTTTGATACTCCTATACCAATAGCCCTATGTCGTTTATTAGCATACTCACCCTCTTTAATAGGGTAATATTGGTGAGTAATTAAATTATCAGAAGCTTCTAATAAATTATGTATAAATTCTTGTTTTTTAATATGAGATAACTTAATCCATTTCATAATATTTATAGATGATAAATTACATAAAGCTATTTCACCAGTTTTAGCTGTATTTATAGTATATGCATTATCTGTCTCAAAATTTATTAAAATTTTAGATGTAAAGTCTGTACTAGCTTTAACAGGTAAAACAACTTCTTGACATAGATTAGAAGCAAAAACTAGAGCATATGTCATTCGTTGTTTATTAATATTATCAACAAATGTAATATACAAATTTCCTGTTTCTGATCTAATTTTGCTAATCAAAAAAGCTAAATCTCTAGCAGGTACTTTTTGTTTTCTAATACCTATTTTTTGTTCATACATTAAGTAAGCTTTTTTAAATTTATCACCATATGTTTGATTTAATAATGGAACTTCTTTTGGATCAAATAATGTTATATAACCATCTTCTTTAATACGAGTAGTAAGTATATGATACCATTTAATAGCATATTGTAAAGTTCTAGCTCTAGTGTCTTCACTACCTCCTGCATCTTTTAACATAAGAAGATTTTTTACATCATAATGCCAAAATGGGAATGTAATAACAAGAGCACCTTTTCGTTTACCGTTTTGATTAAATGCTCCTATGGTAGCTTCAAATTTTTTTATGAAAGGTATTGGACCATCTGATCTACCACCATTTTTACCTATTGGTGATAATGTGCATCGTAATTTACTAATATCTAAGGCTAAACCACCACCATATTTACTAAAAGTTGATAATGCAGTATCGGTATAATTAATACTTTCAGTTGTATCATCAACTTCATTTAATACACAACTTGCTAATTGTGGTTTAGGTGTTAAACTATTCACCATTTTGGGAGTAGCTTCTGTAAACAGGAATGTACTTAAATCATCATATCTTTTTTTTATTTTCTCTAATCTATTTTCAGATTTATCATATAAATATGGTGCTATAGCCACACGCATATAAATATGTTGAGGTAATTCTAATTTTTTAGTTAAGGTATAATTAATAGCATACTTATCCATTAAAGTAATTAAACCTATAAAAGGAAAAGTTATATCCCTACTTTCATCTATGTAGTCACCTAAGGTTATAAACTCTTCTTCAGTAAAGTGTGTAAGAAGATCTGGTGTATAAACATTTGCAGATACACCTTTTTTAATAGTTTCATAGTAATTAGGATAACATTTATTTGGTGGATTACTATTATAAGTTTCTTTATACACTTTTAATAAATATGCTTTTTCAGCAACTTTATCCCAAATTGGGTACATTTCTGATACTAAATTAGAAGCAGTATTTATAACTTCATCCCAAAGTTTATCAATTTTAATTTTATCATAAATTTTAATAGATAATGCATTTAGTAATGTCTTAGTTAATACTTTATTATTATCAGTACACCAATTAATAGCTTTAGTTAATTTTTTAGATGAATATGGTTCAATTGAACTATTACGCTTTACCACATTATGTTGTTTATTTTTTGCTAACTGGATTGGCATTTATTTTCCTCAAACCATATTAAAAACATAAGATTAGTAAATGCATGATGAAGATGAGGTTTACCTGATTCTTCATCTACTTTTTTACCACTACGGTATGCTTCTAAATGACGATAAAGAGCATCTGTATAACGCTCTTTAGCGTTTGGAAGATATTTCCAATTATTAGGAGTATACTTTTTTGCACCATAAGTTAATATAGAAGCTAAAGCTCTAAGAGCAATTGGAGGTATTAATGAATAACGAAGTTTATCATTATCGTATTTAATACCCTTTTGCGGTATTTCATCTTTAGCTTCTGCTATGCATCTTTCAGCAGAACTCATTATGAGTCTACCATTAACTTTTTAAAAGATGCCGAAGGTTTAATTTTAACAATTTTCTTAACAGGGCTATTGTAAGGCTTACCAGTTAACTGATTAATACCTGAGCGAGCTGCTTGAATAGTCGGTTTAAAAGAACATAATCCTGAGATATCTACTTTATCTCCTGCGGCTGTACGCTCTTTAACTACTTCAATAATAAGTTCTAAAACACGCTTTGCAGCTGCTTTAGATTCAATATCATTGGATTCTACGATTCTTTCTACTAAATTTGCTTTAGTAAATGTATTCATATAATTTTCCTTTAGGAATGGGCTACTTCGTTTATGGTACGATCGCTTGAACCATAGAATTTGTATTGTACAGTGTACAAGCTTATGAATAGTTTAAAGGTTTTGAAAAAGCCATTTAGCATTAGTTAATTTAAATATGCTGCGTGAAACAGCAACATAATATAAAAGAAGTTCAGTATGTTCTTCAATGGTTGGTACATAAGAAGAATCATTGTTAAAAGCTTCTATAATAGGTTCTATAGACCTATTAAGATCATCAGCTATATGTACATGTGAAAACTCTAAACCTTTACTAGAATGAGCTGTAGTTAATGTTAAATCACAATCAATACCAATATGTTTATTAGCATTTTTGTATGTTTCTATAACAGTATTATTACTATATTTAAGAATAAGTTTTACTGCTATTTTTAATTGTTCATTCTCTTGATTTTCATCTAATAAGAATTTCATAAGCGATGGTTTATCAGGTCCAGGTAATATACTAGCCCATAAATTAACATCTTGTTGAAGTTCTTTTAATTCTGGATCATATTGAGTTGTACCTACTTTAGCATATGCTAGAAATAATGGATATTTAAAGATTTGATTAATTTTAGTAGTAGAAGTTAATTTATATGGTTTAGATTCTAAATTTAATTTAATCATTTCATCTATAAGTTGAGTATTAGTTCTAGTAATAATAGCTTTTGAAGTATCAGGAGGGAGCAATCTAGGGGTTCCTTTAAAATCCATATCAGGGTCTATATAGTCTCTACAAAAAGTTTCTATAGCAATTGCAATAGGTTGTGATACTCTAAATGATTGTGTTAGTGGTAATTTAATACCTTTATCATGGAAATAATCAAAACCATTTATACATCCCATAAACTTAAAAATAGCTTGTTTTTGATCGCCTACAATAATCTTTTGCTTAGCAGGGTATTGTTCAATAATATCAATAGTAATTGGAGTGGCATCACCTATCTCATCAACTGCTAGTATATCTGTAGGATGTGGCTTAATATTGCCAGCCATTACACCCATATGATATAATTTTAAATAAAAACTATGAGTAGCTTGCATTTGTCCATCATACATTGCAGTAAGAATATCTTTAGCAGCTAATGCATGTGGTTCATCATCATCTATAGATATTTCATCTAAATAATCATTAAATGATAGACTATTCGAATTACAAAAATTATTTATAAGCTCTGTGGTTTTTATAAAATATTCATATTTTGGACGTAATTTAGGTAATGTATTTTTCCAAGATATAAAATTAACTAATGGTAGTTTTAATTTATATTGTTTTACTACTGCTTGATATGCTAAAGAATGTAAAGTAGAACACTCAGCTGTATTACCAAAACGCTGTTTAGCTTCAGCAGCATTTGCATTACCAAATACAAGATATCTAAATGTACCAGATGGTGTAAATTGTTTAAATCGTTTAGCTATTTCAACTAATACTGTAGTTTTAGATGAACTTTGTCAACCTGCTACAGCGGAGATCTTAATGAACTCATGTAGCAGGTTACCTCCTTCTACCTTTGAAGCAACTGCTTCAAAGATATTTAACTGTTCTTGTGTCCAATCATACATTATGCAAATGGATTAGCAGTAGGTGCTTTAGTTGTACTAGCTGTAGCAGATGCTGCAGTACCATTAGCTGAAGCTTTTTTAAGTTCTTTAACTTTCTCTTCAGTCAAACCATTATCATAGATAACTACATCAGCATATTCTTTATCTTTCTTAAGTTTAACACCTATTTCAGTATTATTGATAATTTCTTCTGCTGTTGCACCATCAAGTCTATAAAATCCCTCAATAGTCTTTCTATCTTGAAGTTTACCATTATAAAGTGAATAAGTTTGTTTAACTCTAACTAAACACTCAAGTCCTGTAAAATCTTGGAGAACCATAAATTCTTTAGCTGTTTTATCTTTACCAACTGTTCTAGTTTCAGTTACTGGATCAGCTATTGAACCTTCAAGTCCTGCTATAATAGCTAATTTATTTAGAATAGGTTTTCTAAAGTTATCTGAACCATCATTGTTTTTAATACCTAGTCCATAAAGTGTTGATGTACCTCCTTCATAATCAAAATTAAATGTTACAGATACTGCACCATTATCTCCTTGTACTACACTAGCAAAATTAATTTTTACTGGATATATACCTGAAGTATTAATATACTTACTGCCGTCTTTTTCAGTAACACCTGCTGCTGATTTGTCAATTGTCATAAATGCCATATTTATTTCCTTTTATTATTTTTTATTAATTTAGTATTTAAAATACAAACTTTTCTATTTCGCCATTTGTTTCAGATAACAATTTAATATGTTCTGCCAATGAATAATCATTTGCTGATTGTGTATCTGGTAATTTATCTTGTGGTAACAATGTTCTACAAGGTAATCCTGGTGATCTATGTGTTACTTGATATTGTTTATTTACAATATGAAAAAATGCTACATGATCATGAACAGAAATAGCTCCACCTGATTTACGATAAGCTCCTGATGAAGCATCCTCATAAGTACCTGTATCTGGATTAAGTGTTACATGAGTAGTGGATATAACATTCATACCATTACCTACTAATGTAACTTCAAGAAATTGATTGAATTGAGCAATTTCCTTGCTAATCATAGAATGAATTGTAAATCCTTTATAAGTTTGACTACAATTATCAGCTATGATTTGAAATACACGAGATACTGTATCTACAGCTATAGTTTCTGGTAATTTACCAGTAGCTTCTTTGAATTTATTAATCTTATCAATTATACCATCAATATGAGTACCATTAGATTCATAACCATTAATGAGACCATTAATATCTGGAAATGTTGAGAAGTTAGCGTGTGGTATTGGAAATGGAAAATGCTTACCATCGATTGATATAACAAAGGATGTCTTAGGGTCTAATGTTTTAAGAGCATTAGTTTTACCACTTGAACTGAGACCTGTTAAAAGTAATTTAACACCTGGTTTTTTGTTTGCCATATATTATCCTTTTATAATATGTTAGTTTTACAACATTACGGTTGTTGTATTAACCGAATAATTCGGCACTTGTTGGTTTAGTAGGTTGTTTATAATCTGGATGTAATCTCCAATCTTGTGCTAGTAGGTATCTATGCTCTGGATATTTATCCCAGTGATCTACACTAGAAGCAATAACACGAATTATACCATCTATATACTCTATAGATTCATCAGTTATATTTTCAATAATTGTAATAATTTCTGATGGGTAATCTTTAAGAGGCCTACCTGTTTTACCTATTCTATTTATATCTTGACGAGTAATATATGTATTTTTAATACGATCAACAGTTATGCCTTTTTGTTTAAGTACCCAAGCATATGTAAGTAATTGGAGTTTATATTCATATTTTAATACTTTAGGTATTCTAGCAGGTGTTAAAGATGTAGTTTTATAATCATTAATAAGTGCAGGCCCTATTTGTTTGAAATTACCATTATCATCTAAAATGACACCTTCTAGAGCATCTATAGAACCACCTACAAATATATTTGGCAATACTTCATGAGCTATAAATGGTTCTACTAATGATGGCATATGTGATTGAAGCTCATTATTAATAAGGTTCATAGCCATAACTTTATACTGTGATTCAATTACTTCTAAAGAAATTTCCTCATTGTAATCTTCATAAGCAGGCTCTGTATGTTTAAGAATATAGTTATTAATTTCTAATTGATTTTCTTTAGAAATAGTCTTATTTTTAGCATAACATTCAGCACAGTAATGTACACAAGTACCCAAGACTGATGCTGTTGAGGATATAAATCCTGATTCATTTAAGAAATTTTCTCTCCACCATTGATTAGTATTAGTGAAAAATCTAGATATACCCGATGCGGATATTCTAAATTGATTGGGTTTAATTACATTTTCACCATTATTGTAATCAAGAGCTGTTAGTAATTTAAGTTTACTCATTTAATTCCTTTTAATTTATATTTTACAAATCTTGTACTATAACAATTTTAATTCAAATAATTGTTTATATATTTTATATTTATATTTATACTGTTTAGTACGCTTATCAATTTCATAGTAATTTAATTGCCATAAAATTTGATTATAATAACCTTTAATTTGATTTGCATACATATCTAGTTTATGTTGTGATCTAGCTCGTTTATATTTTTGGATTAGATTATCTATAAGATACCAATTAATTGTAATTTTTGTATCTAAATCCACAACATTTATAATAGTATGTTTTGTAATTAAACTTTTTAATTTATTTACTTGTTTTGAAGTAGTTGCAGAATGATTTGTAGCATTATTATCCATCAAAAGTATATTATTATTCAAAATTTCAGCTATTCTAGTATTATATGAATATAAAATATTACCCTCATATGATAATCTACCTGAAGCTGTCTTAGCATATTTTCTATCTTGATTTAAATAAGATTTAATTAAACCTTCATAGTCATACGAACCAATTGCTATCATTATATTTCTCCTAGATTATTAAATTCTAATTTATTTAGTTGCATCCAATTCATTTCTGATTCTTTATAATTATAATATTTTATTAAGTAATTCTCTACTTCTAATATATAATTGGGTATAGAAAATATACTAGCTGTACCATCTGAATAATCTAACATTATTATTTTCATTTGTAATCCCTTAATATTCATTTAATTTACGCCAAAAAGATATGGCTCTTGTAATTTCATCTATGCGAAAACTTTCTTGTTTAGTCATCTTTGTAAAACCTTTCTGTACTAGGTCAAATCGTCTCTGTTTGAGTATAGCTATTCTAGTTGATGCTATTGCATCTGAAATTAGATAGGCTCTTATATGGCATTTAACGAGATTTTGATCCATAACTTTTTTGATTGCATTATAAATCTTTTCATCTAATACTTGTTTAGATATTCCATATAACTGTTCTGTACTAAGCATTATTTATCCTTATATTTATTTAGAAAATCTTTAACATTTATATTATTTAATTCATCACCTATGGTATCGAAGTATGCCATTGTATTTCTTGCAAATAATTCTAGTTTACTAAATTTACTATGAGGATACATAGTTTCTAATTTATCATAAGCTTCTATTGGTTTTTTACTATGTTTATCTCGTGGTGATATAATAACTTGTGATACTTTATTTTCATATTTTAGCATTTTACCTTTACGAAATATTAAACAAATTTCAGCATTAGATGCTGTATAATTACCTACACCATAAAATGGTTTTGAATAACCTTTATTTTGATAATAAATTTGAGGCTTATCAGTTGTTATTATTGATGTTGATAATTTAGGATTAGTTTTTATCCATACAAATCCTGTAGCTACTAACTTTAATGTTGGAGATTGAATAGCTGTAATGCATTCTTGTAATTTAGCTAATGTTATCCAGCAATACACTAAAGCATTAGGTTTTAATGGTAATGAAAAATCTAATGCTTTAATTTCTGACATCGGCATAGTTGAATAGTGTGCCATAGCTCCTCCACCAAATTTTGTGGAGGTATTAGATCTTTTATTAAATTGCCATGGTGGATCGATATATAAAATATCATAATATTTAAGATTACTCAAGTTGTTTTCCTTTTGATTTTAATTGTTTATAATCACGACCTTTATTATCAGCACCTGTATATACATAAGCATGAGATTTCATTCTACTTAAAGCAACATAATAAAGTCTTAAAAATGTGTCTAAAGGTATTGGATTATTATAACGAGATTTTTTAGCTTGATAAGCTGTTAGAATATCTGCTACATCTACAAAAACTGTATCATAAGTTTCACCTTGGGCTTTATGTACTGTACAAGCATATGAATGTTTAAGTCTAAAACTACTATTAAATAGCTTCCAATAAGAAGCTTTATCATTGGCTTTACGATAGATTTCAAGTTGATTATTAACAGCAGAAGTAGATTTATAGTGATAAATTTTATAATCTATACCATCTGTAGTTCGTACAAAAACAGTAAATTTTTCATCATCTTCAGTTGCTTTACGCACTTTTACTTCATCACCATTACGAGCTGTACCCAAAGGTTTATCAATAATTACATCATCACCTTCTCTAAATATATTAGCACCGTGTATATAATTGTTATATTTATCAACAACTATATTACGATAAGCTAAGATTTTTTTATTGGTGTTACAATCATTGTAAGTATAACAAAATTCTTTATGTGAGGCTATAAAAGTAATGTTAGGAACAACAGTTTTTAAATCTGGCATTTTAGTAGTCTCTATAGCCGTTCTAAGGCGTGTAAAGTATTCAGTAAGTGAAACTTCAGGTTGTTGTCTCATTTGCTCTGTGAGCTCAATAGTGTGCTTAGAAAAGGGTGATAAGTCTGGTGGGTTAGAAACAGCTTTTAATTGTACAGGATCTCCTATAAGTAGAAGTTGCTTGATAATACGTTTTTTATTAAGATGTAATAAATGATCTAGTATTTGTTGAGGTAATAAACTAACTTCATCAACAATAACAAGTTTTTTAGGTTGAATTTGTTTACCTGTAAATACTAATGTTTGTTTATAATTGTCTTGAATTATTCTAAATCCAAAATATGAATGAACAGTATTTGCTTGTACACCTGTCATTTGTGAAATAACAGCTTTAGCTTTATGAGTTGTAGCTGTTAATGCTATATTCTCTGGATTAAATATTTTAACAATTTCTGAAACTGTATATGATTTACCACTATTACCTGTTATAAATATAAATCCATTACGCCTAGCTAACCAAAAAGATGTAGAAGTTGTAAAACAATATTGATGATTTATAGTAATTTCAGTTACATATTTTTTATGCATATATACTGATTCTGTAAGTGTCATTCCAACTTCATAATGTATATTTTTTACTTTATAATCAGATCCTTTAAGAATTGTTGTACCTATTCTATCTCTTGTTTTTATAGAAGCCATAGTATTACTAGCTAACATAAAACAATATTGAATAACATCAATATTAGTTTTATTACCACTATAAAATATTGGATTATTAGTTCTATTGTATTTTGAACCATCCCAGTATGTTACTTCTTCAGCTATTAATTTTGCTTGTTGTACTGAAGCATTATACAAAATTGTTAAATCTTTAGAAACAATATCAGTATTCGTCGAAACAAAGCTAATATTCGTATAATTATGAGCTGTATATGTTTCTGTGTATTTTATATTGTTAAGTTTTAATAATTTATGTAATCGTTGTATTTTTCGTTCTTTTTTTAATTTAAATCTTACATAAAAATGATGTTTTCTTTTAATTATACTTGCATCAGCTTGTATTGCTAACAGTAGTTGTAATTGACAATCAGATAGAGCTATAGATGTTGTTACAGTTTTTAAACCAATAAGTACTCTTTTATTGGTTAAACTACCAATTACATTAGCTACAGTATCTGTATTCCATTCATTACTATTTTCTTTAGATACATAAGGCATACGATGATTTGGTGTTAATACCATATTAATTTTAGAACGCTTTGTACTGTCTGCTATTAAATAGGCTTTATGTTTGCCTGGTATGCTTATGTAATCTAAAGGTTGTTCCCATAATAATTCTTTATCTTTAGTTATTGTAGCTATCTTATCATTTGGTGTAAAATCAGATATATACTTCCAACCAGTTGGTGTAAGATATTCAGTTTTAGCATCTACACAACCTGCTTCACCCACTAACAATGTTTTATGTTTACCTGTTGCTATTCGGTTATAAACTTGTTGTTGCTTTTTATTAAGAGCCACTATCTTCCTTTATATTGAATTTCTTATATATGTGCCATAATTGCTTGAATAACTGCTCTTTCGGTATATGCTGATTTTTCCATTTCCAATAGAATATCACCTCTAATAGCACCAACTTTTGATGTATCAATTTGATGTCTTTGGCAAAAATCCTCTGTACCAAAGTAACAATTACCTGATTGCAAAGAGTCCTCAAATCCAACAAATACTTTATTAGCATTTGTTTTTAATTTCTCTTTTGCTTTTTGCATTATAACTCTTCTTTGAATTGAAGATAAAATACTACTGATAAAATCAACAACTCTTATCTCTTCATCAAATAGTTCTTTCATCTCAAAGTGATACTCCTCTTGGCCAACTTTTATAGCTAAACCATAAGTTTTATAAGCTCCAATAGCACTAAGATTAACTACACTCCAAACAAGTTTATAACCAAAACGATTTTGTAATCTTTTTAGATTTTTTAATCTTGTAAGTTTTATAATACTTTCATTTTGATAACTTTTAATAATCATAGTTCCATCAATATTAAAAGTTACAAATTCTTGAAGTAATTTAGAATTAATATCTTGACAAGCTTCTTTTATATTTTTATTCCAATCAAGATTTTCGAGGATATAATTTTTTGCTTCCCACATATCTTTTTCAAAAATAATATTAAGAAAAAAAGTATCGAATACTTTATCATTATAATCGAAACACTCCTCAACAGGATTACCAAGTTCTAGTTCATTATAGATATAACATTCTTTTTCTAAATTTTCTTTTTTATCTAAAAGAATATTAAAAAGTTTTGTTTCAATCTCACTGTTTCTTGTGCAAGTCATAGCTATAAATACTTCTGTATTCCAGCAATTCTCATATTCTTGGTATTTTCTTTCCTCGTTATACTCTTTAAGAGTTCCATCCCAAAAAGCAATTTCTATATTTTCTTCTTCTAAAGAAGGAGATATGTAGAAATCTTTTCCTTTTCTATGGAAGATTGTATATCCATCTTTTGGATCAATTTCATCAAACCAACCATCTTCATTTAATTCATTAAATTGCCAAAAATCAGTTAGACGATTATTGTTTACATAGTCTAATCTCCCATTGAAATATTCACAGTCGTCTATATCAAGAGTATCGTAATTTTCTCCATGTATTTGTGAATAATCCCCATAATAAAGATTATCATCATGATTTCCTCTCGAAAAAGTTAAACCATCAAAATCATCAAATTCTCCAATCAACTCTTTTCCTTCGAGTTTGATCAGATCTTTTGCTAATTGTATTTGAGATTGTTTGGAACAATCATAGTTACTTAAAGGAATAAATACTTTTAAACTAGGTAACAGTATTTCTAATCCTTTACCTTTTATGATTTTACCTATACTGAAACCATTCATTTTTATGGTTTCTATAATAATTTCTTTATTTAATTCTTTTTGTGTCACTTATATTCCTTTCAATAAAGCTTTAAATTTCTATTTTTCTATCAATAGTTAGAAGAGTTTTATATTCTTCTTTTAATTCATCCTCTGTTTTTTCATAATTATGTGACCACATTAATTGTAATATAAAATTGTCATCTGTACTATTACCATAAGGTAAAATTAAATATGGATTTAAATATAGAATACGCTTATGTTTCTTTATAATATCTATTTCTATAAGTTTTCTAACTAAACTACTAATTTTTACACGGGATACATTAAACATATTTGCTAATTCATTAATACCTATAGCTTTACTGTATTGATTTTTAATAAAGCTTTTAGTACTTTGATGCCCTAATATATAAGATATAATTTTAAAATCTATATTAGAATTTATAACTTGTTCTAAAGCTGTATTTAGTTTTCCTATCCATACTCTACGCATGCCTCCTGTTTTTACTAATCTTTTTTTATATACAATTGTTTTTACAGTTGAATCTTTTATAGTATCGCCAAATTTGTTTTTAACAATTTTTAAAGTACTCTTCTGTTTGATTGCCGTATATTGCGTTGTATCCACCATTTGTTATCCTTTTTTATGTGGTTACTGAAAAATATAATAAATGTAAACTCTCACTAGTACATATTATCACAAATGTAAACTCTCACATACATATCAAAATGGCTGTACTTCCCTAAATTTAGGTATTTAGTGTATATATTAAAAAACGCTTCTATTAATATATAATAATAATGGGAACATAAAAATATATTAGTATTGAATTTGTTATTTAGAACATCTATATCTCTATATAGGATATACCTTTAATTAAATATTCTTGCAATGTTTTAATATCTTCTTCAAATTCTATATAATGTTTGTATTCTTTAATTAAGTGTTCAATTGGATATTGAGCAGATTCTTCTGAAAGGTCAACCATACTTGGTGTTATGTTAAGCTTAACTTTAAATATAAAATCTACTGATAAAGGTGGATTGTATATTACTGTAAATGTTGTCATTTAATTCTCCTTGGATTGTAATTTTAATAATTCTTCTATGGTATATAATTGCATATTGTATTTTTTAATCATTTCTGATGCTCTTTCGATAGGATATGTTGTACAATAATTATTATTGAATGGTGGTTTTTGCAATCTTGTTCTTAGTGTATGCTCATTGTTACTAGTTAACATTACCTTCATAGGGTTAACATTAAAATTTTGTAGTTGATCACTACCAAATGTAGCAAAGTATTTCATTATAGTTCCTTTAAGTTTGAGTATTTAAATGGATTGTGGAACAATACTAATAATATGTTCTACAATCCGTTTTAAGCTTATTTGTGTATGTGTCTAATGGATTCATCAAATTAAGTATTTAAATTGAATGTAGGGCTAATTAGGTAACAGTAATGTGTATATTTAATCTTTCATACTTTATAATCGTTGTACTACAGATAATATAGTATCTTGAAATCGTTGTGTAGGCATAGGTGATGCCCAATAATCATTGATTTTAGTAAGTAATTCTATTATAGCATCATTATCCATACCTAATTCTTTAGCTTTGAATGCAGCTGCTATTAATGTTCTTGTACCTGAACCATTTTCAGGACACTCAAAAGCAAAATTAAATGTTGAGTATGGATTGTCTATTAATGCTTTAGCTTCTGTTTTTGTTGGTGCTTTAGCAGGTTTAATCTTTTCAGTAGCTTTATCTGTTGCTATTAAGATATGATCTCTAGCTTGGATAGGCATTTTATCAGTTATTGATAAGACTTCTCTATCAGCATATGAAAAGAATATTTGAGATTTAGGTAAGAAATCTGTTGTTAATGCTAATGATGAAGCAATAGATTCTATAAAATATCTCCAAATTTTATTATCTATATCAACAAATGAGTCTAATTCTAGGATTACTCTAAATTTAAAATCATTATTTGAATCAGATGTTAAAGCAATATGATGGTTAATATCCTGTAGGATATAATGACAATCTTCAGCAGTTATTACTGAATTATCTATATCTAAAATAATCCATTTAGTACCTCCAATGATGCTATCTTTGCCTCTTATTCCATCTTTAAATTGAAAAGAGGAATATGCTAAATCTTTTTTAAGTAAATTAGCAATTTGAGGAAAAGTTATTTCTTGAAATTGAAAATTAGTAGCACATTGTTTAGCTCGTTGTTGTTTAGAACCTGATACTGGCACATATGAAACACCAGATATTGGTGTCGGTTCAAGATGTTCATAAGTAATACTATTCTCAGTTGGTAAGTAAACACCTTGTGGATCATAAGAAGCTGCTAATTTAGTAAGCTCTATAAGACGATTTTTAGACGAACCTGTAGTTGGTATGTAGCCAAGTTTGCGTAATTGATGAAGTGTAATAGTAGCCTTATTAGATATGGCTATTGACTTCATATAATCAGCAAAATATTGATAAGGTTCTTTAACAAGTTCTTCTTCAAATGATAATATATCTGGTGTTATTAATTCACAATAATTTATAGCATAAATATAATCTATTAATTCTACTTGGCTATGATCTGGATAAATGGATAAAGCACCTGCTAATTTTAAAGCTTTCCATTGTAGATGTTTTCGTACTAGTGCAGAAATAGGATGAGTTGTTTCTAAAGATTTAGCTATTTCATTATTATATCTTTTATATACTAAGAATATTTCTCTAACTTCAGGGGATATCTCTAAAGGTTGATTAACTAATGGAATAGCTTTTGTAGTTAAATCTTTTATAGCTTTATTAATTTGTTTTCTAGTTTCTATTGCTTGATTCTCAAGATCTATTTCATCTTGTAACATATCTTTAACAGCATTTTTTCCTGTATAAGTTTTAAGAGTAATAGTTTTTTTAATAAAACAAAAGAATGATCTTCGAGCAAGTTTACTATTAAATTCAGTTTTAAATAATTTTTTAATATTTTCATCATATAGAATAGGTGCTGCTGAACCTTGAAATAAAGCTGAAACAGGTAATGATTTAAGTGACTTAAGTTGTTCATCTTTAGCTCCTATAAGTTTAATTTCTTTATTTCCAGTATCATAAACTTCTGACATAAATTTCATAAGTTCACCTGCTGAACCATTAGACATTTCTGTTGAAAATTCACCTGAATAAACATAGCCGGCACCTATTCCAGATTCTTCTAGCTGATTAAAATGTTTAGTTAGACCTTTAATAGTAGAATCAGGAGCAGCAAATAGTTCTTCTGGTTTAATATAGAAATCTTTATAAGTTGCAAATTCAGAAGGCATTTCAAGACCTGCTTCGAATGCTTTAGTAATAGCTTTTTGTTTAGCTACTGATTTACGGTGATTATCAATAATCTTGTAACCTTCTGTAAAACATTTACGAATAGCTTTGACAGATGAGTCTTTACCTGATCCTGATGTAGATAAAATAAATGTAATAGCATTAGTTGGTACTGATGTAGAATCCCAATGTTGTATGTTTCTACGAAGATGAGAAGCAAATAACATTAGTTCTGATACTGCTAATGTTTGTTTAAATCGTAAAGGAATAGTAGGATCAGGCATTGCTTTAATAAGTAATTGAATTATAGGAGCCATTGTTGTGTTTAGAGCACCTGCATTTTTTAAATATTCTTTAGTTTTTTCTAACATAATATTCCTTTATTATTTAGTTATTCTTGTATAAGTTTACATAAGTTTTTTACACATTGAGGACAAATAGGAGAAATGCTAGGGCCTCCAATTTCAGGATCTTGTCCAATTGTTAAATAGTAATCACCTAAAATTTGAGCGTCACATTCATCACAATATGGTATAAATTCTTTTGGAAATTCCGAAAATGTACTATTAAGTTTAATTGCCATTAAAGTATTATACTTTTGTTCAGTATTTTGGGAACTATATTCCCAATAATTTTTACTCTTTAAAGTGGATCTTTCAGGATGATAATAATTTCTTTTTAAATTCTTAGCTAATTCTCTAGCTCTAATATATGCTGTTATTTTTCGCATTATATTTCCTTTATTATTTAATTAATTGTATTTTATATAAAATCGGGAGTTGAACTTAAACTCCCTATACAATTCTAAATCAATTTGATTTAATGAACTTGCCACCAATTATCACCTATTTTTATTTCACCTGTGAAGGTGGTCTGCATACCTAATTGTCTTGAAATTGTAGTATAAGCTTCTTTAAGAATATCTTTAAGGTATGGTGTCCATTTCTTTTTACAAGTTATATCTACTTCATCATAGATACATAAATTTTGTTTATAATCATAACCATGTACCATTCCTAATTTTTCACATTGTTTATGATATTCAATAAGATAATATTTAATAGCTTCTGCATTAGCTCCTTGACAAGAATAATTAAGCATTTTATGACTACTATTAACATGAAGTACTCTACCACCTAAGGTTCCAACAGATTTTGTTTTATGATATTGTTTAGCTAAATCTCTTTCTAATTCAGCAAGTCCTATTGTATTTTCTGTAAGTTTCTCTTGAACATATTTACCAAATAAAGCTTGTTTAATTAATTGTTCATTAAATAATACTAATTGTCCTTTTTTGATAGGATAAAATAAATTAGAATTACTTTTAATATTAACAGCTCTTTTTTTAAGTTTCTTTTCCATAATTTCAAATTCAGTAGTTGTATAATTTGTATAATCAGAATTACCTAAAATTGTAAAACCTGTAAGTGTTGGAGAAGAGCCATATAATTTACCAAACCAAATAGATTTTCCATCATCTCTTGAGATGGTATGAGTAGGTAAACTCATAGCTTTTGCATTAAGTGAATGAAGATCAGTTTGTTTAGATTTATTACCATGATTTATAATATGATCAAGATTTCCATTATCATATGGGTATAAAAGTTCTGAAAGAACTACATTTTCTGCTCCATCAAAATCAGTACCTATAAAATCATAATCATTAGATGGAACACAAAATAATTCTCTAAATTCTTGTTGAGAAGGAATTTGTGAAAGGTTAGGGCTATTAGATGTAAACCTACCCGTAGCAGTTCCATTTGTATCAATATGTGTACTAATGGTAGAATCTTCACGAATATTGTTGAATAACGAACCAGTAGCATCTGATAATTGTGATAAATCCTTTTTTACTTTCATGAGACGCCTAAGATTTTTACCGTAATCTCCTAATGCTTCAAGATCGTCACGATCTACTCTAACATTACCTTTATCTGTATAAGTAGTAAATTCAAAATTATATAATCGTTTTAACCATACTTTAATTTGATTATCAGTAGCTGTAAATTTAGTAAGTTTAATATTTTGAAATTCACCTTCTTTTTCAATATAGATGAGTTTATGTGGAGTATTAAAATACTTATATTTATTTTTAGCTGGTAATTTTAATTTACCTGATTTAAATCGTTTTAATGGTTTATAATAAGGTGTATATGCTATCCATTGATTTTTATAATTATCATTAGGTATATAAAGTTTTCGTTTAATTTTACGGTTAGTTTTTTGTGGTTTGCCATCTGGTAGAAACATAGGTCTAAATTGTTTAGCTAATTTATTTTCAATTGATATTTTTTCAAATGTTAATTTTAAAGATAATTTTTTAGCTTTTTCTTTATCAAAATAAATACCATTTTGTTCTTGTTGATTAATAATTTGTAATACTTGATTTTCTACTGCAATTACTTTTTGTGTTGGAAAATTAGGCATAGATAGTAGTTTATTGTAAAGAGTTGTTGTTACTTTAACATCTTGTTTACAATAATCAACCATTTCTGTTGTTAGTTTAGTCCAATCTTCATAATGATCTTTAAATGTTCCTAAACGCTTACCAAAAGTATCTAAAGAGTATTTACCCCAATCTTTTGATTCTATAAGGGGTATTCCGCGATCCATATTCATAAGTTGTTCTTTATTAAACATTAATTTAGATAATAATAATGTATCAAATTGCTCTGCTTTAAATTTAGTATTAAAGAAATGTTCTACTAAAGGTGTGTCATAACTAATAGAGTTATGTCCAACTAGAATATCTGCTGTTTTAAGTAGCTTAAGAGCCCCTCTAAGGTTACCATTACTATTAGGAGTATAAAGAGATGTATAACATTTAACAGGTTGGATTTGGTCATCTAGGATACATTGTAAACCTATACAATGAATATTACTATCAATAGACAAACCAGTTGTTTCAATATCATAGACTATTGTTAGCATTTTATTCCTTTTTCAGTTTATGTAATTGTGATCGTAATAATTCATTAAATTTATAGTATATTTGTGAATCAGTAATTTTAAAAATACTGTTATCTAAATTTATTAATTCTTGTTTTGTAAATTTATGAATAACCTTTTTTAAAATACTATATTCAAAATCATTATAATTTTTTAATTTCATAATTTTTATTTAGTTATTATAGATAGTTCGTAAATAATGAGCAATACCAAGGGCATCACAGCGACCATCAAGAAGACCGCCACGAGAACCTTTGAGAATGGCTTTGGGATAAATTTTAGAGATAACATCATAGACTCCTTTTTTACCTGATTTAGGTTTAATACGACATACTTTTTGCCATTCACGAGGTCTTGGTTTAATATAACCAATATTAAGAGTTTGTAACATACCTTCAAGTTCACCTAATCGTTGTCCAAATGAAAACATAGATTTAACACCTTGCCCAGGCATAGATGATACTGCTTCTATTGCAACTAAAGCTGGAGTAACAGTTGATAAAGCAATTGTATAACCAGAAATATTTGATGATTTAAAATCCCAAAATTGAGTTGAATTATCTGATCCTAAAATACACATAGCCCCATTAGCACCTGGATCAAATGCTATAAAATAATTAATCATTATTATTCTTTAATGGAAATTGTGGGAATTTTTCATTTATTGAGATTACTTCAAGTTGTTTATAGACATAAGTTTCAAAATTATAAAGTTCTCTTGAGTTATTATATCTAAATTCAGGTAATGTAGTGGATTCTAATAATGTAACTATTTCTTTAACCCATTTCATTTTAGCAAAAGTTTTATTTATTTTAGAAGTATATTTTAACAAATAATATAAAACATTAAGTGTATTATCAGAATAATTTTTTAAACTTTCAATTCTATGAATATCTAAATTACTAAAACTAGTATAATTTAGAGTATTAAATACTGCATGTACATCAAATTTTACATAATGTGTTATAATATTACTAAATAGATTATATGAAAAAGTAAATGTAAAATTCAAATCAGTAAATTTTTCTTCAAAAAAATTCCAATCTGTTATTCGTTCTAAACATGTATTAGGTAAACAATATTGATAAGAACTACATAAACTATTACATTTACTTAATTTTTCTAAATTATTATAAATTTTTGTATTTGGATTTCTAGTTTTATTAAAAATAAGTCCAGCATATTCAAACAATAACTTAACTTTATCGTTACGATGATAATTTTCATGTTTTGAATTATTTATAGTTTTTATTTGTAATTCTCTTAATATACTTAAATAATATAAAGAATCTTTAATTGTTATATATTTTAGTTTACTTATATTGTTTTTAAATATATTAAAAGCAAAAGTATTTAAAGTAATATTTAATAATTCATTTTGTTTAATTTTAGTATTTTTATTTTTATAATACTTTTTTAATAAAAGATCTGGTAAAATCTTTTCAGCTTGTTCACTTGTTAAATCATAATAAAAATTTTTAGTTTGTATAATTACATTATATAAAGATTTTTTACATAAATTTTTATAAGTATTTCGTAAAGATGTAAGAATATATAAAGGCATATATCTTCCATTTTTAGGAAAAGATGTATAACATAAACTTGTTATAAATATAAATGTTTCTTCAGATACTTGTTCAATATATAGTCTATTTCTTAATGCTTCTAAATTTGTATAACCATTAACTATAATATTATTATAAATAGTTTTTGTTTTCATTATATCTTTAGCTTGTAAAATATTTTTTAAAATTTTTTTCTCTTCATCTGTCATTTTAGTGCCTATCCTTGTTTAATAATTTTAGTATATGAGAGGGTATGTTTAAATATCTATAAAATGGGTCATAGGGTTTAAGTATATTTTTGGAATAATAATTTTTTAATAAATATATTAAAAATCGTTCTGGTAATGGTTTATATTTATTTTTTGATATAAGATAACAAATATCTATATATTTTTTAATATCAAATGAATTTGGCTTATTTCTTTCACAATATTTTTTAAATAATTTAAAAGAAAATTCATTATCATTTTTAATATTTTGGTATTCATGCATAGTTATTCCAATGGATTTCCTGATTTATCACAATTACGAACTTGAATAAACACAGGTTTTAATGGTTTATTTAATTTACTGTAAGTTTCAAATTCTATTGTAGCATATTTTCCAATTAAATTTGGTGCTTGTTGTAAAAGAGCTGATCGTTGCTCATTAGTACCTTTTGGTTTAGCTTTAAAATCACCACCTTTTGATTCTAATACGAATACAGGATGTTTATTTTTATCTACTGAAAAAGCTTTAATTTTAAATTCTGCATCTTGTGTTAGTTTATATTTAAATTGAGATAATGTACGAATATTATATTTATACATACCATTTAAATTTTTAATAACTAATCCCTCATAACCATTATGCATAGCATGTGAAAGATAAGATTTGATTTCTGTATGATTATGTACTTTAATAAATTCAGGATATGCTACATGCATAGTTGTTATAGTTTGTAATACTTTATGTCTCTTTTCAAAATTAAGATTTAAATCTGGAAAATCAAATGCTATAGCTATTAATTTAGAAGTTAAATTATTATGTTTTGTAACAGCTGCTTGTATATCTTGTAAGTACTCATTATGAGAATACAATTCACAATTAATAGATGATTGTCTATAAGCTAGTAAAGTATTTAAAATAGGTTGCTTTAAATGAGGTGGTACTTGATATTCTTCACCACCTCTTGAATAACATTTTAAAATATTATCTACAATTCGAAATATAACATTAACTCCATTGTATTTAATAGTAGCAATAGCCGGAAATTTAATTTTAGATTCATAATCTTGATACTTACCAACTTTCATAGGAAGTTGTACAGTAATTGGTGCTTCTTTTGATGTAGAATAACCAGATTTTATCTTTTTATTCCATTTGGCTTGTGCTTCTATTACTGCTTGCTGCTCAACTGTAGTGGCATTACTACGATTAATATTCTTAGGATAGCAAATAGTTGTTTTAGTTTGCATTTTACCATTAAGTTTACCAAAAGATACTGTATAAGTATCTGTTGAAGTAGTAATATCGCATATTTGAATAGAATTAGTTTTAGTACGTTTGTATAATGTTGGTAATGTCATATTAATCCTTAGTGAATGTAATGTCGTAGAAATTTTCTACGGCATTACAATTGTAGTTCCACCTACTATAGATGGATTAAGTTTACGACCATCAGAAGTTGTTAACCAATATGGTGTAAGTTTACTAATAATTGGGTATTTAGGTAATGCTGATTCTATATCAGAATACATATCAGACATACAAATATATACCCATTCTTCAGGGTTTTTAATTTTAAGCTTTTTAATAGCTTTAAATACTCTAAAATGTGATGTACCACCTGTACCCATTCTACAACTAAAAGCTTGTTTAAATTTAAAATTATTTTGAATATCGTTTGTATCTACAATATGATATTGAGCAACTATATCTGAAGTATGATGATAAATATAAACTTCTGCAATTTTTTTAGAATGTTGTTTGATTATAGATAAAACTTTTTGAAGTTCTGTTGTATGTATAGAGCCAGATGTATCAATAGATATAATTAATCTAACTTTAGATTCAGTATTTTGTGTAACAGGTGCTGTATAAATATGTCTGTAAGTTTGAGAAATATTTTCCCAAGAAGTTGAACCTCCTTGAGTTTTATGATACATAGTAGTTTCAAATGACTTTTTAAGTTTATTAAACCAATTAGCATCAATTTTTATTTCATCAAATAATTGATTCATAAGCGTACCAATAGCAGTACCTTTAGTGGATGTAGATATAGATTGTTGTAATTGGTTTGACAAAGTGACTATTGATCTATCTTGTTTTCCAATAGATTGAGCACCATTAAATGAATCATTAGGTAAAGCATCTTGTTTTTCTTCAGTAATATATTCCATATTTATGGTAGAAATTTTAACATATTTTCCTTTAACTTTTTTAATCTTAAGCTTAGGTGAATTTTTAACCATATCTAAAAGAATTTGTACTTCTGTAACTAAAGTTTGATCTGTATATACAGGTATAATAGATCTAATAGTTTCCCATTTACTAGTATTATTTATTAAATCTATCATTTCAATAATAAATTTATTAATAGCGTATGTTGATGCTACCTGTATAAGATAGAAAGGAGATTCATTCTTTTGCACAATACGAAACATTGCTGCTTGATATGCATTAGTGGTATGTTTTCTTAATATTGTTTGTAAAGCTGCAAAATATTTATATGAAAAATAAATAATATATTTATCAATTACTTTAGTTAATCTCTTTAGATGTTTTTTATCTTGATAAAAAATTGTAAATACAACTTTTTCATCAGTAATATCTGTTGAAACAGAATCTATTAAATCTTGAATAGATAATTTTTTAGGTAATGGATAATCTTCATCATAAAGAGTATCTACTTGTTTTAATTGAATAGCAGCTGGTAAATTTAAAAATAAACCAGTAGCTAAAAATGCTGTTTTACTCTGAGCTAACAATAAATTAGTTTGAGTAAGTATTGAAGTAAATACTTCATGTTCTATTTTAGATAGAAATTCTTGTTCTGTCATTTTGTATCCTTTAATTTATAAATTTTGATGCAATATCAAAAAATGTATTTTGATCTTTAAGTTTCATATTTTGAATTAACTTTTTTTCTTTAGTAGTTAATTTATAATTTATTATATCAAAATTATCTAAAATTAACTTTTCAATCATAATAGATTGAGCAGTTGTAATAGCTTGTCCTCTTTCTTTTAGAACATACTTATCATAAAATTTAGCTACTAAATAACCAATGAATAAATCATCATCAGCATTATAATTAATTAAATCAACTAAATATGCAGCATCCTCTACTGTTGAAATATATTGGATGATTTCAGGCCATAAT
>Ga0256842_1000116_pt1 | contig 63419 bp, 77 predicted proteins | sample 4559240metaG_FD_185973 | JGI IMG/M metagenome (GOLD analysis project Ga0256842, IMG submission 185973) | Hydrothermal vent microbial communities from Guaymas Basin, Mexico - 4559-240 | ecosystem: Environmental > Aquatic > Marine > Hydrothermal vents | place: Mexico: Guaymas Basin | collected... | reverse complement strand
TGATTATTTTGTTCCAGTTGAACCAAATCCTTTATCACTTCTTTCCGATGGAAATAGATTTGCAAAATCTTCATATACATAATCATCTATCATATAATAAAAATATCTTATCTGAATGTTGGTAAGTGGAGTTTTTTGTATAATGGCTTGAGCTAATCTTGTTCTTGATGGAATACTTATACTATTCATCCATTTTATAATGTCTTTATAAGATTCAAATTCATCTAAATAATCTTTATCTACTCCTAACAACAAAGAAATGTCTCCTCTATATTCGGCTTCTATTGTAGCTGGAGCATTAAGAAGTTTAATAGGAGTTTTATACGATATTCCAGAACGAGGGACTATGTGCATTACATAACCATAAGGAGCTAACCATTTTACTCCTGTTTCTACTTTAGTTCTTGAATGTAGTTCTACTAATTCCTTATTGGATAAATCAAATCCTGTGTTTAGTTTTAAATTTATATCGTGAAAAGCATTTTTATCTTCAAATACTACTAAAATAAAGTCTAAAGGTTTTAATCCTTTTAAGTATTTTTCATATTCTTCTTGGAGAAATTCAAGTGAATTAGGTTTAACTCTAACTAATTGAACTAATCCAAACATTTCATTCATCATTCCGCTTACCTCCTATTCATTAATATCATAAATTTTTATTGCATCTTTTACAAACTTCTTTAACATTGCTTTTGCAAATTCTTCTAAATTTATTAATTGCTTAACTACATCTTTTGCATCTTCATATATTTGTCTTGTCGTCCATTTCTTGTAGCTCCCAACCCATCCATCATTTTCATCGTAATAACCCATCCAATCTCCACTATGAGCATAATCCCAACCATACCACCAATATCCTTCTGGTAAATAATTTCCATCTCCCTTACCTGAAAAAGTAAGACCTCCATAAACATCAATAATACCTAAATCAAAATAATTAAAACCTGCAAGTATGTGATTTTCAGGAAGTCCTACATAAGCAACTGGATGAGTTCCTAAAGACATTCCTATAATTCTAAACCAATAATACTCCTCATCAAAGAGAATTTCTGGTTTATCTAAATTTTCTTTTCTGTAAACCATTTCTTTAAACTTTTTCATTTTCTTCCCTCCTTTTAGTATATTTTCCTACATCTATCTTTTCTATAATCAACAAAATCACAACAATACTCGTGTTCATATGTTTCTTTGTTATAAAGAGAGCATCTACCTCGTAACACATAACCTCCATACAACCCTTCATCATAATCTTTTGGCTTCCAGTATTTACAGTAAAAACATAACTCCATAACTCACCTCTCTTTGACTTCTTCTATTTTCTGAAATTTCTTTAAACTTTCCCATTATAACCTCCTTTATTTAGTTATCCAATTAAGCATTTTATAAAGAACATAAGAATTATCTGATGGAGATATAAATTCCTTATATTTAATGTTAAATTCAAGTTCATCTCTAAACAAATCAACCAAATATATAAACAAATCCTTAAAAATAGTTGCATCTTCAAAAAATGAATTGTATGTAATTGTTTCTTTTCTTTCTTTTCTTTCAAAACATTCCCGAATAACATCTATATTAGATGGAATGTTTATAAATACAACATTTTGAGGAATATATAAATGTAAATCATAATCCATTAACATTGAATAAACATCTAATACTAATCCGAATAACCAACCTTTAGCCCATTTTTTATTTTTGTTTTTATATTTTATTTGTTTTATTGCAGAGAATACTAATACATCATATATACTTCTATCCGTTATTACATAACCATCGTAATTAATTTTATTTAACTCTCTTATAAATTCTAATTGATGGATAGAAGAAGAGAGTATAGGAGTTTGAATTTGGTAATTACAAAGTAACTTATCTTCATCGTTAAGTATTTCATTGATGGATATGGGAATTGATACTGGTTCTGATAAAGTAATTACTTTTTTACCTGTTTTAGATAATTCCCACTCTAAAGCTGGAATTAATGACGATTTTCCATTACAAGCGTAACCTGATAAAGTTATTACTTTCATTCTACACCTCCTTTAATTAAAATTCTATTTCATCATCTATACCATTTTCTACTGCATTGTTTTCTACATCACCTAAAAGAAATTTTTTATTAATAGAAAAATATCTCATAAACTCATCAAAAGATATTATTCCTCTACCATCACAATAACCACAAGGAAGATAATTGATAAGACTTTCCATATCATTGTGTTCGCTTATATAGTGTCCTTCTCCTAAACAGAAAGGACAAACAGCTTTACCATTTTGGTAAGCATCAATAATCATCTTTAACAATGTTTTACAATCTCCTGTTTGAATTAAATGTTTAATATAATCCATTTCATTCCTCCTTATTTAACTATTTGATTCACATTTGAAATAATATCCAATATTTCTTTGGACAAAGAAAAAGAGCCAATCATTTTTAACTTCTCTACTCTATGTTTTTTGAGAATAGGTAAAATAAAGAAAGTTAAATCTGGATTTTGATTCAAAATTCTTATACCTTCTTCATATAAATTAAGTATGTCATCTTCTATGTATCCTATTTTAACTTTTTCAAAGGTTAAATGTCTGATAACATCATAGCCATCCTCAACTCCTACATATTCTTTTGATTCTGTAAAATCATCGTTAAGAAAAATCTCATAAATATTTTTATTTAACACAATAGAAAACTTTTTTTCTACTCCTACTGTAATGTGCCACTTCCAATTCATCTTTCTACCCTCCTTTAAATTTGATTTGTTATTTTTAAATATAGTCCATTATATTTAGATGTCAACCTTTATTTGTATATTTTGTATGTCCCTTCAATAGGGACTGAAATTAAAGAGTTTTCAGGTATTTCAACTTCGTGTTCTTCAATTATTTCATATTTCCAATCATATTTAGATAACTTATCCATTAATTTTTCTAAATCTTCTTTATACCCTACAATTTCATATCCATTTGGGATTGTGTTAGAAATCTCCAATGAATTCCCCCAGCTAACTCCTAATTGTATATCTATTCTAAAGGGAACTCTAATAAACTTATATTTTAATTGTATAATTTTTTCTAATTTGAATCTCATTATATTGATAACTTGGAATATTTCGGGAATATAAGTATCTATGACTATTGAATCGTGAACTGATGCTACTACTCTTGATTTCATATTAGATTTGATTAAATGTTGAGTAATATCTGAAAATTGGAATAAACATAATTCAGATGCAGTTGATTGGATGATATAGTTTTGAGCTTTTTTCTTTTTCTCGTATATTTCTCTATCGTCTATTATTATGAATCTATCAAAAGGAGTAGTTATGCCTCCTTTTCTCATTACTTCTTTATGTCTTTGTTGAATGAAATTATAAACATCTTTAAATTCTGTGAAAAATCTATCAAATATTTGTTCTGCTTCTTCTACTGTAATTCCTGATTTTTCTGCAAATGTTTTAGGACTCATACCATACATAAGAGCCAATACAAGTGATTTCATTTTGTTTCTTGTATCTTTAGGAACTTTATCATAATCCATATGATAAACAATTGATGCAATGTATTTATAAATGTCTTTGCCTTGATTATATACTTCTTGAAGTTTTTTGTCTCCTGATAAAGATGCCATTGTTCTCGGTTCGGCTTGGCTATTTGAAAGAGGAAACCCATTAGCTACAAAAATATGATTTCCTGATACTGACAAATCATAAACTTTTTGCCTTCCTAAAAACTTTACTGATTTAACTTTATCAAAAATTAATCCATATTCTTTAATCAATTCAATTTTTATAGTTTCATTAATGAATTCGTATAGATTCTTATCTTGTTCATAGATTTCTTCTATCTTGTATTTTGAAATTATATCTCCTCTTGTATAGGTATTCTTCAATACTCTCCATTTTCCTGAAGTTGTAGGAATTATTTTTTTCTGATTAGGCAGTCCCCAAGTATTATCTTGAAATTTAGAAATTTTAGGAGGATTGAATATTCTTATCAATTCAGGGAAGACTCTCCATAGCCTTTCATAAGAATAACCCGATATAGATATGTTATAACATTGTTGTCTGTTAGGTAAATTAAATACTTTTCCTTTTACAGGATAAAAATATCCTACAATTCCTACATCTAATAATGTTAGATGGAAAAATCTCATTAAATCATAAACAACATTTGATAATTGGAATCTATTATATTTAACATCACAATAAACATCAGTATTCATAAATCCAAGTAAAATACTTAATCTTTTATCTCTATCCAAAGAATAAAGAACTTCATTAAAACATTTTCTTTTGTATCTGGAATTGGCTTTTTCTATTAACTTTAGTTGATGGAGCAAATTAGAAAATTCAGAAGAATTAAATTTTACTACATAACAATTTTTACCTTTAACTTTTTTAACTGAAAAAATTATTCCAAGCTGATTTAAAACAAATTTCGTAAAATCAATTTTTGTTTTATGGGAATGGTATATTGCAAAACTGTTTCTACTTTTTACAGAACCATCACCTAAAAATATTCCCAACAATACATACAACCAATCTCTTTTAAAGTTTTCATTTTCAATTGTTTTTATGGCAAGATAAAATTTATTGTCTATAACATCTCTTATAGTGGCTAATCTATATTTACCATTATTATCAATACACATAAACTTATGGTTTAAAGTGCATTTAATTTTAAATCCTTTTTCAGTCTCTATTTCATAGACATCTCCATATCCTCTATCTACTATACAATAAACATCTAACCACTCTCCTCTATCATTAAGAACTTTATCCTTATTCGGCTCAACATCTATTAATTTTTTCCAACCTTTATCTGTATAAACTAAAGTATCGGGAGTTAAACATAAATCAGCTGAAATGATAATATTCTCTTCTTTTTTTGGTGATATTAATCTTTTGAAGTTTTTACCATATTCAGTTCTGGATGGAAGAAGATGGAAATATGAACTTAATCTACCTGACCTTGTCCCACAAATTTTAAAATCAGTTCTAAATATTCCATTATTATCAGTTTGTTCGGGAATTGGATTTATGTAAGATGATACTGCTTTTTCATAATATTTGTATTCTGCATAGGCTTGAATAAATGTTTTGGCTTCCTCTGATATATTATCTAATTTTAGATATTGTTCTACTACATTTTTATCAAATTTAGGCTGTCCTGTGTCTGTTTTTGCTAATACTGGAAGATTATAAATTTCTATTACTTTTTGTAATTGTTTAGTAGAATTAGGATTAAATTTATCTTCAAAATGTTTTTTTATTTCAGGAAGATTTTGCATAAGAAATTTAGCTTTAGAATGTTTATCTATTGTATATTGTTTTAATTTTTCAAAATTTTCTTTATCTATTCTAACTCCATAATATTCCCAAGTGGCAACTGCTTTTATTTCATTTAAAATTTGTTTGTGAAGTTGATGTTCTTCGGGAGTTAATTCTTGATTTAGTTTATTGTAAAGTAATTCTGTATAATAAACATCATAACAAGCATACCTACCTAATAAGTTAGTCTGTATATCGGCATAAGAAACATTTCTCTTTGGAATTTTCTTAATTTTTGCTATTTTTTGTTTTTCAATTTCTAATGGAGTATCCCAATCGTCATATACATCAAAAAACAATCTTGCTAAATGTTTTAGTCCTAATCCTCCTAATGATTGATTGTATTTTATGTGAGCCATAACATAAGTATCGGCTAATAAAGTATAATTATCTTCACTTAAGATTCCTTCTAATTGACAAGCTACAATATCAAATTTTATGTTGTGTCCTATAAATGGAATTGTGGTAAGCAATCTTTTTATTTGTTCTTTTATTTTTGCTTTTTCATATTCAGTTATAACAATCTCTTCATTTGTTTCAGGATTAATGAAATTATTTGAATGTAAAGGAATATAGTAAGATGTTTTAATGTTAGGAAATTTTAAAGACACTCCAATTATCTTTCTGTCTTTATGGATAAGTGCTGATGTTTCTGTATCAAATATTACATAAGGAGGGCTTATTTCTAATACTTTATCTACAAAACTTTTAACTTTATCAGGAGTAATAATTTTGTATTTTAGTTCATTTTGCTTTTTGCCTGATAAGAGATAAAAAATGTAATTAAGTGATTTAATGTAAACTTGACGATTTTTTAACGATAATTGAATTGAATTAGGATGTATTAATGGAATTACTTTAAATTTTTTAGATTCTTTTTTGTTTAAGGGATTTGTTATTTTTCTTTCTTTTTCCTTACCTGATAAATTAAATACATTTTTGGCATTTAATAATATTTGAGTTGGGAGAGAACCTACTGGAATTAAAATTGCATCTTCAGGTAATTGATATAATTCATAGAATAAATGTTCTTTACATTGTTCGGCAATTGAATGTTTATATGCATCTTTTTTATGTTTAGGAATTTTGTTGTTGGGAAATTCTATTTTATGAGGGATTACAAATAAAAATAAGATATCATTTGGAGTTATAGTAGAATTTTTAAATATTGGAGATATACTTCTCCAAATATTTGCTACTGTTCCAATTCTTACTTGTTCTGGATTATCGAAATTTAACTCGTCGTTAGTTTCTATTTCGGGCAGAATAAATACGAGTTTAGGATTATTATTGTTTCCTATTTTTCTTTTCCTTGAACATTTGTCGTGCAATTTACAGCCTTTACATTTATCCTCTAATAACTGGAGATTTAAAGAATCTCCAAAAAAATCAGTCATATTTTACCTCCTTATTTATTTTCTCTAAATATAACGCTCAAAATAACCAAAATCAAGTCTTGATTTAAATTTCAATGCCATCTATCTCATCAAAATAATCTGGAGATATTTCTGAATTAGTCTTACTTTCTTCAATTTTTTGTTGATTATGTAAATTATAATCATAGTTATCTGTAATTTCTACTTTAGGAACTTCTGATACTGTATTTTCATTATCTTCAGGAATTAAAGGAAACTCATCAGGAAACATATCATCTATATCAGAAAAGAGTTTAGGAATTATATTACCAGTTGGATTATATTCTTTATATCTGCATCTGCTTAAATCTACATCAAATTGAACTATTTGACCTTGTTTCCCTATCCTAACTGTATCCAAATACAGATTTAATATTCCTTGTTTATCAGTTGATAAAGTCATAATTGAAAAACAATGCATTCTTTTTTGACCTGAATGTGCAGTATCAAAAGAAGTGATTAATTCTCCTTTTTCAGATTTTAACCAACCTCCTCTATTAGTTTGAGATGCAGTTAGAATGGGACACTCAAAATACTCTGCAAGTGCTATCATATCTTCATAAATAACCCCTGAATCTTCATACATTGACCCTTTTGATTTTACAGGTTTGAGTAAATCATCATAGTCTATAATAATCAAATCAATTTTATCTCTTTTACCTTTTCTCTTTAATTCTTTTTGAACTTCCTCTATAAAAGACCTAATAATTAAAGTATCAGTTCTTTGTGCTGGAAATTTTTTAATTATCAATTCGTTGTTAAATCTTTCAAAGAAAATTTCTTTAACTTTATCAAATCTTTTTTGAAATTCACTAAACATATCTTTTACTTGTTTATATGTTAATCCAGTCATTGTGCAAGCATATTTCCATTGAACTAATGTTTCTGATAATTCAAGTGAAATGTGAATAACATTTTTACCTTGTTTAATTGCATTCCAGCCTATTTGAGATAAGATAGTTGATTTTCCTGATTTAGCTCCTCCTAAAAATGTATGAACTTCCCCAGCTCCAAATCCTCCGAATAAATATTCATCTAAACTTTTATATCCTGTTGATACTAATTTATCTTTACCTCTTACTTTCAAAATTTCGTCTTTTAAATTTAAAAAATCTTCAGTTGTTTTAAATTTATGCTCTACTGGAAGAGAAGAAGATACTTTATCTAAATGTCTTTTTATCTCGTCAACTGTTATTTTTTCTCCATTCATTATTCTTTTAGCAATATCAGTCATTGCTGATATAATATTTACTTGAGTAAAAAAGTCTCTTAACTTGTTGTGAACAATATTTATGTATTTATCTTCTACTAATTTTTTAGAATAAATTTTCTGTAATAATGCTTTGACAGTTTCTATTGTAGGTTGAGGGATATTGTTATTATATATAACTGATAAAACATTCTCAACTTCAGCTTCTAATAAATCTTCAGGTATTCTTTTTATTTCTTCATTACTATCGTATATATTTTTTATTGCAGTATAAACATATCTTATATGTTCAGATGAAAAAAGATTAGGTTGTAGTGAATTTTTCCAGTTCTGATAAAAATTTCTATCATTCATTAAGATAGCCATAAGTAAAATTTGAAATTCAGGAGTATAAAGTTCTTTTTTCATTGTAACATTCCTCCTCTTTAACCATTTCCATTTTCACAGTCTAAACATTCAGACTTGATTAAATAATAATCTCCTTTATCTTCTATACATTCTTTAATTCTTTCTATCAATTTAGTATTATCAATTTTAATATAAGGTTCGCAATTTAATAAAGGATAATAAATAACTCCACACCTTTCACAAACTAAATATTCAGTTACCAAATATTCTTTCTCAAATTCCCTACACAATTCCTTCCAAACATACTTCTTCTCTCTCTTCACAGGTTTCCATCTGTGAAATCCTAACTTACATAGCCAACTCATCATACAGCCTCCTGTATTTTTTGTAGATATTTGTTAAATATATACATTTTCCTATCCAAAGGATTTTTATCATAGAGCTTAAACTTGTGATTATTAAAATAATACAAAAATTGAACTTTATCTAAATCATTTGCATCTTTTTTATCGGGAAGTTTTACATAATAGATAGTTGTGTTTATTCCTTTTATAATTTTTCTTAATTCTGATTCGCTAACATCTCCATCAAAACAAAATATAAGTTTTGGAAATTGAGATAATATCTTTTTTTGATATTCAGTTAATTGCTTACCTAAAGTTGCTACTGCTTGCATTCCATTATTTAGATATTTCATAACTGTTATTGCATTAATAATACCTTCACAAACTACAACTGGATAATTAAAATTAACATTATTTATATTCCAAACAACTCTTTCTTTTGGAACTGGAGAATTCAAATATTTAGGTTTTATATTTTTTAATATACTTCTGGCTACAAAATAAATAGGTTGATTTTGTTCATTGTATATCGGAAAGATTATTCTAAACTGATATTTACCTATACCTACTCTAATATCATATTTTTCAATATCTTCATCTGTTAAATTTCTTGATTTTAGGTAATTGTAATAAATTAAATGTTTAGTTTTGTCCAATGGAACAGACACTTTACTTAAATCTATTACTTGGCTTTGATTATTCTGATTAATAGAAAATAATAAATTTTCTAATTCTTCTAAAGTTGGAATGTGTTTGTATTGATTTACATCTATTCCAAAATAAGATGCTACATTAATATTGTATTCGGCTAATGTTTTTACTGGTAATCCTTTACTTACTCTTTCATAAGTCCTTTCTATTAAAGGAGTCCTATCTTCATCGTCTAAATGAAAATACTCTTTATAAAAATCAATACAAGATTCAATAGGAATTCCTAATTTGGCACAAGAACCTGCTAATCTAATTGTCAAATCAAACCTTTTCCCTTCTTTAAAATTCTCATCAAAAAATTGTTTTAAATTCAATTCTTCCTCCTTTACTTTACTTACTTAATAAACCATAACCAATCAAATTTAAAATATTTACAGTTGTTATATGAATTATACCTTGAACAAGGAACTGGATATATGTAATCTATGTAAGGAGTTATTTGGATATTAGGCTTGGCTATACACAAATAAGGCTCATTTTCGTCTATTCCTTTTATTGAATATTTACAATACTTACAATATACTTTTTCTCTTTTTAGAGATTGAATTAGAGATTTTAAGATAAAAGGATTTTTGAGAAGAAGTATTAAATTTTTTAGTGCAGTAAGAAATTGTTTGCGATAAGTATAAAGAATTACTAATATAAATATTAGGAATATTTGTTTAGTTGTTAGCATAGTTACCTCCTTACTAAAACTCAATTTGATTTAAAATATAATCAAAATTATCGTCGTTGTCAATGTCTGTATTACTCTCTGTTAGAGGTAAATTGTTTTCTACTTTGAATTTAAAATAATTTTTATCTGTTATGACTTCTATACCTTCATTTTTATACATCTGCATTCTCTTAAATGAATGATTCTTTAAATATGCGTGAGTTTTGTCAAAATAATCAACTACAAATGCTAATTTCTTATTATTATGTAATCTTAATACTCTTCCTAACCTCTGCATTACTTGAACAAAAGATTTGCCAGCCCAAGCTAATATCAATCCTTGTAATTCAGGTAAATCAAATCCTTGTGCCAATACTTGAGTAGCTATTATGTTATTCCATTCTCTTTTTTCTTTTATTTTTTGGACAATGTTAGAATATTCAATTGTTCTATATTTCAATTCTCCATTGATATATAACATTGCAGTCCTGTTACCAAATAGAATTATTGTTTTGTCTTTTATTTCATCAGGTAAATAATCAAACAACAATTGAGCGTGTTTTTTAGTATTTACCATTGTAAGAGATAATATGTTTTTATTTGTAAAATAAGTAATCCAATTAGATATTGATTCATTTCTTCTTTTATTTTTCTCTATTCCTTTTTTATACACAGCTTGCCAATAATCAGTTGTAATAGGAGGAGTAGTTATATTTTCCATATACACTATCGGTCTTGTTAAATATCCTTTTTCTATTAAAAACTTTAATCCTACTTCTACAATAGGAGAGCCTACAAATCCTAACATTATAAAATCTTCTATTGATTTATCGGGATTAAGATAACGATAAGGAGTTCCTGTAAAACCTATAAAATAATCAACTTGTTTATTAAAAAAGTTAAAGATTTTTAATCCTGTATTTGATTGTTGTGTCGTCTGGTTCTCATCGTTCATTATAATTTTATAATTATTTAATAATACAGGATTATTATCAATCATTGAAGATATAGTTTGCATAGTAGCTATTGTAAATTTAGATGGTTTTTTTACTTTACCATCCAACCTACCTACATCTTCAATATTAAAAGCTCCTGATTGGACAAAGAAATTGTATATTTGTTCAGATAATTGAGATGTAGGGACTATAATTAAAGTAGGTTTATCTAAAATTTGAGTTATTTTAGCCATTATTAATGTTTTGCCTGCACCCATAAAAAGAACAGCAGTTCCAAATTTTTTTAAAAGACAATTTCTTACTGCTACTTGTTGATAATCTCTTAACTCATACTTACCTAATGTTTTTAAATCTACTCCTAATTTTAAAGCATCGGGTATTTCTGCTTCTATTTGAAGATTTGGAATTTTCTTTTTTAAGTATTGAGAGTATCCAAATAGTGTATAATATTGATTTAAGGTAGAATCATAAAATAACATTTCTACTCTTCTTTGTAATTGTAATTTACCTTTTACCTTTTGATAATTTTCTTTGGTTAATATTCTCTTTAAATATTTTACCTCATAATCTTTCAAATCATCAAAATATAAAAACATTCCCTTTTGAATAGCTTTCATTTATACCTCCTTACTTTGGATGAATTTACTCAATTACCTCCTTTAATCTTTTAGCCTCTTCAGGTAATTCTGTTTTTGGTATTTCTAATAACTCTTCATACTTATTTAATACATCTATTAGCTTAACTTTTATAATATCACTATCGTATTTATCATAAAAATATTTATAAAGAGCATAATTTAATGCTACATAAAATTTATCATTCTCATTCATTAGCTTCATAAATTCTTCTTCAGTTCTCCATTTATATTCTTTATCTCCTACTTTAACAAACTTCCAAGCTCCAGCCTTTTTAACAATCCCATATTTAAGCAAAGTTTCTATGTTCGAAATAACGGAATTTATACCAGTAGAGTTATCTATGTAAATATATCCTTGTAATCTGGGAATAAATAATTGATTCTTTTCTACTACAAATTCAGATAATACTCCTTTTTCTATTTCAACATCTCCTACTTTTTCTACTTTTTTAGAAGCAGGTTTCATTCTTATTATTATTGGGACTTTATGTTTTAAGTGTTCTCCTCCTTTATATTGATAACCTCTACCAGTAGAAAGATTTTGCCTTGCTTGATTAACAAGGATAACTAAAGAATTTGTGTCTTTAATTTCGGTTGCTAATAATTGAAGTTGTTTAGATATTTCTACTACTGTTTTAGCTCCTGAATATCCACCTGATTCTTCTTTTATTTCTCCTTTTTTGTTAGTTTTAGGTTTAGGAATTAAATCAGCGATAGAATCTATAACTATTACAACCGAGTTACCTAATACTGATTGTTCTCTTATTTCTGATAAAAGAGTAGGAAATACATCTTCTATATATGAAGATTGAATTATTCTAACTCTATTTGGATTGATTTTATTTGTTAATAGAAATGAGGCTAATCTAACTTTATCCATCTTTAATTCTGTATCTACATAAATAAATTTTGATTCGGGATATTTTTTTAAATACCAAACTGGAATAGTTTGAGATAGAGTTGTTTTTCCTGAATCTTTTACTCCCCATACCATAAACATAGATGGTAGAGGAATACCCCTACCACCTGTTGATATGTTAAGCATAGTAATTGGAGTTTGGAGATAATCTTTAATTCCTATTTCTTTCCAACTCATTTCATTACCCTCCTTATTTATCTGGACATTTCATATATCACTCTTGCATCTTCAGTTTTAGCAATGTCTATAATTGATTTACAATGTTCTGCATATTCACAATTATTACACTTATCAGAATACCCGAAATTGCCTATACAAACCACAATATCATCTGGAATGTTGTTTAAGAATAAAGTTTGGTTAAGAAAACTAATTTTATGTTCAAACGAATCAAAATTTAAATCTCCTATCGGCATTATATCAATTGTTTTAGATTCTGTGCTATTGTCGTTTGCAAGAATATTTGATTGAACATTTACTTTAAAAGTAGAATCATTTTGAGGTTCTTTATTTGAATCAATGTCTAATGATATTAGTTCTAATAACTCTGGAGATGGAGTATAATCTTCTAATCCAAAAACATTTAATTTCTTTTGAATTTTGTTATATAAAATTTTTAGAGATTCTACAATCTCTTCTTGTTTTGGTTTATATATTACTTCAGGTAAAGGTTTTATTTCGTCTCTAATTGAGTCTAAAGCATTTTTGATATTAATTGGAATATTGCCTTCAAGTCTAATTAGTTCTTTATTTCCTCTCATAATTTTAACAGGAACTCCTGTTTCAGGAGAAAATAAATCAATAACTCCATTTTTAACCATTACTCCCCATTTCTCTTCAACTATTGTTTTAGGAAATCTTACAAGATAAAGATTGAGAATCATAGGTTTATTATCTACTACTTTAAGTGCATAAAAAAGATATTGATATCTGGATTGATATTTGTAGATTTCTTTTGAGAGTTCTTTCTTTTGTTGAGGTTGTAAATCTGAACTATAAACAAACGAAACTGCATCTTTAATAAGTTTACAAATAGGACATTCCTCTCCCCAAGTTTGTAAACAATTAAATGGTTTTTCAGTTATTCCCCAATGTTGATAAAATTTAATAGGATTTTTTATTTCTCTACTTGGAGGAAGTAATCTAATCTCTACTAATTCTCCTTGTTCTTTTGGAATTTCTAACCATTTAATAAATCTTTCTTTTTGTTGATAATTATTAGTTTTGCCTTGATTTTGGAGTTCATCAAGCCAGCTTAAATCTACTTCAAACATTTCTACCTCCTTTATAGATATTTACCTTCAAATTTTATTAAATTTTGCATTTGATTTTGAATATCTTTTTCTAACATTACATCAACCATTGATGATAATTGATTATACACTTGTTGTTCGTTTTCATTGTTATCAATTTCAGCTGTAACTGAAATAGTAGATTGGATTGAATTGTAATTGATTGATAGTTTAACACTCCTACTAACTGTTAACTGTTTTACTTTCAATTTAACCTCCTTACTATTAAGTTAACTCTTAATATATGCTCTTAATTTCAGTTGTCAATATCTTATGTAATCAATCCGAAGTTATATTCCTCACTCTCTATATTTTCTATCGGTAAATTTGGATTGAAGAATAGACTTACTCTTTTTTGGAGTGCTTCTTTTGAATAATCAGCATATAAGAAATACAATTTATTGTCTCTTCCGAATCCTCTAATATCTGCAATAGTAAATCCATTTATCTTTTTAAGAACTTTAGGATTATCTATATTATCTATAAAAGCCACATCCATTACTGCATTACTTCCTGATGCTGATTCAGATATTAAAATAATCGGAGTTGTCATTCTTCCTACTAAAATAAGTTTATGAAGATAATCTCTAATAATGGTTAGGTGAGGAGGCAAAAGTTTTTCTAATATGAATTTATCAGTGGCTTTTCTTACTCTTTTATTGGTATAAGGTATATATGATTCTCCATCTATAACATAAATAGTTTTGTTTAATTCTGATGTTTTCTTTTCTTGGCAAATTTTTTCTACTTCCTCCTTATTATTAAAAATAATAAACTTATCGGTTAGATAAATAAACCTTTTAGTTTTAGCATCTAAATAAGGCGAAAACATAAAAATCTTTTTGTTGGTTTTTATTTTCATTACATTCCTCCTGTTGTATGTTTGATTAATATATGTTTTAATTTAGATTTAATTAAAGATAAGTCAACTACTATATGTTTATGTTTTTTATAAACAGGAACATAATTGGAAAGTTTATGCCTTTTAAATCTTGCATATTCTTTCATATATCTTCTCATATAAATCCTATACTTGGAATAATTTAATTTTCTTTTAGGCTTAATATATTTTTCATAAATATCTTGAGATTTAGGTTGAATGTATTTTCTATAAAAACAATCTTTACAAATTGATTTATAGCATTTATAAACATCTTTATCTGTAATTTCTTTACCACAAATTTTACAATACCTAACTTTCAATTTTAACTCCCAAATTAATTAAAAAGTGCCTGCAAAAGCAGGCACTTTTACATTCCTTCATTTATTTCTTCAATTAAATCATTTACATCTTTTTCTGTAACTTCTTTTCTTGTAGAAAAATCTTTTATTCTTCCATCAAGCCAAAACTTATATTCTGCATTCTCAAAATTCTTATCTACATTTTTCCTCATTACTGGTCTGAAATATCCAATAGGTCTACTCCACAATGTAACATCATCCGAACCACACTTTTCACATTTGTTGTGTTTCCCTACCATTTTATGTCCACAAGAATTACAAGTCGTTAAGAAAGGAGTTTTTGTCATATAATAAACTGGAAAATTATTCATAATTGATTTGACTAATTTAATTTGCTGTTCAACTGATAACTCTTCATTTGTGAACAGGTGGAGCACGGCACCTCCACTTGCAAATCCTTGAAACAGTCCTGCATTATCTACTTGTGTAAGCAAATCCTCTTCTTGAAATGGAAGTTGAAATCCCGATGTAAGAAATACTTTCCCTGATTCTACATCTCCTTGAACATACATTTTTGGCTTTATCATCTTCATTACCTCCGATAAATTATTCTATTGCAACTTTATTAAATATATCTTCCTTCAGGGAATCAATTATATATTTAGAAATTCTATCCAAATATTCATCTTCAGATAAAGAAATATCTTTACTGGATAAATATTTAGCAACTCTGTTAGCAAAGGCTAAATCTTTTTCAGCTAATCTACATCCAGCATTTTCAGATGGAGCATACTCTAAATTAAAGAGTTCTCCATATTTTTCAATAGATTGTTCTATCTTCTCTCTAATGTAAGTAGCAAGTTTTATTGCATATTCTTTGCCTTCTTCAGATTTTAATCCATCTTTAAATCCTGCATTAATTAATCCTTCGTGAGTCCCTACAACTGAAATTATATTAAATAGAGATTTATCTGTTTTTTGGTAGAAAGAGAGATATGGATATAAATCTTCCCAATGTTCTCTAATAAATTGTCTTTTTCTTTGAAGAGTTTTTACTCCAATTTCATAAATATAATCAAAAAGTTTTTTGAAATATTCAAAATTATCTTTAGCTAAAAAGAGAATTCTGTTCATATTTATATTAAAAACTCCAATTCCTCCAATTCCACTATTTGAATGAAATGGATTAGAACCTGTATATTTTAGAACATCATCAATATTGAAGGTCATTCTGCAATTACTTCCAATAATACCATTCGCCAATACAAATGTATGATTATCCTCTACCTCAATATCATAAAAGACTTGTTCATAATCAAGTTCTTCTACTTTTATACTTTCAACTTTTACTAATTCATAAGAATTTAAATCTTTAGTAACTGGAACAACATCTGCAATAGTCAAATCTTTTGCAAATTTCCTTACTAATCTTCCATTTTCAAAATCAAAAACAATAAAAGGATGAGTAGGTTCACATTTTAATTCAGCACCATTTCTCAACACAACAGTAACAAGTTTATCAGATTTTATCTTCAGTAATTTTGAAACTCTCTTTGGTTCAATCTTCCCTGTATCTAAATTCAACGCAGGAACATATACTTGGTCGCTCAATTCATACCATTCGGCTTTTTTCTCATCATTATCTTTTCTTATTAGATTTCCTTTATATTTATTGAAAAATTCCTCAATTGTAAGTTTGTCTAAAACTTTACCATTCTTATACACAAACATTTCTTGAGTTGGATAATAACAACAATTGCTGTATATCATTCCTATATCAAAAGGCTCTAAAAATTTATTCTTTTGTTTATAAATACTATCAGTTGTAAAGGGTTTAGTCATATAATTCTGGAAGTAAAGACCACCAAAATATTCAGATTTTTCAAGTAGTTTTTTAAATATTGGATTATCCCAATCAAAATCATCGTAAATATTAACTGTAATCAGCGGAAAGGTAAAAGGTTTTCCATCAGCATCTCCTTCACTCATCGCATCTACAAATGCATCTACAACTCTATTGTAATATTCAGATGGTATGTCTTTGTATTTCCTTTCTTTTACTTGCCCTGCAAATACAACATATTCATTAGCAAGATGAGGATTAGGTTTACCAAATTCAAGAGTTATGTTAGAAAATGGAGATTGCATTCCTACTCTGAATGGAAGGTTTATGTTGTAAAGAAATTCTTGCCAAATATTAACTAACTTATGGTGGTCATATTTTAGTCCAAATTCCTTTTCAAGGAAATAGAGATAACTTGCTCCTATTGTAGAAATATCGTTTAAGGATGTAGCTCCTGAAATTTCTTGAGCAATTAGACATATAAGATTAGCACATTGCATAAAGAGAGTTTCTAATCTTTTAGGAGGTTTAGCTTTTCTTTCATTTTTAGCATTAGATTGTAAACCGAACATAGCAACATCTTTAGCTGAAAGTCCTACGCAGTTATGAACCCAAATATTGTGGAGTGCAAATGTGTGAGATTCGGTTGTAATATCATAAACATATTCTATTTCATTCAAAACAAGAGGATTGTTTATTTTCTTTACGCTATGAACATTTACCCATTCGTTCTCTTTATAGAAGATTGTATTTCTATCTAAAGTATTAGCAAAATCTAATGCTTTTGTAAATTTTATGGAAGGAAGTTCATAAGCAGAACTAAATTTTCTTACTGTAAACATTAAAGCATATATATCTCTTCTTTGTTTTATTGTTTTTGTAAGTTCATTATTTTCTGAATCTTTAACTTTATTATCGCAGTAACTAATTGTTGGATAATAGCCCAATAATCTTAAAAGATAACTTAACTGATAAATTAACTTACCTGAAGTTAATCTTATATTTATTTGTCCATTAGAGCCTAAAGTCCCATCTCCATCTATAATACCTGCTATTATGCCTGCAATAAATTCTTTTGAGTATTTAAGAATATCTTTACTTAAATGTTTGCCATCTGCATAATAATCTATTTCAGCAAATAATTTAACAAAATCGTAAAAAGCTACATTGCGAACTTCTAAAGCATAAACATCTCCTTTATTCTTTAAATAACCTACAACACCTAAATTAGTAAATAAAATTCCTAAAAATACCTCAAGTAATTCTTTATCTTTGTTTTCTATAACAATTTTTGTAAATGTTTTATCAACATAACCTTCAGCCAAAATATAACCTATTAAATAACCTAATTCACCTGTTAATCTAATCCTTCTTTTTATAAATCCTGTATCTTTTCCTCTTTTCATTATATAATCAGAATAAATATAGTAATCACCAAAATCAACAAAATCAGCCATATCAATTTCATTAACACCAAAAATATTCTCTTCTTCAAGTTTATCATTTAAAGAAATTTTAAATTGTTTGTGTTTATAAGGGATTACTTCAGAAGCATAAATAACATCTTTATCGCAATCTTCTCCAATTATAACAGGATGGTCTTCTGTAATTTCTATTATTTCAGAATGCCTTGTTTTTAAGATAACAATATCTTTCGTTCTTTTCTTTTTCGTTATTTTAGTTACTTTTGTCCATCCATTTCTATCAAGAACTTGAACATCTAATTTTGTTAAATCTTTTTGGTAAACTTCTTTTTCCGAATCAACTAAAATTTCATCTACATCAAAATATTCATAAGCATCTTCAAATGACATCATTTTTATTTCATTATTAACTTTAAATATCAAAACATTCTTTCCAGTATAAGAATATGGACTTAATGATTTAAAGGTTTGGTGAAGATATGCCCATCCTTCATTATGAAGTGTTTTTATCGGAATATCGTGAGCAACTACATCAAAAAAGTAATCTTTCAGTACTTCACCAACTACAATTCCCTCTAAATTAGAAATACTCCTAACAAAATTGGCATTATTTCTTGCGATGTCGTGGTTCTTAAAATACAAGTCAATTACTTTGTGATACTTCGACTTCATACCTACCTCCTCTTTTGTTCTTTGGGATATAAAATTTAATCTAAATCAGATTAATGTCAAAGTTGAATTTCATTGCCATCATAATCAATAATTGAATTTATATTAGAGTCTTTCTTAAACTTGTAGTTATCATCAACAAAATCCAAAAAGTAATGCTTTAATTTAGGTAAATTTACTTCTGAATAAAATTCATTTAAACTCTCTTTAATAATCTTTTTATACTCTTCTCCTCCATATAATACAGTTCTTGTTATACAATAATCTCTATGCAATATCCCATCCTTAACACTATGCAATATAAATAGTAAAGATGTTTTTACAGAATTAACATAATCTGAAATAAATAATTTGTTAGCACTTAAATCATTATTTACACTCAATCCTAATACTTTTGAATAAAACCTTAAATCAAATTTATTGTTTTTCTTGTTAAAAGAAAAAGGAATCTTTATGTCTAAAGCAACTCCTATTAATTTATCTTTAGTTAAAGAAATTAACATAGATAACCTTTCTGGAAAAGTCCCATTCGTATCTAATCTTACTGGAAGTTGAGATAATTTTATATAATCAGCTAAAGCATTTATTTCATTTAAAGTAGGTTCTCCTCCTGATATAATACACAATTCACAACCTAACATTTTAGCTTTTGTAGTTAATTCTTTAAATTCTTCTTTTGTTAAAAATTTATACTCTCTGTTATCTTTCTTATTATGACAACCTATACAATTTAAATTACATTTCTTTAAATCAGTATAAACAACTAAAGACTGGATTCCTAATTGGTCTTTAGTAGTTATTACATATTTATCAATTACCACTACTACCTCCTTAATAAGGAACCTTATTCCAAGTAATAAAATCACTTGGATTTTTCGTAAATAAAACAAAATAATATCTACCAAACCATCTTTTATCCATTACTATATGTATTTTGTTTACATAAAACCCTTTATCTTTAATCTTATCTAATCTATTAGGAGTTAAACTATTAAAAGCTCTAATACTCAATAAGTAAGCTATACCTTTTCTTGAAATCTCAATAGACTTTTGCATAAATTCCCAAAACATACTATAAGGAGGATTTCCAATAACCCAATCAACTTCTTTACTCCACTTCAGAAAATCACATCCATCTTCTATTTCACACTCAAATTTACTTACAAAATCTGGTAAGTGTTTATACCATACTTTGTTTTTACCACTACCAGCATCTAAAACTACATCACCTTTTTCAAATTGAATAAATTTTAATAAATCTTTTGCCATCTCTGGTTTTGTGTAATGAAATGATATATCATCTCTTCCTTTTCCTGTGCCTTTTCTAATATTCGGCATATTGACCTCCTTATCAAAAATTTTTACACCTAAAATCTTCTAAAGTTAGTTTTCTAAATTTATCTATCTTTAACACCATATCATATAATTCTTTATTATATTCTATATTCAATTTAACAACATCTCCATCAATACTATACTCTATAATTCTTAATTTCTGTGCATCAAAATCTCCTATATATTCTGCACAAAACTTATAAGCATTAGCATTATCAAATATTTCTGTAAATATCTCCTCTATTAAACTCAATCTTCTACTCCTTATTTACTTTATACAAACAATTACCATCTTTAGTAAAAAATGTCTTTAGAAAATCCCAATCAATATATTCATATCCAAGTTCTAAACAATCTAAAACTGGACAACTTTTTATTCCATCTAATTCATCTTCAAAATAATACTCATATATTTTACAATTATCACAATTTCTTGACTTCCAAACTTCAAATTCGGTAGCATTGCTAAAAGGAGTTCTTACTTTAATAATTTTCTCTTTCATTTTACTCACCTCCTTTAATACATTCATTATAATAAACATCTAACCATTCTCCTTTGTCAAATTTTGATAATTCTTTTAATACTTCACATCTATCTAAATTATATTTTGTTATGTAATTGCTCACTATCTTTAATTTAGATTTAGATTCTAAATCACTTCCATATACTACCATTTCTCCAGACAAAAAGAAAACAATCAAAAACATTAATGCTGTTTTTATTGATTCAGAAATCATTGCACCAACAAAACTGATTACCATACCTATCATTCCTACTACAACTAACACTATTCCTAAAATATTATGAGTATTTTGTAACATATACAATAATTCATAAATATTAAAATTCATTTTAACCTCCTTAACTGTTAATTTTCCATAGATTCAATTTTAAAAATAACTATATCTTCTGTTCTAATTAAATCCCATATAATAGAAGACTGTTCGCCAAATTTACTGGAAATAAAAGACTGAATTAAATCTTCCAAAACTTTTACCAGCTTATCATTCTTAATCTTTGTTCTTATTTCAGTAGGAGAAATTAAATAATCAATTGCCGATACTATTGCACTATATATACGATAAAAATTCAAAACATCATCTTCCAAATGAGAAATGAGTTCTACATAGATGGAGTAACTCATAATCTTATCCATAAAAATAGTAAAATCAAAAGGATTCAAAATTAAATCTAAATTTCCATTCTCATAAAGAATAGATACTCTAAATTTTTCAATTCTCTCATCAAAAGAAATTTGTATGTCTTGCATTTCTCCTGCAAAAAGTTCTGTAAGTTCCATTACTCACCTCCTAAAAAGTTTTCTCTAAACCAATCAGCCTTTTTCTTCCTTGCTGTTCTAAACATTGGATTGCAGTCTCTTGTCCACTCATCAATATAATCAGCCATTGTTTCTATAATTTCAGGCTGATATTCTTTAAGAAGTCCCCACATTGATTGAATAACTAAACAAACTTCTTCTTGTATTTCTAATTGTAAACAATGAATAAATAAATTCAACCAAGCCTTATAGTCGCCTTGCATCCAAAATTGAGTATAAAGACCAAGAGGGAGAATTGAACACAATTGTTCTGGTTTATAATCCCCTTCGTATTCGTCGTAAATATCTTCTATTATCTCCTTATATCTACAAATTTCTGGTCTTAACCAATATTCAAACTTTACCTTATCTCCCTTTACAAAACGTCTACTCATTTCCATATAGGAGAACGAACGGTGGCGTTGAATCTGACGGGCTACAAAGATAGGGACTTTAAGTTTGAAAGTGGCAATATTGTGTCTATTTATATCAATCATATCTCTAATGTAATCTGTGCTTGTTACCTCTTGAATAGAAGTCATAGTATCCAATTGTTCATTTCGTAAGTTATATGTCTGATTAAGTGCAGAGTATTCTCTCACAAACTCAAACGGGTTCTCATACCCTTTTTCTATAAGTAAATTCCAAAACCTATCTGGGTCTTTGCAGTATTCGTTGTCATAATCAATAGACGCCACAAGGCAAACTGCCTCTTTACGGGCTTCATCGTTTTCGTTAGCCCTACTAAAGTCCCAAAGTTCCACCTTGCATATCGGTGGATTTTCATAGTTATAGGGATAAGCCTCTGTAATCTTACGAATATATTTAAGATTTTTCATTATTTCACCTCCTCCTTAAGAATTTTCTCGTCAAATAACCCAATCTCTAAATTAAACTTTGCATAATAATCTTTATCTCCATATTCCACATAAACATATTTAGCATCTTTATTCCAACCATTAGATTGTAATGCTTTATAATGTTCCTGAATACCAAGGATTTTTATGTAAGTTTCTTCTTTATACAATCCAAGTTTATCATCACCAACTATTGCTACATATTGTCCTAAAAATTCTGGTTGATATTTTTTGAGAAGTTTAAGTTCTGCTTCTGCCACTTCTCTTATCTGTTCTTGAGCTTGTTTTGAATATCTTTCTACATAAAAATTCCTTGCACATTTATAATCTTTCATTACCCAAAATACAGTATAAAGAGATTGAGGTAATACAGAACGAGCTACTTCAGGTTTATAACCTTTTTCAAGGAGAGAAAAATAAGCAACTTCACATAATTCAAATAAATCTCCGAGACTAAATTCTTCTATATCTACAGTAAATTGTTCTTTGTCAACTTCAAAATAAATATTATAAGGATTACCTATAGACCAAAATTCAAATTCTACTTTATCAGGTTTTACATATCTACGAGAAAGTTCTAAATATGAACAACATCTATGACGATGATATTGACTTCTTACAAAAAGAGGAACTTTAATTTTAAAAGTAGCTATTGTTTGCTTGTGGAAATCTATAAGAACATTTATATCAAATTTAGAAAGACCATAACTTTCAAATTCTATGTTCCTCAAACTACTCTCTATTCCATAATGAACAAATTTATTACTTACCTTAAGTGGAAATCTAATAAATTCAAATGGACTTTTATGCCCTTTTTTAATAAGAAACCCCCAAAGTTTTTTAGGATTTTTAGCCATTTCATTACCATAACTAATTGATGCTACTACTGATACAGTTTCTTCTCTTGACTCTTGATTTAAATTAGATTTACTAAAATCCCATAATTCCACAAATCCTTTTGTAGGAGAATAATTGTAAATTTCTTTCTTTGCTACTTTCTTTACATACTTCAAATCCATCATTCAGCCTCCTTTAGATATTTAAAATTAAATCTAACTCTCTTCATTTTAACTTTCGCCACTTTCATATTCCTAACAATAAATTGATAAACATTTAATTCAATATTAAAACATTTTCTATCTGCTTTATAAACAGGATTCAATTCAATTCCAAAAAGCAAACATCCATTATCTTCAAGAAACTCTTTAGTAGTATCATCTAACCCATCATACCAATTATACTTCATTTTATATCTCCTTTAAGATAATAGAAAATATTTTTAACTTTAATTTTAGTTAATTTTCGGAAAAGGAAAACGACTACTATTCCTTCGATACCAACACAACTACCTAATACAACTGAAACTATAAAAAGTGCCGTAAGAAATATTAAAAGTCCAATTAATTCAGCAAAATTAACATCTTCATCATCTATTTCATCTAAACAAGCTCCTATTACACAATAAAACATCAAAAATATAAATCCAACAATAACTACCCCAACTCCTCTAAAAATCCATAGTAATAAGTAATCATTAATTGAATACTTAAAAGGATAAGTTAATGAAATCATTACTCCAATTAAAAACCCTATAAAACTAATCATATTAAGACTCTTATATTGCCACTCTTTCTTCATACCTACACTTTCAAGAACTTTTTCTGTATAAAACAATATTTTGTTCAACATATCTTACCTCACTATATAAGATTATGTCTTCTTTTAAAGTCATCTGGATTGTCAGCGTATTCATTAATCCAATGAAGAATCTTTTTATTTTTCTTATCAAAAATTCCATCATAAACAATTTCATCCTTATCAGTAGTAATCAATATCTTATCTACCCAAACTTTTTGTTTATTCTTTCTTACAAGTTCTTTATAAACCACTACTGGCATTATCTACCTCCTCAATTTACTAAAATTCTAATCATACTCTCTACATTTATATATTTAAATTAATTAGGGAATATATAATTCACAAATCCAATATATATAATAACCCAACCTAATTCCTATCTCCTCCCCTGTATCACCTCCTTCAATTTCAAATATAACATGCCAATGCTCATTAGATTCATATACTTCAATAAGTAAATCATCTACTCCGTCTTTTCTAACTAAAACTTCACAACCTTCAGGTAAGGACTCATTTACAGTAATAACCTCAATCAAATGAGTTTTATTACCAATTTGTCTAACTTTTATATCATACTCTCTTACCTCTTCATCATAAGTAGTAAAATGATACAAAAGTTTTCCCCTCTCACCTACATACTTGTCGCGAATATACTTAATTTCATATCTTTCCATCTTATATCTCCTTTATTTAGATTCAATCATCCTGTATTCTTTTACGTAAAAAATAAAATCAACTTTACATTCATCGCAACTGCAAAGGGACTTTTCAAATTTTGAAAATTTAGAAATTTCTATTTCGTTTAATTGGCAAACTGAACATTTTGACTTCCATTTGTCGTTAATTTTACAATTTCTTCTCAATTCTTTAAATCCCATAATCACACCTCCTATACATTAGATTTCAATTCCTTTTTAATTTTATTTGCTTTATTTAACACTTTAATTTTATATTTATGACCATAATCAGATATTCCAAAATATCTATAAAGAGCTTTGCCCCAATCTTTAGTTTGATTGTAATAATATTTAAGAATGTATGCTCCTAATCTGATGTTATAATTAGCATCAAATAATAATCCTTCAGATGGTATATTTAATATGTCTTTCCAAACTTTATAATTAATCTGCATTACTCCTATACAATTAGCTGGAGATACAACCATATTATTGAATTTTGATTCTGTATATGCTACTGCAAGTAAAATTTCCAAAGGAACATCTTGCTCTTTTGATACTTGAATAAATGTATTAGCAATAGAATTACAATATTGTTTTGAAAGATGAGGATTAGATTTGCAAATAAAATCTGAAACTTTATTCAATTTTTTATCAGGTAAATAAATATTTATTTGGACTTGTTTATCATATTGATTTATAACAATTTTTTCATTTTTGTAAGTATTGGCAGTAGATTGAAGTTTAAAAAATAAAACAATAATAAAAACACTTACAAAAAACATAACAATTAAATGAGATACTTCTAATAACTTCTCCTTTATTGTTTTTCTCATTCTCCTACCTCCTTAACTTTTGTTACCTATAAATGTAGTCCATTATATTTAAATGTCAACTAAAAATCGTAATTATATTCATCTTCTTTAAGAACTTCTTTAATAGGATTAAAATCTATCCTTGTTAATCCTTCAAATGTTTTAACTACATCGTAATCATATTTCTCTCTTAATCTTTTATTGACTATCAATGCTTCTGGATAAAACCCTAAACACCTATAATAAGCATCTTTGGTTTTCCATCTTCGGATTACTCCTATCAAGAATGTATCCAATCCTCTTGTTTTTTCTTCACCTTCTACTTCATATAAATAATCTTTAGCTTTTTTATAAGATTCTTTGATAAATTGCTTTAAATCATCTATAAACTCTTTATAAAAGTCTGTTACTTGTCTAAAAGTTTTGTTTTCATCCCTTAATCTGTTTAAAGTCCTTTCTGGATTATCCAAATCAAAATGATATGGAAATGTTAAGCCGAATAAAAATCTATATAAATCTATTATTCCAGCATCTATTTTCATTATATCAACTGATACATTACATTTTTCAATAAATGATTTTTTAATTTCTTCAGAAAGAAGAAGCATATTGTTAATTTTAGATAGCTGTTCTTTGAATGAATCTTTGATGATTAGATAGTAGGCTTGTTTTCTTCCTTTTCCTTTAAGTTTAATTTCAATAAAATCAGAATATTTATCGTTAATGTAGTTGATAATTGACTTGAATTGTTTGTTCTTTTCTCCTCTTCTTAAATGGAGAGGAATGAATTTTGCAAGTTTTATTTCTTTGAGGTTTTTATTAATTGCACTATCAATAGCATCTATTAATCCAAGTGCTACTCCTCTTGCTACATAAATAGACAAATCTTTAACTCCCATTCTATAAGCTACTGCGTATTCAAATCCTTCAGGAACTTGAACTCCCCAGTTTTTATAAAGAATTCCAAGTAAAAGTGGAGCAAATTCAGGTTTAAGATAAGGTTTTGTGCAATTTTCAATTAACTCAAACATAGGCTTACCCTCCTCATCAGTTCCAACATATTTTACTCCTTCTACAAAAAATGCTAATTCTCCTAAATGTCTTAATGAATTAGGAGATTGGAAAAATATAAGATTGTTATCTATGTATAGGAAAATATCATAAGGAGAATTTTCATTAGGAGATAGTGAAATACAAATCCATCTTTCTTTTACATTCGTATCTAATGCTCTATCGTAATAAACTCTTCTTTCATCATCAACTATTCCCTCTTCTTTTAAATGTCTTGCTAATATTTTTGCTCCTGTTTCAAGTTGCTGTCTGCCATATCCATATTTTTGCCTAAAAGCATAATTAGATATGTAATTTTTATGTCCGAAAATATCTGCATTCATATAATCGTTAATAAATTGTTGAATTGTAGTATTCTCAAACAAACAAAGCCTAATACTCCAATAATGTTCAGCAGGATTTTCGGGATTAGTAATTTCTTTTTGAGTAATAGGTTGGACTTTATCTGTTTTAGGAGGTCGCCCTCTTTTCCTTTTGTCTTTTTTATCATTAGAATTATTTACACTGTGTTCATTATATTCAGATATGCTATATTCTTTGACAAAATTTCTTAATCTTTCATTTAACTCATACAAATTAGGTAATGCTTTTTTTATATCTTTTCTTTTTCTAACATAAACAAACATCTTGGGATAAGGAGAATTAAATACTACTCTTGCATCATCATATACAGATACATCAGCTCCGAATTCGTTAGCTATTCTTTTAAGTAATTGTCTATTTTCTCTATCAACTGCATAAGCATCATCATTATCAGAATTTATATATACAGGAAATAGAATGTGGATTCCATTTCCACTCCTACTAATCCTTGAAAACAAGAACATAACTCCTAATTCCCTCATCAAAAAAATTACTTTAGTAATTCTTTCTATTAATTCTTCATAAGGAATTTCATTTATTTTGTCAAAATCAAACATATAAAGAGCGTAAAAACCTTTCTTTAATAGGAATTCTCCTTTTTTTCTTTCTCCATCAAAAGCTCTTAAAGTTATAAATTCTCTTATATTGCCGATATAGTATTCATTATCGCTTTTATTTAAAATTGCTTTTTCTGTTAAAAGATTAGGAAGTTCAATAAAAGGACATACAATAGGTTTTAATTCTTTATCTAAAGAAATGACTTTACCATTTTTAACTCTATATTTTCCTTGTGAAAGTAAAATTCTAATTTTAGAAAAATTCCTAACAATCTTCTGAAATATATTTTCTTTCATTCCTTTAAATGAAATATCTCTTTGTCTATACTCTTTATTTCCAATAGAAATTAAAAATCCATCTTCGTTTATTTGAGATAAAACATTGGAGTATTCTAAAATATCATTTCTATAAGTTTTCTTCATATAATTCTTTACATCTTCCAAGATTTTATAAATGGAATATTTAGGTCGTTTAATCTTTTGAGGTTTAGGAAAATCTACTTTTATTCTCTTTGTTCTTTTTGTCTTTTTAGATTTGGTTAATGTCATATTCAACTTCAATCACCTCCAATAATCAATTACTTTTAATTACCTATTAATTTATCCTCAATATAAAATCTGTCAAGATAGTTATAGGTATTTCAGATAAAGTTAATAAAATCTGGTAAATAATAACTAAAATCGTATAAAATATCTATTCTGATTTCTATAATTTATTACTCTACCTGATATTCTGTAAATATTAATTCTAATATAACTCTGATAATTACTATTATTGTTATCTCTATTATATCTTTTTATCTTCTATGTAAATCCCCTATTCTTTTAGAAACTAAATAACCCATTACAAGACATAAGCTATTTATCTCTTACATTTTGTAATTTACACTAACCTAACATCAATATATTTCGTCTGTATTGTTCAAATCATCCTTCCCAAGTATCCAATACTTACTAATACCAAAAAATTGAATACAGGTTAAATAGATAAACGACAAGGCTAATTTGATAAGGATTGAGAAAGAGTAAAAAGATGAAAAAAGATAGAAGAAGAGGAAATAATGTTTAGTGAGTAATTTGTGGATAATAATGATTAATGTTTATTGTAATGTTTGTTCTAATTCTCTTTCCTGTAAATTAAAATTTAAAGTTAAGATAGGTGTTGGGATGTAATGTTTAACTTGGTTTCTAAAAGAATAGGAGAAAAAGAAAAAAGAGAGAATAGAATAGTAAATTTACGAAAAATTTGTGTGCTAACGCTCTCCTTTTTAAAGGAGAGATACAGCACACGGCGTAAGCCGTTGAAAAGAAAAAACTGGTAGAATAGATTATAAACTATGGAACAGGTAAAAGCCGAAAAGATAAGGAATACTTTAAAGCAAACACGGGAAAAGAGGAAAGAACAGATACCCCGTGTCTATCAGGTCAAACTTCAAAACCTGTCTGCAAAAGACAGAGAAACGTTAAACAGGTTATTCCTTGAAGCTAAATGGCTATACAACTACGTAATTGCGGACATTGAAAACAGATTAAACGGAAGCACTTGGAAACTCAAAGCAGTAGAAGTAAAAACGCCGTTAGGTTTTGAGAAGCGGGAAATAAAACAGTTATCCTCACAAATGAAACAGGGAATAGTAGAAAGGGTAAAGAGGAGTCTTTTCTCCCTCAAAAGAGCAAAGGAAAAAGGAATCAGAGTGGGGAAACTCTCGTTTAAGAGTGAAGTAAGGAGTATTCCGTTAAAACAGTATGGGATAACCTATAAATTTTCTGGAGATAGGAATAGAGTAAAAATACAAGGAATAAAGAAAAAGTTTAGAGTTTTAGGACTTCACCAGATACCTGAATGTGCAGAACTTGCAGAAGCACACCTCATAAAGAAACCCTCTGGATATTACCTGCACATAGTTTGCTACCTGCCGAAAGAAAAGGTCATAAGAGAAATTAGAGAAAGGCAATTAAAAGAGCCGATAGGTATAGACTTAGGAATAAAACACCAGCTAACTCTATCAAATGGAGAGAAATTTAGCTGGTATATACCTGAAACTAAAAGACTCATAAGACTTCAAAAATCCTTATCCCGAAAGAAGAAAGGGAGTAAGAACTACTGGAAAACAAAACAGCTAATCAGGAGAGAGTGGGAATACATCAACAACAAGAGGAAAGACACGCTCAATAAGGTTGTAAGCTACCTCAAGGGGTTCTCCTTTATAGCAATACAGGACGATTCAATCAAGAGCTGGAAAGAGGGATACTTTGGCAAACAGATACAGAACACAGGAATAGGGGGAATAACTGTAAGGCTGAAAAACCTTGCGACCCTTATTCCTGTGGTCTTTATAGATAGGTTTGAGCCTACCACTCAAACCTGTTCTTTCTGCGGGCATAAGCAGAAAATCTCTCTATCAGAGAGAGTCTTTAGGTGTCAAAAGTGTGGAAGAGAAATAGACAGAGATGTCAATTCAGCAAGAAACATACTTAGAATAGCGTTAGAGCGGCTGGCAGACCCGTTAAAGTCTGCCCTACCCGTGGACTGCGGGGAAGTTAAGCCTGTGGAGTGGGAGTTATTCCCACGATGAAGCAGGAAGCCCCTCACTTTAGTGAGGGGAGGAAGTCACATAGAAAAATAACTTATATACAGAAATAAAAATTAGAGTAAAATAATAACATTAATCAGAATAAACACTATACAAGATATAAGATTATATATACCAGATTTCATTTCAATTATAGTAAACTTAATCCTAATGATAATTTAGGAAAAATAAATTTGAAGTTAAGATAACTTATATATTCCAATAGATAATTGGATTTCTAAAAGAATAAGGAGAAGAAAAAAGAAAGAATAAATAGAAAATTAATAGAAAAAAATACATTAAATGTAATTTAACTTATATAGGGATTATAGTTAGAATTAATAAATAGATTAGAATAAGAGTTGACAAAATAAGAATTAGGAATTATATATAGACTTAACAGAATAAATCTAAATTGAGGAGGATAAATAATGAATTTTAGGTTGATAATGGCAATATCAGAAAGAGGAATGAGATGGAAAATATTTGAAAAGGTAAATAAAGATAATTGGAAACTTGTCGGGAAAGGAGAATATGAAATAAAAGGTAGAAAATTATTATTTCGTTCTTGTAAAATTTCTTTTAGTGAAGAAAAAGGAATTTTAGTTTATAGTAATGGAGAATGGAAGCCTTATGATGGTTTTTATATTATGGCTGAAGGAAATGAAGGAATGATTGTGTTTAATTGTATGGGAAAAGGCAAGCTTTTAAAGATAAGTCCTGCAACTATTAGATTTTTATTGTTTATGCTTGATATTCCAATAGAAGACAAGATAAAAATGAGGGATATAATTTTTGAAGTTTTAGAAGATTATTTAAATCTCATTAAGAAAGTTAATGTTTAAAATGAAATAAGGAGGTAAGTAATGAACAGAGATGTTGTTTATGATGTAGTAGAAGCAATAGGAGAAGATATATCTTCAATAATTTATAATCATTTATCCAAACCTATTAGGGATATATATGGAAAAATTGTTAATAAAGTTGAAGATGGAGTTTATGATTATTTGTCCAAAATTGAAAATGTAGATAAGATGAATTTTGATGAGATGTATAAAGTTGGATTTAGGATGTATATAATTCTTCTTTTTGAGGAAATGATGAAATATTTTGATTCAGAACTTGAAGAATTTAAAAATCAGATTAAATTGATTAATAGCAAAGATAATGGATTTTAAGTAGAAAGAGGATGAAGATGGAGAAAACAATTTTTATAAATTCTTTTATCGGAGTAAACAAAATACTTGAGATAATGAGGAGAAGAGCTAAACAGTTGAAGAGAGAAGATGTATTTAAAGAAGCAGTAGAAATTATATCTTCTCTTTCAGAGAATTATCAAGGAAAATCTGCGATAAGAATTTTATCGCACTTTGCAGATGAATTAGGAATAAAGATTTATGATGGAGATAAGCCAGAACCGAATAAACCGATTTTTATAACAAGTATTATTACAAAAGGAAAAATTATGGGAAATTTGCTTGGCATAGAGCTTGAAAAGGATAAGATTTATTCTTATAATGGGAAATGTTTATATGAAGTGGAATGAATTTTATAGTTGAGGGTAGTAAGGTGAGAGTTGTTTTGGTGTTGGATTAGTGGATTTAAATTTAAAGTTAGAATATAGTAAATTGGAGGTATAAGATGAAAGAAATGAAAAATGTGAAAGCAAAAGAAGTTTTTATAGATTTTATAATTATTTTAGCTATTTTAGCTGTGGTAGTTTTGATTTATGATGTAATGATATATGGGCTGTGGTATTTATTGGATAAAATGTTTACTTTTGTTAATCCTCCTGATTTTACAGTTACTACTTTTGTGTCAATTATTGTTACATTTGTTTTAATAATTATTCCTGCAATTATTAGACAATAATTAGAGTTTTAAGAGCTAAATAAATTGAATAAAGGAGGTTAAGATGGCAAAGAGAGTAGTAGAGTTTAAGAAACTAAACAAAAATTTAGTTAATGCTCTTATTTCCAGAAGAGCGCTTGCAGTTATGGAAGTATTGTCTGAATATCCTGAAGGATTGAAATCAATTGATATCGCAGAAAAATTAAAAGTGGATGTAGGAAGCATAAGAACATCAGCTCTTCAAAGATTAAGAAGAGCTGGATTAGTAGAGTATGATAGTGAATGCAAATGGAAATTAACTGAAAAAGGAAAGATTCTAATTGATACTTTGTTAAACCAAATTTAATGACCAGTAAACAAGGAAGGAAGTTAATTAAACAATTCCTTCCTTGTTTTAAATTAAAATGTAAGGAGGATTGATGAAAATTCTTATTTTCTCTGATGTTCATTTTAAACTTTATTCTTCTGTTCCTGTATTTAATAAACATTCTCAAAATGGAATAACAATAGAATTAGAAAGAGCCATAAAATCAATTGATTTTATAAAAGAACAAGTAGAAATTCTACAACCTGATTTAGTTATTTGTTTAGGCGACTATTTCCACAATCTAAATATTAACCCTAACATAGTAATAGCTACTGCTGTCCAGAAATGGAATGAATTATATCAAGCTTGTAAATCTCAAAATTCAAAATTAATAATTCTTAATGGTAATCACGATATTATTAATTCAAATTCATCAATGATTGATATTTTAGTTTCAGATTATCAAATAAAACAATCTTATCAACTTGATAATATTTATTTTCTTCCCTATTCCGATAAGGAAGATATTATCAGGTGGAGCTATGAAGAGGCAAAAGCAAATCCAAACATAAATTTAATTCTCACTCATTATGATTTTGTAGGATATTCCTATAACAGATATGAACAAATAACAAAAGGGTTAATTCCTACTGATGCTAAACTAACAATATCAGGACATATACATAAGCCACAATTAGGGAAGAATTTTATTTATGTAGGTTCTTTATACCAACAATCTGTATCCGAATTATCAATAGAGTTACCAAATGGAGCATTATTATTAACAATGAATGATGGTAATTGGGATTATGAGTTTATAGAAAATTATTATTGTGGAAAGATAATAGGTATTAATCTTTCAAATTATGATGAAATTTATAGCTATGATTTTCAGATAGATGCAATTAAGTTAATTGTAGATGAGAGTAATTTCTCAAAACTTGATAAAGTATTAACAGAATTAAAAGAAGTAGCTCCAGTATGGACTCAATCAGTTATTTCTAAAAAGAAAGATATTGCAAGGAAAGAAATAAATATTGATGTTAATCCTAATAACATATTAGCAACTTACATCAATCATAAATATCCTGAATATAAAGATTTTTATGAAAAGTATTTTGTTATAAATAAAGGTTGATTTCTAAACATAATGGACTATATTTACAAGTAATAAAAGTTAAGGAGGTAAATGGTGAATAGTAAGTTGTTAAAGAAGTTCAAGAAACTTGCTAAAATTACAAAAAAGAAGGAAAGATGATTTATGTTCAAAGATTAGGAAATATTAATTTAGTTTATTCTTATGATAGAAGTATTTTATCACAATGGAGAAGAATAATGAAAAGAATAATAAAAGAAAATGGAGGTATAGATAACTTTCTACAAAGAAAATTAATACTTTTTGCGAAAGTTAATTTTGAAGGAGATAAACTTAAATTTGGAGTTAAAATAGGAATACCAAATTTTGAAGTTGTGATAGGGAAACCAATTGATAATTGTTATGTTGAGTGGTATTCTCTTGGTTTTAGTTCAAAAGATGTAGAGATGGTTGGATATTATACATAAGGAGGAAAATAAATGTTAGAATTAACATCAGTAAAACTTAATAATTTTCTTTCTTATCAAAATCAAGAGTTTTCTTTTCCTGAAGGTCAATTTCTTGTATTAGGCGAAAATAGAGATAGCGAAATATCTCAATCAAATGGTTCGGGAAAATCATCTTTATTTGATGCAGTTATTTATGCTATATATGGCAAATCAGATAGAAATTATCAAAGAAGAGGAACTAATGATACTTTTGTTGAATTGAATTTTAATTATAATGATAAAAGTTATAAATTAATTAGGTATTTTAAACATAAAGATTATAAGAATTCTGTGAGAATTTTTGAAAATGACGAGGAAATTACTTTTCATACAAAAAAAGATACTCAATCTCTAATCAATTCAATCTTTAAACTTTCCTATGAAAATTTTATATCTTCAATTATTTACAAACAAGGATTATCAGTTAAAATATCAACACTTAAACCTACACAAAGAAAAGAATATTTTTCAAATTTAATAACTTTTGATTTTAATTCAGTAGAAAGTGCAGTTAAATTGGATTTAACTTCTTTAGAGAAGAAGTTAAATGAAAAACAAATAGAAATCCAAGAATTAAAACAGCAAATAGCTGGATTAGAAGGAGAACTTAAAGCATATCAATCAATGTCTAATAATCAGAATGAAAATATAAACATAGAAGAAGTCAAATCTCAATTAAATGAATTATTAATTCAAATTAATAATCAAAACGAAATAATAAATAAACTTTCAGCAGAATTAGAGTTATTGAATTCTGAATATAGAAAGAACTTAAATCAGATAACTTCTCAAATATCTTCAATCCAAACAAAAATATCTCAAATAGATTCTCTTCTTTCTAAATCTATTTGTCCTGTTTGCAATCAAAAGATTGAAAATAAAAAACTATTTATGGCAAAAAGAAATATTTTATCAAGTCAGTTAAATAAATTATCTAACCAAAAAAATGAATTAGATAAATTCTATGAAGCAAAAATATCAGATTTAAAATCTGAATTAAACAAGAGAATGGAAGAGTTAAGAAAATTGGAGTCAAAGAAAGCTGAATTGTTAACTTTACTTAACAAATCAACTAATCAACAAAATATAAACGAAGATAAAATAAAAGAATTGGAATCAAAACTTAATTCTTTAAAATCTCAATTAGAAACTTATCAATCTGAATATGATAATCTTTCATTTGAATACGAAAGATTGAAATCTTTTCTGAAACTTGTTCAGCCATCAGGAGAATTAAGGACTGTAATTTTGCTTAACTACATAGAACTTTATAATCAGATTTTGTTTGATTTAATTCCAAACATATTTCCCGAATTCTCTAACATAAAACTTCAAATATCTAACGATTATAAATCAATAGATATAACAGGCGTAGATTATGCATCTTTATCAGGAGGAGAAAAAAGGAGATTAGATTTTGCACTTCAGTTAACATTTTCGGAATTCATATCATATTTATCTAACGTTGACATAAACATAAGAGTATTTGACGAAGTATTTGATGGATTAGATTTCAATTCAATTAACCAAATTATTTCTTTTATCAAAGATTTCTTCCCTGATAAATCAGTTTATTTCATATCTCATAATGATAACTTGAAATCTTTATTTGAGAATACAATTTTAGTTATAAAGGAAAATGGAATTTCAAGAATACATCAAAGTTAATAGGAGTAAATATGGATAATCCTAAATTTTTAACAGAATTGGAAGTAAAAATAAGAGATATGTTAACAGAACTTGAATCAGAATCAATAGATGGAAAAGCAAGAGATTTATTTGATAAGTTTAAAATAATTGCATATAAACTTGCATTAAAAAGATATTTAACTTCCTTTAAAATTTTATCAAAAATAGAAGAAAAGATAGAAAATGCTTTATCAAAAGAAGATGAGGAAATTCCTACTGATGTTCTTATTTCATTTCACAAAACATTAACAAAATCAATAGATATACTTAATTCCCAAATAAGATTTTTATTTCCAGCCAAACTTCCTGAAGATTTACAAGAGGAATATTCAGAGATTAATAACATAGAACTTGATGAGGAAAATGAAGCAATTGGAATTAGAAAAATTCTTTATAGTCAAATAAAGGATATGTTAAAGGCAATTAAAAAAGTTAGAAAAGATATGGAAACTTATGACAATCAATCATTGGAATATTGGAAAGCTCAAAACTCATACATAGAACTTAATTCTAAACTTATAGACTTAATAGCAAGATTAGATAAGTTAAATGAAGCTGATAAAGACAATGAAGTTCAACTTACAATGGAGGAAATATTAGAAGTATATGAGGAACTTGAAGAGATAGAAAATAAAGAAGAAAAGGAGATAGAGGAAGAATGGAAGAAGCAGACCTCACAGTCAAGCTAAATGAAAATATAAAATTTCCATATTCTAAAATATACATTTATACAGATAGCTCTCAATATTATGGCAAAAACAAATGTGGAATAGGATTTATAGTAGTAAATAAGAGAGGTAATATTATACTTGAATTCGGGAAACAATTAAAGAATATTACAAACAATCAAGGAGAATTATTGGCAATTTACTATTCTTTACTTTTTATTAAGGATAATTTATCTTCAATAAAGAAAGCTGTGATATATTCGGATAGTCTGTATTCAGTTAAAGTTTTAAATAGAAAGTGGAGATATAGAAGTAATAAAACTTTAATAGAAATGATATTATCAGAGATTGATTATTTAAGGAAATATATTAGACTTACAATATGCTGGATTAAAGGACATAATGGTTGTCCATTTAATTCAAGAGCCGACCAGATAGCCAATATTATGAGGTGTATGGAGGTTTTTAATGAATTGGAAAGATAAATTTCCAAAAGAAAACAGATATTTTGAAACTGAAAATGGAATATTGTATTGTGGAGATTGTTTGGAAATTATGAAGAAATTTCCTAATAAAAGTATTGATTTAGTATTAACAGACCCTCCTTATTTAATTAAGTATAAAACAAATCATAGAAAAAACAAAAATCATAAGTTTTGTAGTCCTATTTTAAATGATGATAATAATGAATTGATTAAACAATTTATACAGCTATCATTTAGAATATTACGAAATGATACAGCTTTTTATTGTTTTGGAAGCTGGAAAACAGTTGATTTTTTTAAACAAGAAATTGAAAAATATTTTAAACTTAAAAATATAATAATTTGGATAAAAAATAATTGGACAGCAGGAGATTTAAAGGCTCAATTTGGTCAACAATATGAATTAATATTCTATGCTAATAAAGGGAGAAAATTTATAAATGGGAAAAGATTGTCAGATGTATGGTTTTTTGATAGAGTGGCAGGTAAAAAACAAAAACATCAAAACGAGAAGCCTGTTGCTTTATTGGGGCAAATAATCAATAAAAGTTCAAATTATAATGATTTAGTTTTAGATTGTTTTGTAGGTTCAGGAACTACTTTAGTAGCTTGTGAGAAATTAAATAGAAGATGGATAGGGATAGAAATAAATCTTGAATATTGTGAAATAACAAAGAAAAGAATTTTGGAGTTAGTAAATGCGAGATAATCATAAAATTGATATAACAGAATTACCGAAACATATTATACAAAAATTTGTAGATGACCCGGTATTTTATATAACAACTGTATTTAATGTTTGGTTGTGGTCAAAACAAAGAGAAATTTTATTAGCATTGAGGAAATACAAAAAAGTAGCTGTGTATTCTTGCACAGGGGCAGGTAAATCATTTTTAGGTGGAGCTACAACTATATGGTTTTTGCAAACACATCCGAATTCTATCATTCCTATTGTAGGTGCATCATTTGACCAAGTTCATCGTTCAATATGGAGAAATGTTATAGAATTTTATCATAAAGCAAGAATTAAATTACTTGGCGAACCTACATCAACAAGATGGGAAATAACTAAAGGACAATGGTGGGCATCTGTTTTATCAGCAAGAAAAATAGAAGCTATACAAGGAATACACGCTCCATATCAATTGCAAATTATAGATGAGGCAAGTAGTGTAGAAGATTATGTTTGGGATGCTTTAGATGGTAATATGTCTGGTGGTTGTAATTATAGACTTGTATTAGGCAATCCTTTAAGACCTGAAGGACATTTTTATAAAACTTTATTTGACCCATCTTATTATAAAGTCAAAATATCAGTATTTGATACTCCATTATTTACTGGAGAAATAAATGAAATCCCTAAAAAATATAGAGATTTCTTGTATAAAGTTTTGCCTAATGAAGATTTTGTGGAAAATGCAAGAAGAAAATATGGAGAAGATTCTACATATTGGAAAGTTAAAATATTAGGGGAATTTCCTTTATCAGTAGAGACTGGTATGTTTTCTCCATCTGAAATAGAATTAGCTATGAATAATCCTAATCCTGATGATAAAGGAGAATATTATATAACAGTAGATATAGCAAGATATGGAGAAGATTCAACAGTAATAGCAATATGGAAAGGATTTAAACAGGAAAAGTTAATAGAACTTGAAAATAAAAATTTAATGGAAATTGTAGGATTTATCATCAAACTTTATAATGATTATAAAGGTGCAAAAATAATAGTTGACTCTACTGGATTAGGAGCTGGAGTAGTTGATAGATTAGATGAACAAGGATATAAAGTTTATCCAATTAATTTTTCAGAAAGAGCATTTGAAGATGATAAATATGCGAATATTATTACTGAAGCATTCTTTATGTTAAAAGAAAGTATAAATGCTGGATTAGTAAAACTTGTAGATAATGATATGCTAAAAAATGAATTATTAGCAATGGAATATACTTTTGATAGCAAAGGTAGATTTAAACTTATAGACAGTAAATATTTAAAGAAACATAAACTTGGTCGTTCTCCTGATAGAGCTATGGCAACTGCATTAAGGTTTGTAATTCCACAAAAAGTAGATGTTTACTTTTTATAACAATCATATACATTTTATATTAGCAATTACATTAAGAGGTGAATATGGCTGAAATAAAAGTTATTAAAGATGATAAGAAAGAATATACAGCTAAATCAATTGATACTCCATTTAATACTATATCTTCTTTAGCTGGATTATCGTCATTTAAAAACGACAAATATAATTTAATGAAATATGGATATGAATCAATTGTTTATTCGGCTATTAATTTAATAGCCAATACAGTAGCTCAACAATCTTTTGTTTTATATAAAAATGGTAAAGAAGTAAAAGACAACAATGATATAGTTTTAAAATTTTTATCAAAACCAAACAGATTTATGAGTTGGTATGATTTTATTTATATTCTCCAAGTAATGATAGATATATTTGGAGAAAGATATATTTACAAATTAAGAGATAAAGCTGGATTATTATACGAATTATGGATTATTCCATCTTGGGCAATAGAACCTAAATTTGATGGAACAAATATTAATTTAACTCATTTTGAGTATAAAGTTGATGGTAAAACAATTAAATATTCTCCAGATGATGTTATTTATGATTTTTATCCATCTCCTTCTAAAATAAATAGAGGGGAATCTCCATTATCAAAAATAGCTCTTGAATTTGATATACACACTTTTGCCAAAAAATATGTAAGAGCTTTTTATAAAAATGGTGCAGTTCCATTTGGATTACTTACTACTGATAGAAAGGTAACAAATTCAGATATAGAGGAAATAAAGCAATCTTGGAACTCAAAATTTCAAGGGATAGATAAATCTTGGAATATAGCTATATTGGGAAATGGTAATTGGAAATATCAAGAAATAGCAACCAAACCTTCAGATGAATTTATCAATCAATCTAAATGGACTGTATATGATATTTTAACAGCATTTAACATTCCTCCTCTTATGCTTAATTATACAGAATCAATTAACAGAACAACAGCAGAAGTTCAACAAAGATTATTTGCTAAATATTGTATAAAACCGAGATTAAAGAAATTAGAATATCTAATCAATACTCAAATAATTCCTTTAATTACCAAAGAAAACTATCAAATTAAATTTGATTCTCCTTCTCCTGAAGATGAACAACTTAATGTCCAAAAAGCAAAAGTATTATCTACATTTGGAATAGCTACTGTTAATGAGGTGAGACAATTATTAGGATTACAGCCTATTGAAGATGAATATGGAGATGAATTTATAACTCCTCTTAATCTTCCCGAAGGAAGACCTAAAAAAGAAGATGAGAAAAAATTAGATAATGAATTACTTTCTATGAAAGATGTTATATATGAAGAATTTATGGCTGAAATGAATCAAATTGATAAGGCAATAAAAGAACTCTTAAAAAAGGAAATGGAGAAATAATGAATATGAATGTAATCAAATCAAAATATAATGAATTGTGTTTATCTATTTATTTAAGACTTCTTCCATTGATAAAAGATTTTAATTCAAAGTTGCGTTCTTATTTTTCACAACAACAAAAAGAAGTAATAAAAAACATTAAATCAGATTCTATTTCTTACAGTTATTTTTATGACACATCTAAATATGTAGAAAAATTAATAAAACTTTATTCAGAACAATCTGTTAATGCTATTAAATTAGGATTAGATAGAGGTAAAGCTGAATCAGATTCAGATTATACAAAAGATTTATTACAATATTTATCCGAGCAATACACAACATCTACAATAACAACAATAGCTACTTATATAGAAAATACGACTATTAAAATTCTTAATAAGCTATATAAAAAGTATGTATCGGGAGAAATATCAAAATCTGAATTTATAGATAAAGTCAATGAATATTACAATTCAGATTTTAAATCTTGGCGTTCTAAAGAAATAGCTCAAACTGAAATATATAGAGCATTTCACTTTGCATATTTTACTTTTATGGTATCTCAAGGATATTACTATAAAAAGTATATAGCTTGTTTTAATTCTCCTGATTCTAAATCAAAACTTATACACAATCAAGTAAAATTTTATCTTGAAGAGTTTTATATTCCATTACAAGGTTGCACTAATTGTAAGGGACTTTTCCCCCCTCTCCACCCGAATTCAAGAGCCACGATACTTATGTTAAAGTCTCCACATAAATCATTAAACAATGAAATAACATTAAGTTTAAACTTGACATAAATTATATTAACATTACATTGTAAATTGAAATGAAAATAAACTTAATGAGAGGTGAAATATGAATAAACTTGACAAAATTAGAATTGTTTTTTCTGATGATTCTATTCAAGTAAAAGAGTATAAAGAAAATGAAAAAGAAAAGAAAATTTATTATTTTAGAGTGACATCGGATACAATAGACAGAGTTGGAGATGTGGTAATTCCTGAAGGAGTAGATGTCTCTAATTACAAAAATAATCCAGTATTTTTATTTGCTCACGATAGTCATTCTTTCCCAATCGGAAAAGCAGTAGATTTTGATAATTTCCCAATTGTAGGATTTGTATTTGCAGACACAGAAGAAGGTAAAAAAGCTGAATATTTAGTATCAAATGGATATATAAAAACAGTATCAATTGGATTTAGAATTAAAGAATGTTATGATAAAGATGGAGTTTATTTCGGTAAAACATTTGCAGATTTAGAAAAAGACTTTCCTGAAATTTATAAAAAATTTGAATCTGATATAGCTAAAGGCAAAATATGGAGAGTTATAACTAAATCCGAACTATTTGAAGTTTCACTTGTTCCAGTTCCAGCCAATCCTCAAGCTACATTAGTTATGGCATCTAAAGGAATTTCAATATGCACAGGATATGATTGCAAAACAGATAGTTTTATCTTCTTAAATAAGGAATTATTTGATGTAGTGGAGAAAAATGCAGTTTCATATTCAGTTCATCCTAAAGATATGAAAAAAGATGAAGAATCATCTTGGGATAAAGAAAAAGCAATAGAATCATTAAGAAAATGGGCATCTAAAGATGGTTCAGGAGAAAAAGATACAATTGATTGGATTAAATACAGAAAAGGATTTACTTGGTATGATGCTAATGCAATAGATAATTTTACTTCTTATAAATATCCTCATCATTGGGTAAAAGATGGTGATTTTTATGTAGTAAAAAGAGGAGTAATAACAGCTATGGCATTCTTTATGAAATACTATAAAAACTTACCTACCGATGATAGACAAGGAGTATATGACCATTTAGCAAAACACTATACGAATGATTTTGATATGATTCCTCCTGAATGGAATCCTAAAAAAGAATCAGATTATACGATAATAGATATAATTAATCAACATATAGAAAAAGGCGTAGATATAGAAACTGTAATTGAATTTATTAAACTCCATAATTCAGAAGAAATTGCAAATCAACTTAAATCTTATATAAAAGGAGAGTTAGAGATGATAGAAAAGCTTCTTAATCAAATTAAAGAAATGGAATCTAAAATTAATGAACTTGAAAAGGTAATTAAACAAAAAGAAGAAGAATTAAAGAGAAATATAGAGAATATTGACAAAACAGAAGATAAGGATATTATAAATTCAGATAACAATGAATCTAAAGCCGATTCTCCCTCTCAAAATGGAGAGGTAGAAGAAAAAAACGAATCGGCTGATGATGTTGTTAAAGTAAAAATAGACACAGAACAAGTTAAAGAAATTTTACAAACACTAATTAAACAAAAAATTTACGGAGGTAAGTAATTATGGCTACAAAAGAACTTACTATGGAAGAATTAAAAGAGCTATTAACTTCAACAGTAGAAAATGCAATTAAAGAGCTTGGAATTGGACAAGCTGAAGTTAAACACAAAGTTCTCCCACAAGAGACAGTAGAAAAAGAAGCAGAGTTTGAGAAACTTCCATCAGAACAAAAAATGAAAGAATTTGTTAAAGCAGTTCTTGTTAAGGATTTTGCAACTGTAAAAGCTCTCGGTGGTCAAACTGATTCTGAAGGTGGATTTTTACTTCCAACAGAATTTAGAAAAGAGCTTATTGTTGAACTTGAAAAAGTTGGAGTAATGAGACCGCTTGTTAAGGTTATAAAAGTAAATGGAAGAGCTGGAGAACAACCTAAAGTTGCATCTAAACCTGTTTATAAATGGGGAACTGAAAATTCTGCATTTAACGAATCTCAACCTGCATTTGAACAAATTACTTATGCAGTTAAAAGAGTTGATGTATTTACTGCAATTTCAAGAGAATTGCTTGCAGATACTCCTATCAATCTTACTCAAACTATTAAAGAACTCTTTACAGAGGCATATGCCAAAGTTGAAGATGAAGCCATTACAAAAGGAGATGGTTCTACTATTCCAATAGTTGGACTTGTTAACGATTCCTCAATTCCTGAAAAAACTCTTTCTTCTAACCTTACTTACAATGACATTGTAGAGGCGTTTTTAAGTGTATCTGAACCTTACAGAAGTAAAGGAGTTTGGCTTGTAAACTCTAAAGGAATGCAAATTCTTTATTCTTTGAAAGATAAAGATGATAGACCTCTTCTTACTGTTCCAGCTCAAGGTGGAAATCTCCTCCTCTTTGGAAGACCAGTAGTTGAAAACCCACAGATTCCTGTATATCAAATAGATACTAATGGAGATGGAACACCTGATACTGATGCTACTTATATCCTTTTTGGAGATTATAAGAATGCTTACTTGTTTGATAGAGGAGAATTTGGAATTGAAGCTACTACTGAAGGTGGAAATGCTTTTGTAAATCACCAAGTTCTTATTAAGGCTTGGAATAGGATTGACTTTAAGGTTGCAATTGGAAATGCAATGGTAAGATTGAAAGATGTTAGATAATAACAATAATTAGTGGTAGTTTGTAAGGGAGGCTTTTAGCCTCCCTTTTTTATTATCATAACAAACTTGATATTTAATTGAAATAATTTAAATTAAAATTGAACTAAATAATATTAGAGAGGTGTAAGATGCCTATAACAAGAAAAACAGCACTTTTAGGTAAATTAGAATCTTCTTATGGAGTAGATGCATCTCCCACTACATCAGACTTAATAGAAATATCAGATTTTGATATTACTCCAAATGTAGAAAAAGTAGAAAGAAATTTATTTAGACCATCATTATCTCCAGTTGCATCTTTACCTACCAAAAAATATACAGAATTGACTTTTTCAGTAGAATTAAAAGGTGCAGGAGTAGATGCTAATGATAATGTAATTTTACCTAAAGTAGCAGAAGTATTACAGGCTTGTGGTATGAAATTAGAATCTTTTGATACTGATAATGATGGCGATGTTGATGCATATAAATTAACTCCTACATCACAAAACATTCCATCTATGACTTTCTATGCTTATCTTGATGGAGTTCTTTATAAAGTATTAGGAGCAAGAGGAAACGCTCAAATAACACTTGAAGCTAATCAAGTAGGTAAGATTCAATTTACTTTTAATGGATTATTTGTGAAACCTGAAGATGCATCTTTTCCTAATATTAGTTGTGATTCTGGATTAATCCCTCCTATCATTAAAAATGTAAATCTTACTATGGGAGGTTATGCTCCAATTCTTACTTCATTTGAAGTAAATCTTAATAATACTCTTACTCAAAGAGATGATATGAATTCATCTGAAGGAGTAAGAGATATAGAAATAACAGCCAGAAATACATCAGGTTCACTTAATCCTGATTTAATGTTAGCATCTCAATATGATGTTTGGGATAAGTTTCTTAATAACGAGCCTCAAGAAATAAAAGCTACTATTGGAAATCAAACAGGAAATATAATAGAAATTAGAATCCCACAAGCAATTATTAACTCTACAAAACTTGGAGATAGAGAAGGTAAAAGAATTCTTAATATAGATTTTACAGCAGTCGGTTGTGATGATGAATTAGAAATTTGGTTTAAATAATTGATTAGCCCTCCCTAATTGGGAGGGTTTATTTATGTTAATGGGAGGTCAATGATGGTAAAAGTAAAAGTAATTAAACCTATTCTTTATGGTGGTATGATAAGGAATACAGGATTTGAATTTTGGCTTAAAGAAGAGGAAGCTCAATTTTTATTAAATAATGGATACATCGAGATAATAGAAAAAAGAAATTTAATTGAAACTAAAAATGCAAATGATATAGAGGTAAAGGAAAAAGTTGAAGAAAAAAATCAACGACCAAGAAAAAGAGGAGAAGTAAAAAGAAATCAGAATAATAGGAGATAGTAATGTCTGTATTAGATATTAATGTTTTAAAACAAATGCTAAATATAGATTTAGATGATACTTCTAAAGATAGTTATTTAGATTTTATTTTATCTACATCAGAAAAGATAGTAGAAAATTATACTGAATGTAAGTTGACTCCTATTAATATAAACAATGAAATTTATTTAGGTAACAATTCCAGATTTTTATGGCTAAAGTCTATACCTGTTAATTCAATTATTAAAGTTGAAATAAGTCCATTTGGGAATGGTTTATATGTAAATGATATATCAAGTTATATAGAAATATTAAACAGTCAAACAGGTAAGATATTTAATTCTTATTCATTGTTTAATGCAGGAACTAAATACATTATATCTTATAATGCAGGATTTAATGAAATTCCTGATGATTTAAAGTTTGCTATTTATCAAATAGCAGTTAGGTTGGATTCTTTAACTGAAGAATCTAAAGTTGGAGCATCTAAAATAACAACTCCTGATGGAACAGTTGTATATGAAAAAACTTTATTATCTCCTGAAATTAAGGAAATATTAGATAGATATAGTAGGAAATTATAATGATTTATTTTGAAACAAAAGAAGTAGATGAAGTAATAAAGGAAAGAATTAAAGAGTTAAAGGAAGAATATAAACAATCTTTTGTCAATCTAAATAATGAGTTAACTAATATTTTTAAGCAAAATTTAGACAAAGCATTTATTAGAGACAATGAATTACCAGTTTCAGAATATATGAAATCTGAAGATATTAAAAAAGGTAAAAGACCAAAATTTAAACTTCCATCTAAAATGCCTTATGGGTTTATAAGAAATAGAACTGGCAGGTTAAAAAATTCTTTTGTTTATTCTAAATCAGTCAAAGAATATAAAAATGGAAATATGATTACTAAAATTGAAATAATACAAGATAGAGATAAAGCTATATATGGAAGAATTCAGGAATTAGGAGGAAAAGTAAAACCTAAACATAGGAAATATTTAGCCATTCCTATTAGTTCTGAATCTTGGGGAAAATCACCTTTGGATTTTCCTGATACTATCGTATATAGTGCAGGTAAATTTATAAGAAACATTAAACCTAAAGCATTATACATTTTAAAGAAAATTCATAAAGGCTTATATTTGCCTATATTCATTTTGAAAGATAAAGTTGAAATTCCTGAACATAAGTTTATTGCAAGTGCATTTTATAAATCATTTACTCTAAACCAAAATTCATCGTTAAGAGATTTATACAATAAACTCTTATCTAAAATTAAATTATAGGAGTTAGCAATGAGTATTAAAGGAGAAATACTATCAAATTTTAAGTCTTATTTAGAGAATTTAGGGATTTTTACTAAAGTAGAAAGAGGACTTATATCTTTAGCCGATGCTAAAAAATGGAAATTTCCTCTTTGTGTATTTAATTCTTTAAAAGTAGAAACTAAATCAATAGAGTATAATACAGCTACATACAGACTATATGTAGATTTGAGAATATATAACCAAACATCAAAATCGGATAACTATTTTGATACATTAGATAATTTACAAGAGGAAGTATTGAAAACTTTTAATTGTTTAGAACCTAATACAATCCACAGCAAATTAATAAATATTCAAGTAATACAATCAGATGAACCTATAAACGATGAGTATATAGATGGACTTTACGAAATAAGATTTGTGATTATATTTGATTACAGAATATAAAACCAAACTAATTGGAGGTTAGTTAGATGGAAAAGACAGTAAAACTCTCAACAGGAGAGGAAATAACAATTAAACCTATGACAATGAGACAAGCCAAACAATCTAAAATTCTTTCCATTCTTTCTAAACTATCAAAATCAGTAGATAAGAATGGAAATGTTAAAGATGTAAACTTTTTTGAAATTGGAATTAATGAAGATGATATTATCAATGTAGTAAAAGTTTATTATCCAAAAGCCGAAGAACTTACAATTGCAGATGCACTCGAAGTATTCTCTACTGCACTTGAGGTTGCTTTGGAAAAAAAAGAATAATATCTCAAGCTGAAATATTATTCAAAATATTAATTAACAATAACAATCTTCCAGATTGTAGGGAGTGCAAGGAAAGAGGCTACTACCGAGACAGAAATTGTGATGGTGGTAGCCCTCCTTCTCCTTTAAATCCCAATTCCACAAATATTAACCATAGATTTATAATTGATAAAGATACAATATTGAATTTTTGTCCTAAAATATTAACTTATAATGATGAAATAGTAGAAATTATTAATCTTTTTACTTTGTATGAGAAAGGGATGTTTTATGAATTAGGTTCATATTTAGACCAACCTCAATGGTATATAGAGGCTATGATAAGATTAGAGAATTTAAAAGCCGAGTATGAGAGAGAATTATTAGAGAAAAACAAATAAGAGGTAATTATGGGATATTACCACAGCCTTAAAGTTGAGATAAAAGGAATAGATAAGTTTACTAATGTTCTAAATAAATTAGAAAAGCAATTAGTAAAAATTAACAAACTTTTTAATACTATCAATAATACATCACAATCTCTTTTATCTTCTTTAGAAAGAAACACAAAATCTATTAATTCTTTGTTCTCTAAATTAGAGAATGCAGAAAAAAGTTTAACGAAAAACATAAAATATCAATCAGAAGAAAGAATAAAAAATCAAGAAAAAGAATTGAGAAAAACAGAAAGTATAATAAAAAGAAAACTAAAACTAATAAGTGAGTTAAATAAACAAATTACCAGATATAAAGAAATTCCAATAGATTTGTTTAATTATCGCAGTAGTGTAATAGGTTCTACACAAAAGTTAATAGGAAAGATTAATAATAAGGAATTACAAACATTATATTCTCTGCAATTAGAATCTTTAAAACAAGATTACATAAAAAGAGAAGCCAAAGCATTTGAGTTTGGTGATTATATCAAAAATTTTAATAGATATGTTAACATCCCATCTTCCCTATTACAAGAAACTAAAATAAAAATAAATCAAAATAAACAAAAACTTCTAAATGACATCAAAAAATTTGAATATGAACTTTCTCTTGCATTTGAAAGACTATACGATTTGAATCCTCTTGATAAAATTAGCTTAACACTTGAATTAAATAAAACTAAAAAATTATTAAGAAATGCTTTTAAAGAAGGAATAATAAGTGCTAATGAATATGAAAAAGTATTAAACAGACTTAATTATAGATTTAAATCGCTTAATCAAGCAATGGAATCTTCAAAATCAGTTATTGTTAGTTGGTGGAAACGATTCGGAGAAGTAGCTATTGGATTTACTATTGTTTATAGAGCATTTAGTTATCTTGAACAAGGAGTAGCTGAAGTAATTGATTTAGTTAAAGAAGGAATAAGAGCTTTTGATGATTATACAGAAACTGCATATAAATCTGCAATGTTTATTACTATGTTTTCAAATACTACATTTAAAAATGCTCTAAATATAGCAAGGAAAAATATAGAAGCTCTAAAATTAGCATCTATTGATTCATTCTCTTCATTAAGAGATATAGTTGCAGGATTAGATGAATTTGCTCAACACGGAGTATTCATTTCAGATAAGTTAATGAAGGCATTTGTAGATTTTAGTGATTTTGTAGCATTAGTATCAAAAACAACAGGTTCTACAGCAACACAAGTTAGGCAAGAAATTCAATCCTTATTTGAAGGAACTTTAAGAGCTGGTAATACAACTTTAAGATTTTTAAAGAATTATTTAGGTGATGCTAAATTTAATGAATTTTTACAACAATTAAGAAGTATTAATACTGCAACTGAAAGAGTTAGATATGTAATTACTACTCTTGGAAGTGCAATGCGTAAAGTTAAAGATTCTCTCTTTGGTAAAGATTTACAATACACGACATCAATTCTGAAAAATCAATTATCATTAGTAATTAACTATGCTCTTCAGTTAGCATCTATTACAAAAGGATTAAGTAAAGATACTAATATATTTGCTTACTATTTAATGAAGTATTTTAAAAGTTTAGACATTTCTAAAATAATGAAGTTAAGAGATTTATTATTCCAAATCAAAGCTGGAGATACATCTAAAATAAAAGAATACAAAGAATTAGCTAAAGAACTATCTTCATCTAAATTAGGAGAAACTATTACTTTACTTTCTAATACACTTGATTTAGTTGCTAAAGGTTTTGCTAAAATTACATCAGGAACTATTAAATTTGTTTTATATTTATCAGCTTTAATAGAAAAAATTAGAGAATTTTATAATCAACATAAACAAATGATTTCTGTAATTGGAACTTATCTAAAATTGGTAATAGCAATTAAAACTTTAAAATGGAGTTTTACATTTTTAACAAGAGAAACATCATTCTTCTTATCTCTTTTCCTTAAAACAATAAAAGTAATTGGAACAGCAGAATCAGCTGGTTTATTTACTACATTAGCTCAAAGAATAACAATGATTGGAACTGCATTTTTGAGAACAGCCAGAGTAATTGGTTTAGCTACTAAAAGGATTTTAACCAGATTGTTATTACCTATGACAATAATAGATGCTTTATTCCACCCTAAAGATTATATAAAGTTAGGTAAAAGTATAGTATTTGGAATAGCTAAAGGAATTACATCAGCTTTGGCTGAAATAGGAGATAAAATTGCATTAGCTATTCTTAATATAATTCTTCCAACTCCAATACAAAATTTGATAGCTAAAGTAAGTCCAAAATTTGCTAAATCCATTCAAACATTTAAGACATCTATTGCAAATAAGATTAAATCAATGGCTAAATCTTTATCTTCTTTCTTCAGTGAAGGATACAATAAAAATCCTTTTTTAGATTCATTAACTAATCTTGTTAAAAATTCTCCTGTTCTGAATAAATTATCAGAATTAACATCTGCTATAGATAAAGCATTTGGAATTCCATCTTTTAGTGAATTAGAAAAACAATTAGAAGGGACGAAAGGAAAGAATAAAAATGTATATGATTTCTTAATGGATTTATTAAGTCCAAGTAAAAATGTATATCCGAAAAAAATTCAAGATATCACTCAAATTAACAAAACATTAAGCGATAAGTTAAACAATCTGAAATCTTTACTTTCTAATTTAAAGCAAGTTTATTCTTCTATGGAAGAACTTGAATTAGATAAAATAAAGATAGGAAATAAAGTATTTACAAAAACAGGAATAGTGAACAATATACTTAAAGTGTATGATAGTATAAAATCTCTTTTAAAGAGAAAATTGTCTATAACTACGAATGAAACTGAAAAAGAAAATTTGATAGTTGAATTGTTAGGTTTGAAAGTAGATGAAGAAAAATTTAAGAGAAATATTAAAAACAGATTTTTGAAGACAATAGATGATACTCTTTCTTCATTGAAAGAGTCTTTATCTGTTTATAAAAAGACATACAAGTTTTTATCTAAATATGGATATTCTGTCACAGATATATTAGGATTATCAATATCTAAAGAAGAGTTGTTTAATAAGATTGTATCTGTGTATGATTCGATTATAACTACGCTAAAAGTAAAGTTGAAAAATACTAAATCAGAACTTGAGAAGTATAATATCCTTAATACTATATTCGGGCTTGAATCAGAGAAAAAACAATTTATAGTTGAAAGTAAAGTATCTTCAATAAAGAAAACTATTGATAGTATAATTGATTATTACCAGAAAGTAATCAAAAACATTAACGATAATTTATCTAATCCATTGACAATGGATTTAGCTTTTAAACAATTAAAACAACAAATAGAAAATGTTAAGTCTATTATTAATCAATTATCTAAAACTACTATAAATGGAGTTAAATTTTTTGATACTGAACAGGGTAAAAAAGAATATGATACATTAACAAATATGTTAGACCAACTTCAAAAGAAATATTCAGAAATACAAAAACAAATTGAGGGAGGTAAGGCATTCTTTAGAGTTTTTGCTCGTTATCAATCTGAAATATATGGACAAATAGAACTAACTAAAATGTGGAGTAAAACAGCAATAGATGTAATTAATTCATTTACACAAACAACATCTGATATTCTCTATGATTTCTTTACTGGAAGATTAAAATCATTTAAATCTTATGTTCAAGCTCTAACTAAAGAAATATTAAGGTTACTTTCACAAGTAATTGCCGAAATGATAAAAGTTAGAATACTATCAGCTATCGGTAAATCAACTTCAACATACATTCCAATTCCTGCTAAAACTCCAACTCAACCAAAAAGCCTAAATATAGGTGGTTTGGATATAGGAAAATATAATTTAGGTAATTATGCATCTAAACTTAAAGTCGGGTCTTTTGCTGAAGGTGGAATAGTTACTAAACCTACACTTGCTTTAATAGGAGAGGCTGGAGAATCTGAAGCAGTAATTCCATTATCAAAATTCCCTCAAGTAATTGGCTCCACTATACAGCAACAACCTATTAATGTTGTTCTTAACATATCTGCGTTAGATTCTCAATCATTTATAGAGTGGGAAAGAAAGAATAAAGTAATATCTTCATTTGTAAGAGAAACTATAATAAATGATTTGCAGAATAATGGAACTGTAAGACATATGATTAAGAAAACTTTATAATAAGAGGTTATAATGAGTGTAAGTATATATCCTCAATATCCGATACCTGATACACCAGTAGAAGTTAATTATATGTATAATATTCAAGTTAGCCAATTATCATTTAATTTTGATTATGTATATCAACAAGCTCATAGAACAAAACGACAAATAACATTAAAGTATAGTTGGTTAACCCAATCTGAAATAGAAATATTGAGAAATTTTTACCACCAATCTCAATTATATAATCCTTATTTTTATTTCATATATCCAACTAAAATTAATTTTAACAATGAGTTTATAGCCAAAGTTGTAGATAGAAATCAATTAACTTATGTTTTACCTGTAATTAATTATGATAGTATTGTAGTAAAAGTTAATGGTAATCAAGTTTCCAATTACCAAATATCAGAATACCAGTATCCTTTGTTAAAAATAACATTTACAGGATTAAATATTGGAGATTTGATAACTTGTGATTATACAAATGGCAGACCTGTTATTTATTGTAGGTTTGACCAAAATTCAATTGGCATTCAACATTTAGTGGCTGGTTATTCAAATATAACTGATTTAAAGTTGATAGAGGTGTTAAATGAACAACCAGAACTTTAATTATGTTAGATTGTATAATACAAATTCTTTAAAAGAAAAGGAAAATGTATATAAAATTACTTCAAGTTGTTTTAAAGTTAATATTTATGGTTTTGTTGAATGCACTAAAAAACAAAATTTAGTTGGCAGTAAAGTAAATAAAATTAAAAGTTTAATTTACTTTACAAAAGAACGAAGTGTAGGTGATTTGACAAAATCAAATGCAATTATAAGATTATATAATAGCAAAGAACAATATAGAGAGGTATGAAATGAGTATAGAATTAGTCTATTTGGCAAAAGACAAAGAAGGGAAAGAAATGTATGATTTTGGAGAAGGAAAGAATTTAATAGAAATTAAACATTTTTACAAAAATGGAGAATATCAAAATTCTAAAATTTTTCCTGTTTATTTGATTGTAAAAGATAAAGAAAAAGTAGAAAAGATAGAAATTCAAGTATTAAATGAAGATGATTCAGATGTTAAAATCAAAATTAGAGGAAGTGGTTATAAAGAAAAATTAATAATAGAAAATCCAAATAGAGATTATTATAAATTATTGTTTACATATTCAAATAAACCTAAATTTCAATTAGTATTAACTTATATTGAAAGAGAATAAGGGAGGTAATAATGGGAATACAATTGACTCAAAATTTTAGTCAATATATAGATAATATTAATAATGCAGTTTTCAATCAGATGAATAGGACTTTTTATGTTGATGCTGTGAATGGTGATGATAATAACGATGGTTCTGAATCTTCACCATTTAGAACGATTCAAAAAGCAGTTGACAGCATCCCTGTTGGTGGGTTTGTATCAATAATTCTAAAATCAGATTATACTGGAGTTTTTAATGCGAGATTGAAAAAAATTTATATAAAAATAAGTAGTGGGAAAACTTGGACTATACCTGAAGGAAGTTGTTGTGATATCGGTTCCTGTTCAATTGAAATTAGAAATTCAGGGAAACTGATTATTAGTAGAAGCGATGGTAGTAATATTAATCCAGATAATTATGCTGGATTTTGGGTAAATGACCACGAATCAGATAAGTATTTGGAAGTAACGACAAATTTATATTTATTAAATGTAAATACGACTGACCCTGTTAAAATAGATTCTGATAGGTGTCTTTTTGGTTCTCGTGTTTGGGGAGTTAATCAAAATATTCAGATGAATTTAGCTATTTTTAATCTATATTGTAATGGTAATTTTATGATTGATGGTTGTTTGTTACGCTTACAAGGTGGTTGTGGAAGTTTTCAATGGAATAGTTATGCTAATGATTCTTCATTTAAAGTAGTAGATTCTAATGGAAATTCTGTTGATGTGAAATCAAAAATTAATGGAATAATAAGAGATTCTAATGGAATTCCGAGAAACATTCTCTCAAACATAATTCTTTAGGGAGGTATAAATGATTAAAATAATTAAAATCGGAGATTTAATTTACGAAAACATTGAACCTTTTGTGGTAGATGAAAGTGGAAATAAAATTTGGAATGTTCCTGAAAACGAAAATGAATTGCGTAGTTGTGTAATAGATACTTTGAATTGGCTAACAGATAATTATTTTTATTCAATTGCACAAAAGAGAGGTGGTTATAGAAATATGGGCGAGATTAACTATGATGCTGATATAGATAAAGATTCTGATGCTATTTATTTGCAAAAACTTTATGATGTTTTGTGGAATAAAGAAGAAGAATTAGAAAAACAAATTAATTCTATGTCTTTTGAGGAATTGTTAAAACTAAATTTAAAGGGTTGGGTATATCCTATATATGATGCTTTAGCAAAAGATTTAGAGAAGGAAATGAAAGAAAATAAATAAGAGAGGTTATTATGTTAACATTTCCTAATATACAACCTAAAGAAGAGTATAAAAAAGAGCAATATTCAGAAGATTATATGTATATGGGATATGATTCTTTGTCTTCTTTTGATAAAGATACTCTTTTGTCTTTTATTCAAAATTCCATTTTTGATAATTTTTATTATTGGACTTTCAATAAATATCCTTATACAAAAGAATCTAATTATTTAACAATCAGAAATGTTGATTGTGTAATTGCTAAAGATTCAACAAAAGCTGATAATGTTTGGTTATCCTCAAGTATTACATATAACAATGTTAATCCTGAAGATTCTTCAGTATCAATAAATGAAGAAGTATCAGCTCCTTTTACTTTGTTTATAGAACAAGAATATAGGGATGGAGATGTAGAATATATAAACATTTACAATAATTCAATTTCAATCAAAGTAAGACAAGTAAATTCTCAAAGTTTAGTTTTATCTGTAAAAACAGATAAAGAAGTAATTTCTAAACAAATATCTAATCTTTTTATTAAAGAATTTGATTTTTTAGGAACTTTTAAAAAAGCTATAATTTATCAAATTTCTATTTCAAATGGAAAAGTAGTATTAGCTCATAATAATCAAAAAGTTGAAATTGATTTAATGTATTCGGTAGATTTAACTAATTTAACTATTTCCTCTTCTGTTAATATTTTCCAACTAACAAAAGCTGATTGTTATATAGATGGAGATGTATTAAAATATAAAACTAATTTTACTAAAAACACAATTATTATAACAGTAGGAGCTGATAGCGTTCTTTTATCTAAAAAAGTATTAACATCTGTTTATGGTTCTCCCAGATATATTTGTTCATTTCCAACTAATAAAATAACAGTAAGCCAAAACACAAATGGAACATATAACCTTAATCTTTTGTTAAAGATTGAAGGATAGTATAAATAATACATAAGTTATGTTGAGCCTCCTTATGGAGGCTTTTTTTATTTTGTTTAAAGGATAAATTAAATATTGAAATAAATTGAGGAGTTTGTTGATGATAAACAACATTGATGAATTAAAGAAATATTTCAACAAAGTTGCTTTACTGTTGGATATAGAATTGAATGATAATGATGTGTCTGTTATTTTTAAGTTTACTAATTATGATATTCCTGTAAAAGATGATGATAATCGAGTTTACAAACCTTTAGCTTTTACTTTGAATGATGTCAATTATTCTATTTCTAACTCAATAGATAACATTAAAATTACAATAGATAATACACAACAAACATTTAATTCTATTTTCCTCAATTCAGACCAAAGAAAAAACAAAATAGAAGTTAGTTTTGCAGTATTAGATGATAATGGAAATGTAGATATAAGGTTAACTTTATTTTCAGGGTTAATATCATCAATCCAAATAAATAATAAACAAATAGAAATAACAGCTAAAAGTGAATTAGTGTATTGGAATACTTCTCCATTAAGAATATACACAACTAATTTATTTCCAAACATTGGAGATATTTCTCCAACTAAAGTATTAAAATGGGGGAGTAAATAATGGGAGTTTTAGGTTCAATAAAACACGCTGTGCATCATCTTACTCATTCCATCCATCATTTTTTTGGTTCTACGATAGGAGCAATTACATCATTAATAGCATCGGTAGGCTCAATTGTAGCATTTGCAACTGGTCATCCTGAAATAGGATATGCTTTAGCTGGATATTCTTTTTTGTCTTCTATATTCTCTCAACCTGATGTTCCTGATTTAGGGACTGATATAGTAGATAATGGATTTTTAGTAAATAAACAAGGTGAGATAGGTAAACCTATTCCCATTATTTATGGTATAAATAGAGTAGGAGGTAACATTGTTTTTCAATCAGTAGGAGGAGAAAACAATAAATATTTATATCAAGTGATTGCTTTAGGGGAAGGACAAACAGGAAAGATATTAGATGTTTATTTTGATGATAATTCTCTTTTCCCTGCAAAAATTGTTAACAAATCTTCGACTAATTATAAATACAAATTAAAGCCAAATATCACAAATATTAAAGCTAAAATATGTTTTACTTATATAAACCAAGTTCCACAAATAAAACATTATTGTAGTTGGAATGAACAGACTGGAGGATTAGATTGTGGATATGAAGTAGTATATAAAGAACAAAAAGTGCGTGTCACAAAAGATATAACTCTTTCTTTAGGAGAAACAAAAACAATATCAAATTCTAAAACATATAAAGTTTGCGATAATCCAGATGATATTGTTGATTGTCATTCCTATACAATAACAAAAGATTTAGCTGATGTTAGTTTGTATAAAGATTATTATGGAAATGTTTATTTTGAAATAACTACTAAAGAAAGCTCAATATCTATACAAAATGTATCTATAACTGCATACTCTACTGATAATGGAGATAGTTATTTTTCGATAGACAAAAAACTTTTTGATAAAGTAGATTTTCTATATTTTGATGGTGTTGATTTGTATAAATTAGATAAATCTAATTCTTCATCTACGTGGACAAAAGTAGATAGTAGCGATTCTTTGTTTCAAGAATTTGTTTCAAAAGGATTTATGAAAACAGATTCTTCTTCTTCTGCATTTAATAAACTTCAAGACAATAAAATATCTTTATTCTTTTCCAGACTTTCTTACAATAGAGATGTATTTAAAAATGTTCCAAATATAACTGTAAAACTTGAAGGTAAGATAGACGATAATGGAAATTTAATCACTAATCCAGTAGATGTATTATATGACTTTCTAACAAATGAAAGATATGGATTAGGAATATCAAAAGATAAAATAGATGATGATTGGTATAATTTATCTAAAGAATATTGTGATTTTAAGAATTTTGAATTCAATGGATTGATAATTAATGGTAAAGCTGGAGATATAATTCAAAACATTCTTAATCATTTTAGAGGAGATTTAGTATATAGGTTTGGAAAATATGAAATAAGATTTAGAGATGTAGATTATGAGATAAGTAAAGGTTTGTTATATCCAGATATAGTAGAAATTGAACCTGATAACCAATCATTTAACATAAACTATTCAGATATATTTTCTATGTATGACCAAATTAAGATAACTTTTATTAATCCTACTCTTGATTATAAGTCAGATACTTTATTAATTCCAGATTCAGTAGAAGTAAATGGACATATCCCTAACCAAAGTTCTTTAATATTACAAGGTTGTGACAAACAACAAGCTAAAGTATTAGGAACTTATTTTCTTGAAAGGAGTAGATTATCTTTAACTGTTAATTTCTCAATTCCATATAAATATATTGATTTAGATATAGGTCAATTATTTTTCCTTAAAAATGATAGATATGGAATTAAGAATGAATTATTCAGAGTTATAGATAAAAGAATAGACTATCAAAATAAATTAATCCAAATAACAGCAATCAAAGAAGATAGAAAATTATATGATGATGTATATGAACCTGATATTTATAATGTAGATATAACACAACTTCCAAATTCATTAGATATATGGTATGACCAAACTTATGTAGGAAATATAAAAGCACTTGCTAAATCTCATATATCTGATATAGAAAATAGCGATGGAGATTTAGTTTTTATAAGAGATTTTATGATAATATCTCCTATATCGAGAGCATTTAATAGTTATTATTCTACTCACGATTTAGGTGATAATGAAAGTTCATCTGCTTTTTCAAATAAAATTAAAATTTTTGATTTGTATTCTCATTCAAATAACAGAACAATTTATTTGTATCATTGTGGGTATTCTATATCTATTTACAATGACAAAGCGTTTATGTTTACTCCTCCTTATACATATAACAATGGTTCTGTTTATAATGGAGATTCTTTATTAATAGATGGAGTTAGCTTTAGAGAAATTCCACTTATTTCTCCAGATGAGAATTCAAATGTAATGTATTTTACAAACATTTCTACTCCAGTATTTTTTTATAATACTGCATCGGCTAATTTCCTGAATACAGGAGAATATGCTTTTGTAGCATTGCAAGCAGTAAAAGATTCAAATGGTAATTTAGAGAGTCTAAATTATAGATATGCAAGAATGGATAAAGGTTGGGGCGAACTATTTTATACTGGTAATTTGGATATAAAATCATTAGGTAGTAATTTAATAATAAATCCATTAGTATTTTCTTATGATTATTATCCTAATTCAGCTTATAATGGAGAGGGGAGTTTTATTTATTCTATAACAAACAACAAGTTTTATTTATTGCATAGAAGTAAAGATGTTACTGGTGTAATAGATGTATCATCAATATTTAGTGATATGCAATTTGGTTATTCTCTTGAATTTGTTGCGACAAAAGTTGATTCTTCATCAGCTTATTTGTATTACATTAATAACGAGTATCGTCTTGTTAGAGTAAAATTATTTGATTCTATGAAATTATCTGATGCTTCTAAAATAGAAAAAACTGTTTTAGATAAAACTGGAATGGAGAATGGTAAAGTAAGTTGGAGATATGATAGAGGAAATTATACTATTTTTATGACAGAAAATAGAAATGTTTATAAATTTGATAAAGAAACAGAAGAAATAGAACCATTGTTTATTTGGGGGGAGTAATGAATTTTAGGACTCTAATATCAGATGATGGTAAAAATGCATCTATCGGAAGAACTATGTTATGGTTATTTACTTTTGCTATCTTGTATAGGTTTATTTTTAAAGGTGAAGATATACCATTTAATATGGTAACTATATATGGGATGTTATTGTTGTATAATTTTGGTAAAAAGTTACCTAACATTAATGCAACATTAACTAATTGGATTTCAGAAAGAAATGAAATTTCTAAAACTAAATAGGAGTTTATTATGCCTTTCATTATTTATTTGTTTAATGTTTTGGTAAAAAACAGAAAGTTGCTTTTTAGTGGAGTGTTGACATTAGTAGTTGTATTAATAGGATTATATGTAAGATTTAAAATACATTCATTGAATAATGAAGTAGAGAAATACAAAACTCTTTATCAAAATAAAGTAAAAGAAATAGAAGTTTTAAAAGCAAATATCAAAGAAGAGAAAAGAAAAAACAAATTATTACAAGAACAACTTTCAATTTTAAAGGAAAATCAAAATAAAATAAAAGATATTCAAAAACAATCAAACAAACTTAAATCCAAAATTATTAAACAAATTCCTAAAAACAGATTGAGGTTATCCAGAGATGAACAAACTAAAGTCATTGAAACTATTAATAATATTTTATCTGATTTTTAGTTTAGCATCGTGTTCTTTATATAAAGAAAGAGTAATTACTAAAGTTGAATATAAATACATTTATCCTCAAAAATGTGTTAAACCATCTAAACCTATTCTCAAAAAATTAAACAAAAATCTTCCCTTGACTTCTTCCGAAAATATCAAAATATTAATATCAGATTTAATTGACATTAAAGCATATACAAAATCATTAGAAGCAACAATAGAATGTTATGAATTACAAATAGATAAAATGAAAAATAAAGAGGTGCAAAATGATAATAGAAAACATAGAACAATTAAGAAAATGGATAGAGGAAAACGGAATTAAACATTTTAAAGCTGAAGAATTTATTTGTAAACATTGTGGTAAATTAAAAATAGATACTGATTTAATTTTAAAACTTGAAGATATAAGGACACAAATAGGAAAGCCTATTTTTATTACTTCAGCTTATAGATGTCCTGAATATAATAAACAAGTAGGAGGAGTTCCTGATTCTGCACATACTAAAGGATTAGCAGTAGATATAGCTTGCACAAATTCAAGAGATAGATATGAAATTTTAGATATAGTTTTTAAGTTTGATTTATTTAATAGAATTGGAATAGGAAAATCATTTATCCATTTAGATATTGATAAAGAAAAACCTCAAAATGTTGTTTGGCATTATTATAACAAAGAGAGGTAATTATGAATAATAATAAAAAAGGAGAAGAGCAATTGAACGAGATTTCAATTGCTGATTTAATAATAGAAATGAAAACTCATTTTAATAAGTTTGCTAATGATATAGACCATATAAAAGAAGATGTCCAAGAGTTAAAAACTGCATTTAAAGAATTAGTTAAAATAGAAAGAAAACAACAAGAACTTGATTTTGAATTTAAGCGTTTGATTTCTTGTTGTGAGGCAATAAATGATATACAAAAAAGAATAGAAAAATCTGAAAACGAGATACAATTAATGAATGTAAGATTGTCCAGAATAGAAAAAGAAAGGGAAAAACAATCTGAAAGATATTGGAAATTGACATTAGGAATATTAGAAAAATTGTTACTTTGGGCTATTATAGGTATAATAGCAATAAGATTAAAAGTATTATAAGAGGAAATTATGATAGTTACATCTATTGATATAGGTTATAAAGGTGGAGTGGCTAAACACCAAATATTAAATAATTCTGAAGCAGTATTAATTGATTTCTATCCAATGCCTGTAATAAAAACTCAAATAAAAAGAAAAGGAAAAATAAAAATCAAATCTGATATTAATATTCCTGAATTAATAACAATTCTTCAAGATAGTTCTTTAATTGTTATAGAGGATATACATTCAAGACCTACTGATGGGAAAGTATCTGCATTTAATTTTGGCTATCAAAAAGGATTAATAGTTGGTTTATCTATAAAATCAGTAGGAATTAATAATGTATATCTTATCCATCCTCAAAGTTGGAAATCTAAAGTAGGATTAATTAAAAAATCTAAACAAGATACAATTAAAATCGTAAATGATTTATATAACTTAACTTTAGCCAAAAAAGATGATGGAATTGCAGATGCCATAATGATAGGAAGAGCTTTTATATTATCAACTTTAAATGTTAAAACCATACATCCATATAGGTAGGTAATTGAAATGGAAGATAATAAATCAAATAAAATTTATTTTATTGGTTCTTATCCTGAAGATATATATACAAAACTCATCTATTATAGACAAGGTAAATTCCCGATTGTTCATATAGGGATAATTTCAGATTTCTTAAATAAAATCAATCCATTAGTAATAGAAATGATGCCTTTTCGTGGTATAAGTTATAAAGTATGGAGAAACATTCACAACCATCATACTCCTTTTGTAGTAAAATCAATAAAAGTAACAGAAGAGCAATATAACAAGTTTTGGAATTTATTAAATGAAATGTATTTTTGTAATCTTAATTATGATTATTTATCTTCTTTAGGTATTACTTCTAATAAATCTTATGGCGAGATTGATAGATTTTTTGATTCTGAATTACCAACTTATTTATTATCCCAAATAGGAATTGATTTGTATAATCATTTAAAACCTTATGAAATATCCCCTAAAATGTTTATGCTTTCTCCTCTATTAAATTTTGAATATTTTTATGATGGAAACAGCATAAGGTATAGTTGGGAGATAGATTAATGGAAATTAAATGGATTAAACCTTTCAAATCTATCCCTATTAAATTTCCTGTTTTTATTATTCATACAGATAGATTTATTCCTAAAAGATATTCAGGATATAATGTAGCTGGATTTATTATTTTAATCAGAAATAAAAGTAAAAATGATATTCCATTACTTAAACACGAATTAACTCATTCAAAACAATTTTTTAAGAATCCGATTTTATATTCAATTAGTATGCTTATAAACATTATATCAGGAACAGTTTATTTTTCATTTTTTGATAAGTTTTTACAAAAAGCATATGAATGTGAGTTGGAAGCATATGCTAATCAATTATTAGAAATAAGCAAGATTTCTATTTATGATTTTTCCTTTTATTTAGGTTATTTTTCTTATTTTATAGTTGAAAATTATAATTTTTCGAAATATTTAAAGTTAACAGAAGAAGAAGTTACATATTCTTTGTATAAAGAATATACAAAAAAGAGAGAGGTAAGTATTGATGAGTAAGAATCAGTTAATACTTAACTACATCCAAAGCAAACTTAATTCAAATTCAAAATCCATTCCATCTCTTCACAAATTAGCATCTATGTTTAATACATCAAAATCCCAAATTACAAGAGTATTAAAGAAAGCAAATATATATGATAAATATCTTCAATTAAGAAAAGAATCTCATTATTCAAAAGAAGAAATAAAAATAGGCTTTATGTCAGATATACATTTAGGACACGAAGATAAAAAATCATTAGACATAGCATTAGAATATTTAAAAGATAAAAATATAGATGTTTTAATATTAGGAGGAGATGTAATAGATTTTGAGTCTATTTCATTTTGGAAAAACAAAAATCAATATTCATTAGTGGAAGAATTAGAAATGGCAAAACAATTTTTAAAAGAATTAAGAAAAGAATTTCCAGATTCAGTTATTTATTATATAGAAGCTAACCACGAACAGAGAGCAGAAAGATATTTAATATCTAAAGCTAAAGAATTCTCATATCTTGATGATTTATCAATTCCTAATCTTCTCAAATTATCAGAATTAGATATTTTTTACATTTCTCAAATAAAACACATAGAACAAAATCAAATTCCATTCCATATAAATAATTTAATATTTTTACACGGACACGAAGTAAAAGTTAACTATTCAACTATTAACATAGCACGCTCAATGTTTCTAAAAACTCAAGCTAATATAATATTTGGACATTTCCATACTACACAATCATATTACCAACGCAACATTCTTAATCAAATTCAAGGAGCTTGGTCAGTAGGTTCTCTTTGCCATCTTCATCCTCAATATTCTCCTATTAACAACTGGAATAATGGATTTGCATATATAGAAACTTTATCTCCATCCGAATTTCAAGTTTTTAATTTTAGAATACATAACAACAAACTATTAACTTAAAGGAGAGAGATATGAATATTAAAAGTTGTATTATTCAATCTTTAATACTTCTAATAAGAATAATTTTGACTCCAATTAAGAAAATTATATCAGCTATCGTTTTTCCATTTGTATATCCATTAAGAAATATATTTTATAAACCTGATAAAGCATATACATTTAATAATTGGAATATTGATTTAGTTTTAGAAAAGAATAATCTATTTCAATTATTTATTTGGTTATGGTTTGATGATTCTATATATTCTGATTTCAAGAAATATTATCATCCTTATGAACACAAATCTAAAATAGTGGAATTAATCTGTAAATTACCATACATTAGAAACAATGAATCAATAAAAGAATTTTTGAGAAGTTATTATTGGAATGGATTTAGAAATTCGTCTAATAACTTATCTCACTTGATAGCATATAAATTAGTAGGTAAATATAAAGGAGTAGTGAAGTATTGTATCAATAACAAGTATATAACATTTCAAATAAGACAATTTGAAAAGCTAATATTACCATATTTAGAAATAAAAATTCCTGTTAAATCTAAACAACTAACCATCAATGTAGGATGGTTAAAATCATCAAAATTTGAAGGTATTAAAATCAGATTCAAATAACTCCT
>Ga0256842_1000115_pt1 | contig 63467 bp, 58 predicted proteins | sample 4559240metaG_FD_185973 | JGI IMG/M metagenome (GOLD analysis project Ga0256842, IMG submission 185973) | Hydrothermal vent microbial communities from Guaymas Basin, Mexico - 4559-240 | ecosystem: Environmental > Aquatic > Marine > Hydrothermal vents | place: Mexico: Guaymas Basin | collected... | reverse complement strand
ATGTGCACCTATAAATCTGTTTAATAGCCCCCTTCTGTCCGGAATATTCCTTACATCTACCCCCACAGAGGCCCAGGCATTGAGCATGTCCACCAAAGGCCGCGCTCCCTTCCTAATCGGTCCATAACAGCCACGACAACCAATACGGGCCTTGATACACCGTGGCGCATCACTATCCCCTCTGCATCCAGCCCTTGTCACCGGCCCTAAACAGATAAATCCTTGCTCCATAATACAACGCATCTTGTTTATCGGCTGCTCCGGATCAAATTCCAGGTTTTCCAAGGAACGCTTAAGGGGACCACTTGCCCGCTTCCTTTCTCGCCTCGTCGGACATGTATCACATACACTCCTCTCTGGTAAACTCCAGCTCTCACCCTTTAAAAGGGCTGTTAATGCATCGGCAATGTTCTGCGGATGTGGAGGACAACCAGGAATGTAAACGTCTACCTTCACAATCTCATCCACCGCATAAACCCTATCTAACCAAGCCGGCACTTGGTTCGGAGGAGATGCCTTATCCGTGGTAATAGTAGAATAAATGTAGTTAAGCGCCTCCTCTCTCGTCCACATGTTAATAAGCGCAGGAATACCTCCATCGGTAGCACAAGTGCCAAGCGCAATCAACGTGTTACATTTCTTCCTGATCTCTTCAAGCACTTCTTTGTGCTCTTCATTGCGTATCCCACCCGAAACAATGGCTATATCCGCTTCTGGAATCTCAAGCTGGCTTCCTTCACCAGTTTGCCCATAATACTTGTGATCAATCAGCACCGGTATGTGCAGAAACTCAAGCTCTGGCAGTACCTCTACCAGCTTGTCCCCCAGGTTCAAAAGACTAATCTCACATCCCGAACATGAATTAAACCACTCCTCTATCACCTTCACTGGCATTTTTAATGACCTCCTTAAATCAAATTCAATTTTTAAACATAGCTTAAACTTTTTAAAAAATCAAGAAAATCTACTGTGCATTATTTTTTTCTATCTATTGCCATATTTTTCTTCCTCTTTATTTAGGAGATAAGCGTATTAAAATTACGGATGAGCGGTAGCAGTCCGGTTTATTTTATGTCTGCCAAACGAAATTTACCCTTTTATTTGACATGAACGCCAATCACAAATTCATTTCGTTTTCTCGTCGATTCACCTCTACCCTCTTGGGTAAATAAGTGATAAAGAGTAAATCACCGCAAGTTAAAATTTAAGGAGAGAGGCAATGGGAAGAACGCTGACACAAAAAATTTTAGAAACTCATTTGGCTGTAGGTAAATATGTGCCAGGAAAAGAAATTGGGATCAAAATAGATCAAACGTTAACCCAAGATGCTACAGGGACAATGTGTTATCTCCAGTTTGAGGCAATGGGGATACCCAAAGTCAAAACAGAAATCTCCGTTAGTTATGTAGACCACAATACCATTCAGGCGGGTTTTGAGAACCCAGATGATCATAAATACCTGCAAACGATTGCAGCCAAGTATGGCATTATCTACTCCCGTGCAGGGAATGGCATTTGTCATCAAGTCCATTTAGAGCGGTTTGCCAAACCGGGCAAGACCTTACTTGGTTCAGATAGCCATACGCCTACGGCTGGAGGCATCGGGATGGTAGCGATTGGTGCCGGTGGGCTGGATGTAGCCGTGGCTATGGCGGGAGGTCCATTTTATCTTACCTGTCCAAGGGTTATTCGTATCAATCTTACCGGCCAACTTCAGCCTTGGGTCAGTGCTAAGGATGTCATTTTAAAGGTGCTAGAAATCTTTGGCACGAAGGGTAATGTTGGCTGTGTGTTTGAATACACAGGTGATGGTGTAAAGACACTGACTGTTCCAGAACGGGCAACCATTACTAACATGGGTGCGGAATGTGGCGTTACCTTTTCTATCTTCCCTAGCGATGAGATTACCAGGGAGTTTTTGAAGGCACAGGCAAGAGAGGTTGATTGGGTACCCTTAGAACCAGATCCAGATGCAGAATATTATAAGGAAGTAGAAATTAACTTGAGCGAGTTGGTACCATTGATTGCCTGTCCACACAGTCCAGGCAATATTAAACGTGTAGAAGAAATAGCTGGATTGCCTGTAGATCAGGTATGTATAGGTAGTTGCACCAATTCTTCTTATCGGGATCTTATGATTGTGGCCGAGATGCTGGATGGTAAACGGTGTCATCCTGATGTCAGTTTTGTCGTGGCTCCTGGTTCAAGACAGGTATTACGCATGCTGGCCCAGAATGGGGCCTTGGATAAATTGATTGCCGCTGGCGCAAGGATTGCTGAGTGTGCCTGTGGTTTCTGCATTGGTAATAGCCAGGCCCCACGGAGCAACGGCATTTCTTTACGTACAAACAACCGCAATTTCTTAGGCCGTTGTGGAACTAAGTCTGCTCAGGTGTATCTTGTAAGTCCTGAAACAGCAGCCGCAGCCGTAATTACGGGTAAGATTACTGATCCGCGCAGCTTGGACTTGCCTTATCCAGAAATCAAGCTGCCAGAGCAGTTTTTGATTGATGATAGTATGTTTATTCCGCCTTCACCTGAACCTGAAAGGATAGAAATCTACCGCGGGCCAAATATTGGTGAACCGCCCAAGAATGAACCCATGCCAGAAAAGATTGATGGCGTGGTAACAATTAAGGTGGGCGATGAGATTACTACTGACCATATTATTCCTGCCGGTAGCCGGATGAAATATCGTTCTAATGTGCCTAAATATTCAGAGTTCGTCTTTGAAGTAATTGATCCCGAATTTCATAAGCGGGCACGGGCTAATAAAGAAGCAGGTAAGCATAACATCATTGTCGGTGGTTTAAGCTATGGGCAGGGCTCTTCAAGGGAACATGCAGCGATTTGCCCCATGTATTTAGGTGTAAAGGCTGTTATCGCCAAGTCCTTTGAACGCATTCATGCAGCCAATCTGGTCAATTTTGGCATTGCGCCATTGATCTTTAAGAATGAAGCTGATTACGATGAGATTGAGCAGGGAGATGAAATAGAAATTCCAGATATAAGGGAACAAATTAAGGAAGGAAAGGATATAACCGTCATTAATAAAACAAAAAACACATCCTTTACGGTAACCTACAATTTGTCTGAACGGCAGAAGGAAATCCTACTGGCCGGTGGGACTTTAAATTACATGGCGAGTAAGAAGTAACCTATAAAAGGGAAGTGTGTAAAAGTAAGGTAGAGGAGGAAGACAATGGCACAAAGAGGAATTAGAGAATACGATGCCAAAAGGCTTTTGGCAAAATACTTAAAGGATTATATGCAGGGACTAAGTTATGATTTTAAAGCAGTCTTGGTAACACCAGAAACAGATTGGGCCATATTAGAAAAGGAAAATCCCTGGTTAAAGGATACTAAGTTGGTGGCCAAACCAGATCAACTCTTCGGCAAGAGAGGAAAACACGGTCTAGTATTGGTTAATGCCACTTTAGATGAGGTAAAGAGTTGGATTGGAGAACACATGGGAAAAGAAGTAACCATTGGCAGGGTAAGCGATGCCTTAACTTGCTTTTTAGTAGAACCCTTTATCCCCCATGAGAAGGAATATTATTTGGCCATCACAACCGAACGGGAAGGGGATCGTATCTATATGTCGGCTGAAGGTGGTATAGAGATAGAGGAAATGTGGGATAAGGTAAATGAAGCCTTTATACCTATTTTGGCAAAGAAAGAAGAAATTTCTAAGATTATCAAAAATGCCGTGCCTAAAGAAATTGAAGAAAAGGAAACATTTGCCCAGTTTGCTGAAGTCATTTATAACTTCTTTGTAGACTATCATTTCACTTATTTAGAGTTTAATCCCTTTACCATCAAACAAAACTTAATTTATCCCTTAGATGCCGTAGCGAGACTAGATGATACAGCCCAATTTGAATGTGCAGAAAAATGGGGAGAAATTGAATTTCCTACGCCGTTTGGACGGAAGTATACAAAAGAAGAGGCCTATATAAAACAGTTAGATGCAAAAAGTGGTTCTTCTTTAAAGCTAACGGTTCTCAATCCCAAAGGCCGTATATGGACAATGGTGGCTGGTGGTGGAGCCAGTGTTGTTTACACTGATACCATCTCTGACCTAGGGGCGGCCCAAGAGTTAGGAAACTATGGTGAATATAGTGGTAATCCAACGACAGATGAGACCTATGAATATGCCAAGACCATCTTAGACTTGATGACAAGGGAGAAGGATCCGCAAGGAAGACCAAAAATCTTAATCATTGGTGGTGGAATTGCCAATTTTACCGATGTAGCCAAGACATTTGATGGAATTATTAAGGCTCTAGAAGATTATAAGGATAAACTTAAGAATGTAAATGCTAAAATATATGTCCGTCGGGGTGGGCCAAATTACGAGAAGGGTTTAGCAAAAATAAAGGAAGCAGGTAGAAAATTGGATTTGCCGATAGAAGTCTATGGCCCTGAAACCCATATGACCCGTATTGTCAAATTGGCATTAGAAGAAAAGTAAGGAGGGAAAATAAAGATGGCAAAACCCAAACCAGATTACATTTTGTTTGATAAAAATACACAGGCAATTGTTTATGGATATCAGACAAGGGCAGTGCAACGGATGCTGGACTTTGACTACATCTGCCGGCGCGAAACGCCCAGTGTAGCAGCGATCGTCGCCCCAACACGGAGCAATGGTTATCACAAGTGTTTTTGGGGAAATAAAGAGATTTTGATTCCTGTTTATAGGCATTTTGAAGAGGCAGTCGCCAAACACCCCAATGCCGATGTCATGATCAACTTTTCTTCCCATCGTTCAGCCTATCCAACAACCCTTGATGCCCTAGAGACCGATACCATTCGCACCATTGCCATTATTGCTGAGGGTGTACCAGAAAGGTATGCGCGTAAATTGGCCGCCATTGCCAAGCAGAAAAAAAAGTGGATTATTGGACCAGCTACGGTAGGTGCAATTGCGGCTGGGGCCTTCAAAATCGGCAATGCCGCTGGCACCCTTGAAAACATTATTCGCTGTAAACTTTATCGGCCAGGTAGTGTCGCCTTTGTTTCTACTTCAGGTGGTTTATTTAATGAATTAAATAACATTATCTCGCAGGCAACCAATGGTGTCTATGAAGGCGTAGCCGTTGGTGGTGATCTTTACCCTGGATCTACCTTTATTGATCACTGCCTACGTTATGAGGCCAATCCAAATATCAAGATGATTGTCCTTTTGGGAGAGCTAGGCGGAACGGACGAATATGCGGTCATTGAGGCCATAAAGGCAGGTAAGATTACCAAACCTATAGTTGCCTGGTGTATTGGTACCTGTGCCAAGCTCTTTGCCAGTGAGGTACAATTTGGTCATGCCAAGGCAAGAGCAAGAGGCGATTTAGAAACAGCAGATGCTAAGAATAATGCCTTTAGAGAAGCCGGGGTGATTGTACCCAATTCCTTTGACGAGTTAAGACGGGTCATTAGGGAAACCTTTGAAGATCTAAAGGCCAAAGGACAAATTCCAGAAATTGTTGAGCCTGAAGTACCACCTGTACCTGAAGACTTTGCTGTCGCCCAGGCCAAGGGCAAAGTAAGACGGCCTACCAACTTTATTTGCACCATCAGTGACGATCGGGGCGAAGAGGCCACTTATGTAAATGTGCCTATCAGTGAAGTAGTAGAGAAAGGATATTCTTTAGGCGATGTCATTGGTCTCTTATGGCTCAAGTGTCGCCTGCCTAAGTGGGCCAGCGAATTTATAGAAATGTGCCTTAAGATTGTCGCTGATCATGGTCCATGTGTCTCTGGTGCGCATAATGCCATTGTTACGGCGAGGGCAGGGAAAGACTTAGTCTCTTCCCTGGTGAGTGGTCTTTTGACCATTGGCCCCCGGTTTGGTGGTGCCATAGACGGGGCCGCCTATTACTTCCGCAAATTCTGTAATGAAGGTAAGACACCGCGGCAAATGGTAGATGAGATGAAGGCGGCTGGTATCCTGATTCCAGGCATTGGTCACCGAATTAAAAGCGTAACCAATCCAGACAAGCGGGTAGAATTGCTTAAGAATTACGCCAAAAACAACTTCCCGCAGACTAAATATTTGGACTATGCCTTAAAGGTGGAAAAAATTACAACGACCAAACGGGGTAATTTAATTCTGAATGTAGATGGCTGCATTGGTGTGCTCTTTGTAGATATGCTCAATAGCTGTGGTTTTAAAGCAGAGGAAATTGATGAGATTATAGAGGCTGGTACCTTAAATGCCATCTTTGTACTTGGAAGAAGTATTGGTATTATCGGCCATATCTTAGACCAAAAACGGCTTAAGACTCCACTCTACCGTCATCCATGGGATGACATATTGTATGCCATTGAACCGGCAAGAAACATTGGAGAGCAAGGAAAATAGATGTTGCTTACTCCAAAGCAGATAGAAAAAAAGTACGGCATATCACATAAACAGTTATTAGAATGGAGGGAACAAAAAAAATTATCCGTTCACCTAACGCCAAGGGGGAAAGAAAGATACTGCCAAAAAGATATTGAACGCTTAGTTGCGGAAGAAAAGACAGCGGAAAAAGAAAAAAAGGAGATTCCGGTTGCTATTTATGCACGTGTTTCTAAAAAGAGATACTTAGATTATTTGGAAAGGCAAGTAGAAGATTTAAAGGTATATTGCCAAAAAAAGGAGTATAAGGTTGTGCTGGAAGTAACAGAAATTGCAAGTGGATTAAATGAAAACCGCAAGGGAATTTGGCGGCTGATCAACGCAGCCAAGCAGGGTATGATTAAGAAAGTTATCGTAGAGGACAAAGAAAGGTTGGCTAGATTTGGATTGGCATATCTGCTGCGACTTTTTGAGATATACAGGGTGAAGGTAGAAGTTGCAGGAGGTGTCAAAGCCGACTTAAAGCAAGAAATTGCGGATGACTTAGTGGCCGTAGTAACGGCCTTTAGTCAAAAAATATATAAATAAGGAGGAGCGCATGCCTAAAAAGGCAAAAATTATCTGGACAAAAACAGATGAAGCTCCGCTTCTGGCCACATACTCTCTTTTGCCTATCGTAAAGGCCTTTACGAAATGTGCTGAGGTTGAGATTGAACGCAGAGATATTTCTCTGGCCGGGAGGGTGCTTGCCCAATTTGGCTATGCCGAAGATGACCTTACCTACCTTGGAGAGCTTGTGTGGAAGCCCGAAGCAAATATCGTGAAGCTTCCAAATATTTCGGCGACAGTGCCACAGCTAATTGATACAATTAAGGAACTTCAATCCCAGGGTTTTGACCTTCCAGACTATCCCGAAGAGCCCAAAACAGAAGAAGAAAAGAAGATAAAAGAAAAATACGCAAAGTGTCTTGGTAGTGTCGTAAATCCTGTTTTAAGGCAGGGTAATTCTGACAGAAGAATAGCATCGCCTGTTAAGGAATACGCCAGACAAACTGCCCAAAAGCGCAACTGGATGAAGGCAGTAAGGCCAAATTGTCAAAGTTATGTTGCGCATATGATCTGCGGTGATTTTTACCAAAATGAAAAATCAGTAACCATAGAGAAAGATACAAAGATAAGGTATGAATTTGTTGACAAAAGCGGAAAGGTAACCGTTTTCAAAGAAGTTGAGGTAGGTAAAGGTGATGTGGTAGATGCAACCTTTATGAACCGAGAAAAGTTAAGGGAGTTTTATGAGCTTGTCCTTCAAGACGCCAAGGGAAAAGATATCCTTTTTTCGCTGCATGTGAAGGCAACGATGATGAAGGTGTCAGATCCGGTTATCTTTGGAGATGCCATCAGGGTTTACTTTAAGGAGCTTTTTGAAAAGTACGGAAAAGAGCTTGAAGAGATAGGATTTAATCCAAATTTTGGGCTTATAGATCTTGAGAGGAAGCTTGAAAAGCTGCCAAAAGAAAAGCAGGAAGAGATCAAAAAGACCATTGAGGAAATCTACAAAAAGCGCCCAAGGCTTTACATGGTTGATTCAGACAAGGGTATAACCAACCTTCACAGGCCAAACGATGTCATCATTGACAATTCTATTCCTACCATCATCAAAAACGGCCTTCAAGGCTGGGGGCCAAGCGGTGAAACGGATGACTGCGTGATTACTGTGCCTGACAGGTGTTACGCTACCATGTATAGAGAAGTCGTTGAAGACGTTAAGGTAAACGGACAGTTTGACCCGACAAAAGTGGGCACTGTTCAAAATGTTGGCCTTATGGCAATGAAGGCTGAGGAATATGGAAGTCATGACAAGACATTCTTCCCACCTGATGATGGCATCATGAGAATTGTTGACGCAGAAGGAAACATCCTCATTGAACATAAAGTAAACAAAGGAGACATCTACAGAAGTTGCATCACAAAAGACATTGCCATTCGCGACTGGATTAAACTTGCCGTAAGAAGGGCAAAAGAAACAGGATATCCAATCGTGTTTTGGCTTGACCAGTTTAGGGCTCACGATAGGGAAATTCTCAAGACGGTTCAAGAAGAGCTTGCAAAATATGACCTCTCAGGTGTTGAATACCACATTAAGCCACCTCAAGACGCGATGAAGTTTACCCTTAAACGGTTCAGAGAAGGAAAGGATACCATCGCTGTCACAGGGAATGTTTTAAGGGACTACCTGACAGACCTCTTTCCGATCATTGAAGTTGGCACAAGCGCAAGGTGTCTTTCAAATGTTCCTCTTATTGCTGGTGGTGGCCTCTTTGAAACAGGTGCGGGTGGAAGTGCGCCCAAACACATTCAGCAGTTCCAGAAGGAAGGACACCTAAGGTGGGATAGCCTTGGTGAATTCCTTGCCTTTGTAGAGGCCTTAACCCTTGCTTACAGGCAGGCAGAGGATAAGAAACTCTTAATCCTAGCAAGCACCCTCTTAAGGGCAGTTGGAAAATATCTTAAAAATGATAAGACGCCCAAGAGAACCGTGGGTGAGCTTGATACGCGCGGGAGCCACTACTATCTTGCCCGCTACTGGGCAGAAGAACTTGCCGCACAAACGGAAGACAAAGGACTTGCTGAAAAGTTTGCTCCTGTAGCCAAGGCCCTTGCTGAAAACGAAGAAAAGATACTTGCCGAAATTGATGCAACCCAGGGTTCACCAAAGGACCTTGGTGGTTACTATCATCCTGACGAGGAAAAAACAGGGGCCGCCATGAGACCAAGCAAGACGTTTAACGAAATTATTGACTCTATATAGACAAGTAGGTAACCTAATAGCTTGGGAAGACAGCAGAAAGTAATTTAGAAGTGGGATGGAAGAGCGTTAAATACATGAATGATGAGAGGAGAAGGGGAATGAGACGATATAAAGTGAGCATTATTGGAGCAGGCATGGTCGGTTCCACCACTGCCCAGTGCATTGTCCAAAAGGACTTGGCAGATGTTATCTTATTAGACAAAAAGGAAGAAGTGGCCAAGGGGAAGGCCTTGGATATCTGGGAGGCCTCTCCCCTAAATGGCTTTCAGGGTGTAATTAAGGGGACAACCGATTATACCCTGACGGCTTACTCAGACATTGCGGTCATTACCGCTGGCGTACCTAGGAAGCCAGGTATGACAAGAGAGGAATTACTTGGTATTAACGGAGATATTGTGGTTAGTGTAGCTAAGGAAATTATAAAACATTCGCCAGAGGCTATAATTATCGTTGTTACTAACCCTGTAGATGCCCTTACCTATGCCGCCTGTAAGGCACTGGATCTGCCGCGGACGCGCATTATGGGCATGTCAGGCATGCTTGACTCTAGCCGGTTACGCAGTTTTATTGCTATGGAGTTGGGCATTTCCCCTCAAAACGTTACCGCGATGGTCATTGGGGCACATACAGAAAAATATATGATGCCCCTTTTGCGGTTGGCGAATATTAATGGTGTCCCTGTAAGCAAACTTTTACAAAAAGATAAGCTGGAAGAGATTGCTAAACGGACACGCTTGGCCGGGGCAGAGATAGTAAGCCTTTTACAAGTGGGCAGTGCCTATTATGCCCCAGCCATGGCCATTGCCGAAATGGTAGAGGCTATCTTAAGGGATGAAAGGGTTATTATGCCTTGTTCTGTATGTTTAGAAGGAGAATATGGGTTAAATGATTGTGCCTTGTGTGTACCGGTCATTTTAGGTAAAGAAGGGGTTGAAAAAATTATAGAGTTAGATCTGACCCCGGAAGAAATGAAACAAATGCAAGAAGGGGCCAAGGCCATTAAAGAAATGATTGGGTGTATGAAGATATGAGAGAAATTAAAGTAGAACGGCTCACGGAAGTGGTAAAGCGGTTGTGCCAAGAGGCTTGTGTGTACTTGAATGAAGATGTGGAGGCCGCCCTAGAGCGGGCCTATATGGTAGAACAGTCTCCTCTTGGCCGGGAAATAATCAAGCAACTCCTCCAAAATAAAGACATTGCTAAAGAAACAGGTCTTCCTATCTGTCAGGATACAGGTATCACCATTGTCTTTCTAAAGGTTGGGCAGGAAGTACATTTTATCGGTGGAAGTATAGAAGAGGCCATTAATGAAGGGGTAAGACAGGGCTATAAAGAAGGATATTTACGCAAGTCCGTCTGTCATCCCCTAACGCGGGAAAATACTAAAGACAACACTCCAGCCATTATCCACTATGAAATCGTGCCAGGAGATAAGGTAGAAATTATCGTCATGCCCAAGGGGGCAGGCAGTGAGAATAAATCTACGGCGACGGTATTGACACCGGCCGCAGGCTTAGAAGGTATAGAAAGATTTGTGTGCAAGACCGTAGAAGAAGCAGCGGTGAATACCTGTGGACCGTTGATTGTCGGTGTCGGTATTGGGGGCACAATAGACAAGGCAGCCCTTTTGGCCAAAAAGGCCCTTTTGCGTCCTTTAGGGAAATGGCATGACAATAATCGGCTAGCGGCCCTGGAGATGAAATGGCTTAAGGTGCTTAACGACCTTGGCTATGGCCCTTTAGGTTTGGGTGGAAGGGTAACCTGCTTAGATGTGCACATAGAGGTCTTTCCCTGCCATATTGCTAGTTTACCGGTGGCCGTAAATGTGCAGTGTCATGCGCATCGGGTAAAAAAGGCGTGTTTATAAAATATTAAGAGGTAAGGAAGGGTTTAATGAGTGAAGCAAAATATTTACAGACACCTTTAACAGAAGAGATAATCGCAGAATTGAAGGTGGGAGATAGGGTCCTATTAAATGGCGTTGTTTATACGGCCAGAGACGCTGCGCACAAACGCCTGGTAGCCTTGCTTAAAGAAGGTAAAGAATTGCCCTTTGATCTTAAAGGTCAGGTGGTTTACTATGTTGGCCCTGCCCCAGCCCCACCTGGTAGGCCCATTGGCGCAGCTGGACCAACGACGAGTTCCCGCATGGATGTCTATACACCCCTGCTTTTAGAGCATGGGCTTAAAGGCATGATTGGTAAAGGGAAACGTAGTCAGGCTGTACTTGAGGCCATACAGAAATATAAAGGCATATATTTTGTCGCTACGGGTGGAGCAGGTGCCTTACTTGCCCAATGTGTCCAGGAGGCTGAAGTCGTGGCCTATCCAGAGCTAGAGGCAGAGGCGATTTACAGATTAGTGGTTAAAAATTTGCCTTTATTTGTCGGAAATGATATATATGGAAACGATATCTACGAACAAGGAAAAAAGGAGTACCAAATTGCGCCTTGTCCTTAAAAAACAAGAGGATTGGTTAAAAAAAGTAGAAGAAATAAGTGGGCAAAATGTTTTTGCCTGTTATCAGTGTGGGAAGTGTTCGGCAGGCTGTCCAATGAGTGCAGAGATGGACTTGTTACCTAACCAGGTCATCCGTTTATTGCAATTGGGAGCCGTTGAGCCTTTGCTTAACTGCCGTACTATTTGGCTTTGTGCAAGTTGTTTTACATGCACGGCGCGGTGTCCTAAAGGCGTAAGCCTTACACGGTTGATGGAAGGAGTAAGATTGGCCATCTTTCGCACACGTAAAAGCGATGAGATCTCTCCCAAAGAGATGGTTAAAGAAACACTTCCCCAAATTGCCTTAATTGGGGCCCTGCGTAAGCTCACGGCATAAGGGCAAAAGGAGCAAAATATGGAAATAGCCTACTTTCCTGGATGCACTTTAAAAACCACGGCTAAAAAACTGGAAGACTCAGCCCTGGCAGTAGCAGATGCATTGGACATAAACCTAAAGGAACTGCCTAATTGGACCTGTTGTGGAACAGTATATTCACTCGCTGAAGACGACTTGATGAGGCAGGTTGCACCTATACGCACGCTGGCCCGTACCGAAGCGTTAGGATATTCTACGCTTACTACCCTTTGTTCTGTATGTTATAACACCCTGGCTCAGGCAAATTTGTTTGTCAAGGCAGATTCGATAAGGCTTGAAAAAATAAACAACTTTATGGACGAGGAACCTGATTATAAAGGAAATGTAGAAGTCAAACACTTTTTAACTATTTTGCAGGAATTAGGCACAGAAAAGCTTAAAAGTGCTGTCAAAAAGGATCTATCTGGTTTAAAGGTTGCCTGTTATTATGGTTGCCTTTTGTTAAGACCGCAAAGTGTAGGTATAGACGATTGTGAACAACCTTACATTTTAGAGAATATCATGCAAGCCTTAGGGACAAAGCCTGTATTCTTTCCTTATCAGGTAGAATGTTGTGGCAGTTATCACACGGCGGTTAAGCCAGAGATTGTGGCCAGAAGGGTCTATCGTATTCTAGAAAATGCCAGAGAAAACGGGGCAAACTTGGTAGTAACGAGCTGTCCCTTGTGTTACTTCAACTTAAAGAATAGGCAAAAAGAAATAAAAAAGCTTTATCCGGGCTTTAAGCCTATGCCGATATTTTATTTTACCGAAATCATGACCGATGCCTTTGGTTTGACAAAAACATTGGAGAATATCTGATGCGTATTGGGGTATTTATCTGTCATTGTGGGAAAAATATTGCCGGTGTTTTGGATATAAAAAGACTGGTAGAGGAAGCAGCAAAGCTTAAGGACGTGGCCTATGCAACAGACTATGTCTATCTTTGTAGTGAACCGGGCCAGAAGGAAATCCAGCAGAAGATAAAAGAACTAGAGCTTACCCATGTCGTGATTGCGGCGTGTAGTCCCAAAATGCATGCAACCACCTTTGCGCGTGCGGTAGAAGAAGTAGGGCTTAATCCCTATTTGCTAGAAATTGCGAATATTAGAGAACAATGTTCCTGGGTCCATCATGATGCACCAGAAGAGGCCACAGAGAAGGCCCTTGAGATTATTCGTGCAGCGGTGGCAAAAGTCAGCTTGGCCAAGCCGTTAGCGCCTATTACAGTGCCTCTGACAAGGAAAGTTTTAGTTATAGGTGGTGGTATTGCAGGTATTCAGGCAGCCCTTGATATTGCTAATGGTGGCTTTGAGGTATATTTAGTAGAAAGGTCTCCCTCTTTAGGGGGACACATGGCTCAATTAAGTGAAACCTTCCCTACCCTTGACTGCTCTTCCTGTATTCTTACCCCGCGCATGGTAGAAGTAGCCCGACACCCTAATATCCATCTATTTACCTATGCAGAGGTAAAGAATGTTGAAGGTATAGTGGGGCAGTATAAGGTAACCATTGAACAGAAACCGCGTTATGTTGATCCAGATAAGTGCACTGGTTGTGGGGATTGCGCTGAGGCCTGTCCGGTCATTGTGCCTAATGAGTTTGACCAGGGTTTAGGGGCCCGTAAGGCCGTTTATGTGCCCTTTCCGCAGGCCGTGCCCTTGGTTTATACCATTGATTTAGAACACTGCCTTAATACCAAAAGGCTCATTGTCTGCGAGCAATGTTATCACGCCTGTGGTCCTAAGGCCATCAATTATTTGATGGAACCCAAAGAGATAGAAATAGAAGTAGGCGCTATTGTCTTGGCCACAGGATATGATTTACTGCCTTTGGAAGCCTTAAAGGAATATGGCGGTGGTATATATCCTGATGTGCTTTCTGGGCTTGAATTTGAAAGGTTACTTTCGGCCTCGGGTCCGACGGGAGGTATTGTAAGGAGACCTTCTGACGGTAAGATCCCTAAACGGGTAGTTTTTATTCAATGTGCGGGTTCCCGTGATCCAGAACATGGCTGTCCTTATTGTTCCAAAATTTGTTGTATGTATACAGCCAAACATGCCCTGCTTTATAAACATGCGGTACCTGATGGAGAAGCCTATGTCTTTTACATAGATGTACGGGCGGCAGGTAAGAGATATGAAGAATTTGTGCAAAGGGTAATGGAAGAAGAAAGGATAGTCTATCTCCGCGGGAAGGTATCTAAAGTTTTTCAAAGGAAAGATAAATTAGTAGTATGGGGTGTGGATACCTTAAGTGGTATGGCCGTGGAAATAGAAGCAGATATGGTTGTGCTGGCAACGGCCATTGTCCCAAGTAAAAATACGGCTGACTTGGCCAAACTATTAAAAGCGCCTATTGATGAATTTGGCTTTTTAAATGAAGTTCATCCTAAATTAAGACCGGTAGAATCTTCGGCCATGGGAATTTATTTAGCAGGGGCAGCCCAAGCACCAAAGGATATTCCAGATACGGTTTCACAAGCCAGTGCCGCGGCAAGTAAGGTGTTAGGCCTCTTTTCCCAAGAAGAACTTTCGCTTGAACCTATTAAGGCAGAAGTAAATTTAGAAAACTGTGATGGATGTGCCTATTGTGTTGATGTCTGTCCATTTGATGCCATAACCTTGGTAGTAGAAGAAGATGGTCATAAGCATGTAGAGGTAAAAAAGGCCCTTTGCCAAGGCTGCGGTTGTTGTATGGCTACTTGTCCAAAAGAAGGCATCAATGTGGCTGGTTTTACTTTAAATCAGCTTAAGGCGCAAATACATGCTTTATTAAAGGAAGACGAGGATGATTAAAAAGAGAATGCTTTTAAACTTGGATAAGCTAAAGATCCCAAAGGGAAAACCTATTGTTTTTGCCGAAAGGTGTAAAGGATGTGGACTTTGTATTGAATACTGTCCTAAACAAGTATTGTCTTTTTCAGATGACTATAACGAGAAAGGATATCACTACCCGGTTATCCCGCCAGAAAAAGAAGGAGAATGTATACGATGTGGCTTTTGTCGGCAGGTATGTCCTGATTTTGCCATTTATGTAGAGGATGAAAATTAATCAACAAGGGGAAGGCAATGGGTAAGGATGTTTTAACAGGAATTCACTTTTTAAGTGGTAATCATGCCTGTGTAGAGGGGGCAATTGCGGCCGGCTGTCGTTTTTATGCAGGATATCCAATTACACCCTCAAATGAGATTGCCGAAAGGATGTCGGCGCGCTTACCACAGGTAGGAGGTATTTATATCCAAATGGAAGATGAGCTGGGTTCTATGGCTGCCCTAGTAGGGGCGTCATGGGCAGGGGCAAAGCCAATGACGGCCACTTCTGGGCCTGGATTTAGTCTGATGCAGGAAAATTTGGGTTTGGCTGCCATGACAGAAACACCTTGTGTCGTTGTAAACGTCCAAAGAGGAAGCCCGTCTACAGGACTGCCAACCGCGGTGGGACAAGCAGATGTCATGCAGGCAAGATGGGGTAGTCATGGAGATTATGAAATTATCGCAATCGCTCCCTCTTCACCACAGGAATGTTTTGATTTTACCATAAAGGCATTCAATTTAGCGGAAACTTGGCGTGTGCCAGTAGTAGTATTGAGCGATGAATGTGTAGCCCATGTTTCGGAAAGGGTGCTCATTCCTCCTAAGGAAGAAATCAAGGTTGTTAACCGCAAAAGACCTACTTTGCCGCCAGAAAAGTTCTTGCCCTTTAAGGCAGGAAAGGATCTTGTGCCAGAAATGGCGGTTGCTGGTGAGGGGTATAGAATCCATGTTACGGGCTTAACCCATAATGAAAAGGGCTATCCTGATTTAAGTGCAAAGACGCATAATAAGTTAGTAAGAAGGTTGGTGGATAAAATTAGAAAGAACGCAGACAAAATATGGGAATATGAGGAATTTATGACCGAAGATGCAGAAGTTGTTCTTGTTACCTTTGGTATTTCTACACGGGTATGTCGGACGGTAGTTAAATGGGCAAGAAAAGAAGGCTTAAAAATAGGAATGTTGCGTTTGATTGTGGTGTGGCCATTTCCAGAAAAACGCATTATAGAGCTGGCAGAGAGAATTAAGGCCTTTGTCTGTGTAGAGATCAATCTTGGGCAAACATTCTTTGAGGTGGAACGCGTCGTCAAGGACAGATGTAAGGTCTTTTTGTTCCCTAATGCCGGCGGCGAAGTGCACGATCCAGAAAAGGTATTGGCCGAGTTAAAACAGATTATATAGAGGAGTAAGTTATGGGCGTAAAAAGACATCCAATGGGAGAACTTATCAGAGAAGATCGGATGCCCCATATCTTTTGTCCTGGCTGTGGCATTGGGGCAACCATTAGTAATATCGCGGAGGCACTGACAGAAGTCAAGGATGAAATAGATTTAAATAAAGTAGCCGTTGTTTCTGGTATTGGATGTTCAGGCAGGGCAGCTGGTTACTTTTGGCTTGATGGTTTTCACACTACGCATGGTCGTCCTATTGCCTTTGCGACAGGATTAAAATTGAGTAATCCAGACTTAAACGTAATTGTATTTAGCGGAGATGGGGATCTGACTACAATTGGTGGTAATCATCTTATCCATGGAGCCAGAAGGAACATGGATCTGATCGTCATCTGCATTAATAACTTCAATTACGGTATGACAGGTGGACAAATGGGGGCAACAACCCCCAGCCATACAAAGACTACAACAAGCATTTATGGCAACTATGAAACACCTTTTAATTTACCGGCCTTACTTACGGCCTGCGGGGCAAATTATGTAGCAAGATGGACTTCTGCCCATTCCCATTATATCAAAAGGTCATTTTTAGATGCCCTTAAGAAAGAAGGATTTCGTTTTATTGAAGTCATTTCTGCCTGCCCTGTTAACTGGGGGCGGCGGAATAAACTCCGCACCGGCAAAGACATGGTAAAATTCTTTTTAGAACATACGGTCATAAAGGAAAATCCAGACCCAAAAGATGCCCTTATTCAGATGGATACGCCTATTCTTTGTGGTGTTTTTGCCGATAGAAATGCACCTGGTTATATGCGTGCTATGCGTGAATGTTTAAGCTCAAAAGTAGGGATAAGTGAATTTAGAGGTGATGGTAAAGTGGAACTGCCGGAAGATAAAGAGAAAGAGAAAAAGACGTTAGAAATTCCCAAGCCAAAACAGATAAAAGAAGTCAAAATTAAACTAGCAGGTTTAGGTGGGCAGGGAATTGCCTTATTAGGCCTTATCATAGGCCGTGCTGCCTGCGTATTTGATGGCAATGAAGCCGCTTATACGCAGGAATATGGTGCAGAGGCTAGAGGCGGCGCCTCAGCTTCCTGTGTAATTATTTCGTCTGAAAAAATAGACTTTCCTTATGTTAAAAAACCAGATGTTATGGTTATTATGGCCCAAGGGGCATTTAGAAAATACAGAAAAGATATTCAGCCGAATAGTGTGGTGTTTATTGATAAAGATTTAGTAAAACCATCTAATCTACCAGAAGGGGTTAAGGCTTACGCCGTGCCGGCAACACGCATTGCTGAACAGGTAGGAAGAACAGTAGTGGCCAATATTGTCATGCTTGGCTTTATCTCAGCCCTAACTGACTTTTTTAGCCTAGAGGCGGTTAAGGCAGCCTTAAAGATGTCTGTGCCAAAAGGAACAGAAGAGTTTAACTTAAAGGCATTTGCGGCGGGCTATGAATACGGAGAAAAAGTTAAAAAGGGAGAAATCGTTTAGGAGGCCAAAGGTGGCAGAGTTTAAATATACCGTAGGGGACAGAACGATTGTTCCGCCTGGCACTAAAATGATCCCTATCTTTATTATGGGGAAACGTTATGAGGTGCCAGAAGGGTTAACGATTCTTAAGGCATTAGAATACGCGGGTTATCGTTTGACTAGAGGATGTGGTTGCCGGGCAGGTATTTGTGGGGCGTGTGTGACGGTTTATCGCTTGGCAGATGACTACCGGCTACGTTTTGGTTTGGCCTGCCAAACGACGGTAGAGCCCAATATGTATTTAACTCAGATTCCCTTTGTCCCAGCGAACAAGGCCGTTTATGACATTAATGAACTTAGCCCAGATATAGGTACGATTGAAAAGCTGTATCCTGAGACCTTTCGCTGTCTGGCTTGTAATACCTGTACGAAGGCATGCCCTATGGATATTCCTGTTATGGATTATATTCAAGCCCTTATTCGGGGAGATATTAAGGCGGCGGCTGAGATTTCTCATAGTTGTATCATGTGCGGCATGTGCAGTCTGCGCTGTCCGGCTGAAATTCAACACTTTCATGTAGCCATGCTTGCCAGACGCCTTTATGCAAAATACATTCAGCCCAAGGCAAAGCATTTAGCAAAACGCGTAGAGCAAATCAAGGCGGGTAAATTTGACTGGATGATGGATGAACTCATGAACCTTTCAGATGAAGAGCTTAAAAAACGTTATAAAGAAAGGGAATGGGAACCAGAGCCTTATGACCCCAATTGGCGGCCAAAAGAAACAAAATATTTGATTATAGAGGAGTAAAGATGAGTGGATATCCAGAAAGCTTACAAGAAAGTCTGGCCAAGGTAGAAGAAACAAGGCCTAAACGTTTGGAACAGGCAAAAAAGCAGCAGTATTTCCCCAAGCTTTCGCCTGATGAGTATGATGAGGTTTTGCAAAAATATCACCCTGATTATCAGCCTGAAGGACGTAAACCCTTACAAGTAGGACCAAATAAAGGAGAACTTCTACAACCAGAATTAATTGAAATTTTGCAGGGTCGCCCTTGGATAGATCCAGCCAGTTTTAGTGAAAGGCTTAAATCTCCAGATGAAGAAACCGATGTCTTAGTTATTGGTGGGGGCGGAGCAGGTAGTGCCGCGGCCCTTTTGGCCTCAGAAGAAGGGTGTAAGGTCATCCTGGCGACCAAGCTGCGTCATGGTGATGCCAATACGGTTATGGCCGAAGGTGGTATTCAGGCGGCTGATCTACCTTATGATTCACCCTATTATCACTTTTTAGACACTATTGGTGGTGGACACTTCACTAACGACAAACATTTAGTGCGCGCTTTGGTTATGGATGCCCCGATTGTGATTAAATGGCTAGAAGACTTGGGGGTAATGTTTGACAAAGAGCCCGATGGCACGATGAAGGAATTAAAGGGGGGTGGACTCTGCCGCAGGCGAATGCACTCCTCGGCCGATATAACCGGTTCTGAAATCATGCGGGTTTTAAGGGATGAAGTGCGCAACCGGCCGGATGAGATTAAAGTACTTGAATTTTGTCCCGCCGTGGAACTTTTATTAGACGAAGACAGACAAATTGGTGGGGCTATTTTGTATAACCTGGACAATCAAGAATTTTTAGTCGTAAAGGCCAAGGCCGTCATTTTGGCCACAGGTGGTTATGGCCGTTTACACCTGCATGGCTTTGCCACTACTAATCACTATGGCGCAACAGGAGATGGTTTAGTTTTGGGTTATCGTTTAGGCGTTAAATTGCGCAACTTAAAATATGCCCAGTTTCACCCTACAGGGGCAGCCTTTCCAGAACAGTGTGCAGGTATGCTTATTACCGAAAAGGTCCGCACCTTAGGAGCAGAACCAGTTAATTGTGAAGGCGAACGGTTTTGTCATCCCTTAGAACCACGCGATGTGGAATCAGCCTTGATCATCCGTGAATGTTTAGAAAGGGATAAAGGGATTATCACCCCAACTGGACGCGTGGGGGTGTGGCTTGACTCACCGATGATTGACATGATTTGGGGCGAAGGCACAGTCGCCAAGGCCCTGGCTGGGAAATATTTACAGTTTAAACGTTACGGTATTGATATTGCCAAAGAGCCCATGCTGGTTTTTCCTACCTTGCATTATCAAAATGGTGGTCTAGCGATCAATGAATGGGGAGAGACAACCGTGCCTGGGCTTTTTGCGGCCGGCGAGGTAACTGGTGGCGTGCATGGGGACAACCGCTTGATGGGTAACTCCCTGCTAGATATCAACGTTTTTGGTCGTCGGGCCGGGATGAAGGCGGCTACCTTTGCTAAACAGCGGGGAGAAGTAAAGACCTTAAGTTTGAAACACCTAGAGGAGTATTTAAAGGCCTTGGAAGCTGAAGGGATAAAGCCAACGCAAAAGACACCTCTTATTCTGCCTGATTATCGGAATCCGGAGGTAAAGGCCAAAGGAGCATTGGATTCGGAGAATTAAAAGATTTTAGCATATAGTTTCTTAATCTCAAAAAAACAGCTTAGTTTCCATTAAGGAAAAGAAATAGGCATACAGGAGTGAAACCATGAAAATCCACGAATATCAGGCCAAGGAATTATTTAAAAAATTTGGCATTCCCGTGCCTGAAGGAAGATTGGCCACCACAGTAGAAGAGGTAAAGGCAGCGGTGGATGAACTTGGATTGCCAGTAGTGATTAAGGCCCAGATTCAGGCTGGGGGAAGAGGAAAGGCAGGTGGAGTAAAGTTGGCTAAGACTTTGGAAGAGGCCGAGCAAATTGCCGAAAATATACTGGGTAAACCCTTAGTTACGCATCAGACCGGCGGGCAGGGAAAGATTGTCAGAAAGGTATTGGTAGAAAAGGCGGCCAATATTCAGAAGGAATACTATGTCGGTATGGTCATAGACCGCAGTCAAAATAGACCTGTATTAATGGTTAGTCCAGCCGGGGGAATGGAAATAGAAGAACTGGCCCAAGAAAAGCCAGAGTTGATCTTTAAAGAAGCCATTGATCCCTTTTTGGGCCTTTTGCCCTATCAGGCAAGAAAACTATCTTTTAAGGCCGCAATGCCTGTCAAAGAGGCAGCTAAACTACTTATGGCCCTTTATAAGCTTTTTGTCAGCTATGACTGCTCGTTGGCGGAGATTAATCCTTTAATTCTTACGGAAGAAGGCAGTCTTTTGGCCATTGACGCCAAGCTTAATTTTGATGACAGTGCCCTTTATCGGCATCCAGATATTAAAGAGATGCTTGATCCAGATGAGCTTGATCCCCTTGAATATGAAGCGATGAAATATCGCTTAAACTATGTCCGTCTAGACGGCAACGTGGGCATTATGGTTAATGGGGCCGGACTGGCGATGGCAACGATGGATGTAATTAAACTGGCCGGGGCAGAGCCAGCCAACTTCTTGGATGTCGGTGGTGGGGCAAATGTAGAAATGATTACGCAGGGCTTTAAAATTCTGCTTTCTGATCCCAATGTAAAGCTGATCTTCATCAATATCTTTGGCGGCATCTTACGCTGTGATGTTTTGGCCCAGGGCGTCATTGAAGCGGCCAAACAGGTGGATATCAATATACCTGTTTTGGTACGACTTGAAGGTACAAATGTAGAAAAGGGAAGGCAGATGTTAAATGAATCTGGTCTAAACTTTGTCGTGGCCAAGGACATAAGTGATGCCGCCAAAAAGATTGTAGAGATTTTAGGGAAAAAGGAGTAAGCCATGGCCATATTGATTAATGAAAATACAAGGGTTTTGGTGCAGGGAATCACCGGTAAAGAAGGCAGCTTTCACACGCAGCAAATGCTTGCCTATGGCACAAAGGTGGTAGCGGGTGTAACACCAGGCAAGGGAGGAGAAAAGGTAGAAGGAGTACCGGTATTTAATACGGTGGAAGAGGCGGTAAAAGAGGCTGGGGCCAATGCCTCCGTCATCTTTGTACCCGCACCCTTCGCCTGCGATGCCATTTATGAGGCAGTAGATGCGGGTATCAAGCTAATTGTTTGCATTACCGAGGGTATTCCTACCCTGGACATGATGAAGGTCAAGCGTTATCTGGTAGAGCATCCAGATGTAGTCGTTATCGGACCCAATTGTCCAGGGCTTATCTGTCCACCTTTTAAGTGCAAAATGGGCATTATGCCAGGACATATTCATACCCCTGGCCCTATTGGGGTAATTTCTAGAAGTGGAACCCTTACCTATGAAATTGATTATCAATTAACCTTAGCCGGCCTTGGGCAGAGCACCTGTATTGGTATCGGTGGCGATCAGATTCCTGGGACGAACTTTATTGACTTACTTAAACGCTTTAATGAAGATGAAGAAACAAAAGGTGTGGTGATGGTGGGTGAGATTGGCGGTACGGCCGAAGAAGAGGCAGCGGCATGGATAAAGGCCAATTTTAAAAAACCAGTGGTGGCCTTTATTGCAGGCAGAACAGCCCCACCAGGTAAGCGCATGGGACATGCAGGGGCCATTATTTCTGGTGGTCAGGGAACAGCGGAGAGTAAGATAAAGGCCCTTAGAGAAGCAGGCATTTTTGTGGCCGAAGATTTAGGCACCTTGGGTAAGACGGTAAAAGAAGTAATGGGGTTATAATCATGATTCTACCTTATCTGGACAAGACACCACAAATTCATCCTACGGCCTTTATTGTAGAAAGTGCTGATATTATCGGTGATGTTACTATTGGAGCTGAATCTAGCGTTTGCTTTAATGCCGTTATTCGTGGGGATGTGCATTATATCAAGATTGGTGAACGGACTAATGTACAGGACGGTGCGTTGCTACATGTAACCCATGACACACATCCCCTTGTTATCGGTAATGAAGTAACAATTGCCCACGGCGTGATTCTTCATGGATGTACAGTCAAAGATCGGGTTTTAATTGGCATGGGGGCCATTGTTTTAGATGGGGCGGTTTTAAATGAAGAGTGTATTGTTGGCGCAGGGGCGGTGGTGCCACCTGAAATGATTGTGCCACGTCGTACCTTGGTTGTGGGGATACCAGCCCGCGTAAAACGGGAATTGACTCCAGAAGAAGTTGCCCATCTTAAAGAATCAGCCCTGAATTATATACGTTATGCTGAAAACTTCCGTAAATCAGGGGTAAAAAATGCCGCAGGCCAAACCTAAAAGGAAAATTCCCAGATATACCTTTGTCAAATGCCGTGGAGGTAAACGCGCAGAGCGTAAGTTTTCTTATCCAGATGATGTTAAAAATTGCAAAGAGGCCGTAGAGAAATATGGCGTCAACTTAGTTTGTCCCATAGGCTGCTTGGGACTTGGTAGCTGTGTAGAGGCCTGTCCAAGGAATGCTATTCAAATTGGCGAAAAGGGTCTACCGGTTGTTGATTTAGAGAAATGCATTGGCTGCGGTAAATGTGTTAGGGCCTGTCCGCAAAATGTGTTAGAGCTTGTTTCGCCTGTTAGCCCTATTTTGCGTTTTCATCGCCATAATGACTGTTTGGCCCCTTGTGAACAGGGATGTCCGGCACAGGTAGAAATACCACGTTTTATTCAAAAGATAAAAGAAAAGGACTATCATGGCGCCTTAACCATTATTAAAAACCGCCTTCCTTTGCCTTTAACGCTAGGCAGGGTGTGTCCAAGGCCATGTGAAGCGCGATGTCGGCGTAACCAGATAGATATGCCGGTGGCCATTAATTATTTAAAGCGTTTTGTTGCTGACTATTTTTACCAAAAAAATGAGCACTTTACTCCCTTTGTGGCCCCAGATACGGGACATAAGGTAGCCATCATCGGGGGTGGCCCAGGTGGACTTGCCTGTGCCTACTTTTTGCGTCGTTTGGGGCATAAACCGACTATCTTTGAGGCCATGCCCAAATTGGGAGGAATGCTGCGTTATGGTATTCCTGATTACCGGCTACCGCAAACGGTATTAGATTGGGAGATAGAAGACATCTTACGTCTGGAAATAGAAGTAAAGACAAATATGGCCTTGGGTAGGGATTTTACGCTTAAAGACCTTAAAGATCAGGGCTATGGGGCCATTTTTATTGCCACCGGTGCCTGGATGCCTAGACAAATGGGTATAGAGGGAGAAGATTTAGAAGGCGTCATTAAAGGAGTAAGGTTTCTTAAAGAGGTAGCTGAAGGGAAACAACCAGCGATTGGGCCAAGAGTAGTTATAGTTGGTGGTGGTAACGTGGCTGTAGATACGGCAAGAACGGCTATTCGCTTGAGTAACGTAAAAGAGGTAATCATTGCCTATCGGCGTGACCGGAATGCCATGCCTGCCTCTAAAGAAGAGATAGAGGCAGCTGAGGCCGAAGGGGTTAAGTTTATGTTTTTGACTAATCCGGTGCGCATTATTGGTGAAAATGGCCGGCTAAAGATGGTAGAGTGTATAAAAATGCAATTAGGTGAGCCAGATAGTAGTGGCCGCAGACGGCCTGTGCCGATAGAAGGTTCAGAGTTTAAATTAGAAACAGATACCTTAATTACCGCTATTGGCCAGAGACCAAATACGAGCATTTTAAAAGACGATCCCATTGGTAAAGATTTGGAAATCAGCCGTCGGGGTACCTTGGTAGTCAATCCTGACACTTACCAAACGAATATCCCCTTTATCTTTGCTGCGGGGGATGCGGTCTTAGGGCCAAAGCGTGTCGTAGATGCCATTGGCACCGCCCGTTTGGCGGCGAGAAGCATTCACCTTTATCTTAAAAAGAAAGAAATTACACCTCCACCGGAAATGTTAAAAGAGCCACTGACGGATATAGAAGTAGATAACCAAAAAGTTATCTCTATACCCAGACAACCAATGCCTGAAAGATCAGTGGCTGAAAGGGTGAATGACTTTGAAGAGATAGAACTTGGCTTTGATGAGGAAACGGCCTTAAAGGAGGCAGAGCGGTGTCTTAACTGTGGCTTGTATTGTTATGGGGATTAATTCTAAAATTCCGGAGCTAGAAAGGCCGTTTTTTCTCCTTTTTTACTTTCTATAATCCAAATTCTCTTTTTTATCATTCCGTTGGGCAAAAAGGTAGTAATCCCTGTTATCCCGGGGAAACTTTGGATATAGGTACTGGCCTTCTCCATGTTAAGGTCTGCCACTTTGGCAAGATAAATAAGGATACGGCCAATTTCATAGGCTTGAGCCGAAAGATAATTAGGTAAAACCTTAAAGGTCCGCTTGTATTCTTTTACAAAACTTTCTACCCAAGGTTGAGAAGCCATAGAAGTAAAGCCAACAGGATAATAAACGGCCTGACAGTAGTCTTTAACCTTCTGGACAAAACCCTCTTCTGCCCAAAGGGATGTTCCAAGAAAGATAAGATTGCGGGCATTATAATAAGCGAATTGGGAGATAATAAAAGTAGAAGTAAGGGGTGTATCAGGGATGAAGACGGCATCAAAAGGGAATTGGGGGGGATGAAGCAACATTTCTTCTGGTTTGGCTTCGGCCACCTTAAAACCGATAATCCGTTTGATAAAGGGAGCAAAATCCGTTGTGTGAGGGGGATAACCAATCATTTTTTGAATCTTACCCCCGTTTTGAACAACTAGGTGGGCAAAGAGAAAGGCATACTGATAACCATAATCGTTCTGGGGATAAAGAACAACAAACGAAGAAGCCCCTAGATTTTTTATAGCAAAGTTGACCAGATTTTCTAACTGCACCCTCGGGGTAACAAAGTCCAGATAAACGGAATCCCCCAAAGGGATCCTATCTTCTGAACTCATAACGATTAAAGGAAAATGAAGTGCTTGGGCCTTTTTAATAACGGCCTTCATTGTCTTTTGCCCTAACAAAGCTACTCCTACCTTGCAGCCTTCCTTGACCATTCTTTCTAATTGCTGGCAGGCCCAAAAAGGGTCAGAGGCCGTATTATAGACATAAAGAGAAAGAGATGTATCTTCATTTAAGGCCTCTATACCTAAAGAAAGCCCTTTAAGGACAGAAAGACCAATGGTTTGGTTGGCCCCATCTAGGGGTACCAGACAGCCAATTTTATCCCTCGTTTTAAACCAAGGTAAAAAGGCAAACGCAGAACAAACCCAGATAAAAAGGAATAGTAAAGGATATACAAAACAAAGATATCTTTTCATGCAGACTTTGGCTTAGCCACGACAACTAAAGAAGGACGCAGTAAGCGGTCATGCAAAAGATAGCCCTTTTGGTATTCCTTAATGATCGTTTCTTCTTCCACATCCTCTTTTTCTTCCACCTGCACAACCTCGTGAAAATGAGGATTAAATTTTTCTCCTACTGCCTTTACTGGTTTTACCCCAAACTTTTCTAAACACTCCTGCATCATCTTAAGGGTTAATTTTACACCTTCTAACAAAGCCTTAACATCCTTACTTTCCTCTGCGTGTAAGATGGCCCGTTCTAAATTATCCAATACAGGCAGAAGGTTTTTAATTAACTGCTCATTGGCAAATTTGAAGTAATCTGAACGTTCTTTTTCAACCCGCTTGCGCACATTGTCCAATTCAGCCATGGCCCGCAACCAGTTTTCATAATGCTCCTGGGCCTCTTTTGTCTTTTCTTCTAATTTAACCTTTGCATCTTGGAGCTCCTTTTCCAACTCTGCCTTTGTCTTTTTGGCCTTTTTCTCCTTATCCATTTTCCTCCTCTCCCTAATCAGTTTTAGTCAGAATTTCACTTAATACCTGCGCTGTATATTCTACTAAAGGAATAACCTCAGCATAATTCATACGCATGGGACCGATAACGGCCACCGAACCTAAAACTATATCTCCATGGGTATAAGGTGAGGCCACAACACTACAATCACTCAGTCCTTCGGCCGTGATCTCCCCTCCCACAAATACCTGCACTCTCGCCTCTTCCATGGTCCTTTCTAGAAGGCGCGCAATAATCCCCTTTTCTTCAAAGGCCTTTAAAAGGGCCTTCATTCTCTCTACATCAGAAAATTCAGGGTAATTTAAAATATTGGCCGTGCCTTCAATATAAACATTTTCCTTTTCTGGCTTAAGAACAGATTTACCTAAATGGACAATCTTCCCCCAAATGGCGTCAAACTCGGCCTTGTCCTTCTTCATCTCCTCAATAAGCCGCTTTCTGACCTCACCCAGGGTAAGTCCACAAAAATTAGCGTTTAGATAGTTGGCAAATTTATTCAAGTCATCTTGCGAAATCTGACTTACATTGGGGATGAGCCGGTGATAAACCACACCCGTAGAACCTACAATAATGGCCAAAACTAGGTGTCTATTTAGGCGCACAAATTCAATTTGTTTTAAAATAATGCGAGAAAACTTGGGAGCGATGACAATGCCAGTTTGATGGGAGTATAAAGAAAGCAAACGTGAACTTTCCTGTAAAACTTTGTCAATATCATATTCACTTTGTACTCCCTTTAAATCTTGTTTTATCTTTAGCTTGTTTTGCCGTGGCAAGGGTCTTTTCTTCAATAAGGCATCAATGTAGAATCTAAGTCCTAACTCCGTTGGCACCCTGCCGGCTGAAGTATGGGGTTGATAGAAAAATCCCATTTCTTCTAAATCAGCCATAATATTACGGATGGTCGCTGGACTCATAGGCAGCTTATAACGTCTCCACACTGCCCTTGAGCCAACAGGCTCACCTGTCTGGATATACATGCTTACCACCGCGTGCAGAATCTGTTTATCCCGTTCAGAGAGATCAAAATCCAACATCAGCAGTTTCCTTTCTTAATTACTAAAGGATTTTTAAGCATCTACGCAAACATTGTCAAGTAGGCAAAATATCACAGGGATAAAAGTTTGACCTTCTTCATAACTTACTTTTTGAATATTTCACCCTCCCAAAATCCGCGCTTGATCTGCAAGTATCTCATAATAAAACATTTTTTTAAAAAGATCTTTTACCTAAAGGTCTACACTCACTTTTTCTTCAAGGCCAATTATAATTGTAGCGCCTTCGCTCGCTCATGCGGTCAAGGGCAAGCCCGCAGGGCGCAGCCTGCCCAAAGGGCAGGTCGTAACGACCGCAGCGAGTGAAGACCCTTGACCGTATAAACGAGGCCCTGGCATATAATTTTTTAGAAGGAGAAGGGTAATTTTGTTTAAATGTTATCCTAAAAAAGAGAGCGCGGATCTTGACCCTTGACATTGTTTATAAATAAAACCATTCTGAAGTTAGAATGAAAAACAGGTTTTTTGAGCTAAGAGAGCTTATTCGTTTAGGAAACCTAGAAGAAGCCGAAAAGCATATTTATGAAATGCTGCAAAGAGATCCAGATGATTTCTATACCCGTTTACTCCAAGCGGAGCTTTTTTTAAAAAAGGGAGGAATAGAAAAGGCAGAAAGGCTTTGTCATGAATTGCTAAAGAAGAGGCCAACAGACCGGTATGTCTTAAGTATAAAGGGTAGGATCTTATTAGCGAAGGGGACAAAACAATGTGCCAATGAAGCAATAGAGGTCTTTAACTACCTTTTTACGCAGTTTAAGACGACAGCCTTCCTCTACTGGCTTCTAGAGGCCTATATAAAGGCAAAAAAATATAAAGAAGCATGGGAGATTTTACAGTCAGTCCCTTATTCTTTACAAGACAATTCTTACATTCGGCGATTAAAGGCGAGGATACTTAAAGCCCTTAAACGATACGAAGACGCAATTAAGGTATATGAAATTTTGCTTAAAGAAAACCCTAAGGATACCAGAATCAAAAAGGAAATCCTTTTGTTAAAACGGTATTTAAAGGGAGAGAAGAAGTGGGAAAAGGAAATTGAGGCCATTGGACGTTTGCCTTCAGCGCAGAGGGATGTAACATTGTTGTTGACTCAAGCCCAACTAGCTAAGAAGAGAGGAAAAATTGAAGAGGCCATTTCCCTTTACCAGCAGGTCTTAAAAATAGATCCTGAGAATCAAGAGGCACCACTAAATCTAGCCTTTTGTTTGGTGAAAAGTGATGATCCCAAACAGGTAGACGCTGGGATTGACCAACTTAAGCAGTTCTTTCTGACCAATCCCTATGATCATCCTGTAAGAAGTGCCTTATTTGCTGCTTATAAACGACGCAATCGCATTCCTGAGCTTCTTTCTACTCTTCAAGAAGCCCTTTTACGTCATCCTGAAAAGGTTAAGATCTACGGCTGGATAAAGAGATATCAAAAGATGGTGGATGGACAGAATAATGAATGATTAAAAAATCAAAATGGCTTCGCCATTTTCATCTTATAAATGCTATGTGTTTTTTGTAAAGTTATTACGATTTTTGTAAAGATAAGCTTGTTTTCATCTTTTCCGCCTTGCGGCACCAAATTTCATAAGCCTCTTGGCTGTAAAGGCAAAAGATTATCCTTTCAAGCGAGGAATCTTTCTGGTGCAAATATTCTATCGTGGTTTGTAACATAATCTCAGCGGCCCATTCTTTAGGACAACCAAAGATACCGGTGCTTATGGCAGGAAAGGCAATGCTTTTAAGCTTATATTCTTCGGCCAACCTTAGGCTGTTTAAAACGGCATTTTTTAGTTTTTCTTCCTCTTGTCCTTCTCCCCAGCGAGGCCCTACCGCATGGATGACATAACGGGCCTTAAGCTTACCCCCTGTGGTAATAACGGCCTCACCCGCCTTTATCGGGGCCAATTTATGGCACTCTGCCTGAATCTCATAGCCACCTGCCCGCAAAATGGCCCCGGCTACACCGCCTCCCATAATTAAATCTTCTCCAGCCGCATTGACAATGGCATCAGCCACTAATTGGGTAATATCACCTTTTATAATTTTAATTGTGGTATCCTTTACTTTAAATTCCATGGTTCCACCCCTGCCATTTCTTCTTTATAAACACAGACTTTTCCCCTTCCTGTTGTTTTGGCTTGATAAAGGGCCTTATCTGCTGCCTCAATAACACCCCAGATGTCTGGGAACTTTCCATCTGTAGCTACTCCTGCACTAAATTTGATTTTAATCTTGTGCCCAAGGATATGCCACGTCTTTTGCACAAGTAGATCAAGCAATTTCTGGGCCAAGTGTTTAGCCCCTTCTTCTGGTGTATTTAAGGCCAAGATGATGAATTCATCACCACCAAAACGCACTAAAACATCAGTACTCCTAATCTTACTTTGAAAAAAACTCGCTATTTCCCTCAGCAAAATATCCCCTACCCGATGGCCATAATTATCATTTACTTCTTTAAAGTTATCCAAATCAATAAATATAACCGAAAATTTTGCTCCCTCTGCCTTAAGTTTGTCCAATGCAAACTCTAAAAAGCGCTTATTATAAACAGAAGTCAGATAATCCTTGACCGAAAAATCATTGAGAAATTCAATAAAATCAGCATAAGAAATAACACCTTTAAGGTGTTTCTTTTGGTCCACAATAACTAAATGTTTAATGCCATGCTTACGTAGGATCTGAAAAGCTTGGTAATAGGTAGTATCCTCCAAGGCAGTAACTAATTTTCTTTCTCTTTTTAATTTTTGCAGGATTTCCTTTAGAGGAACGTCCACAAAATTAAAGAGCCATATTCCTTTTACCACATCGGATTCGGTAATAATATCAATTGGTTTATCATTTTCTACAACCACTACTGAGTCTACCTTTTTTTCAGCCATAATCCTAGCACACGTGCCTAAAGTTGCCTCCATTCCAACAGTACATACATCTCTCTTCATAATGTCTTTAACTAACATTATTTCCCTCTCTTTCCTCCCCAGATAAATTTATGCAACTGGGGTTGGAGTCTTACTTCAAGCTCATCGGTTAAAATCCATTCAGCTAAGGTACGTAAGTCCAGTTGTTCAAACACAGGCGAAAATAATACTTGGCACCGCTTAAGAAGCTGATACTTAGTAATAATATTCTTGGCCCATTGATAATCATAACGGTCAGAAATGACAAATTTAACCTCGTCTATAGGCTGCAAATCATGAATATTTTCCCAGTACATAAAGTTTGTCATACCACTACCAGGGCATTTAATGTCCATAACGCGGATTACACCTCTAGGCAAGAGGGCAATAGGCAAACTACCATTTGTCTCTATAAGCACCGTGTAGCCTTTTTTCAAAAGACCATCGGCAAGGGGAATAACCCCTTCTTGCAATAAGGGTTCCCCCCCGGTAATGGTTACTAGTTTCGTTTTATGAGAATGGATAAAGCGCATAATTTCTTCTAATTCATAATTTTTACCCTCAGTATAGGCATAAGTCGTATCGCAATAGCGGCAACGAAGGTTACATCCACTCAAACGCACAAAACTACAGGGATAGCCCAAGTAAGAACTCTCTCCCTGAATACTGTAAAAAAGTTCAGTTACTTTTAAATACATATTAGCCCAAAAATAGCTTTACCAAAAAATGAAGGGGTGGAATGACCAAGTAATCTATTACCCTCGTAAAGATCAAAACAAGAAGAATAAATATGCTATATACTTCCAGCTCTTTAAATGACCCAAGATACTTATCTGGTAAAAAGGCAGCAAGTAAGTGGCTACCGTCCAAAGGAGGAAGAGGAATAAGATTAAAACAGGCCAAACCTAAATTAAGAATTACCCCTATTTTTAACATTAAATAAATAGGAGCAACTACATTAAACCAAAAACCTTCAGGGGCTGGTATTTTACCCATAATGTGGTAGGCTACACTTAAGATAAAGGCCAAAAGGACGTTAGCGGCCGGACCAGCTAAAGCCACCCAAAACATGTCTTTTTTCGGGTTCTTGAAATGGGCAGCGTTAACAGGCACCGGCTTTGCCCACCCAATCATGCCTGTTACAATGAAAACAACTGTTCCCCAAAAGTCTAAATGTTTCAGGGGATTAATGGTTAAACGACCTGCTTGATAAGGGGTAGGATCTCCTTTTATGCTTGCAACCACACCATGGGCAAGCTCATGCACCGTAACGGCCATAAGGATAGGTGGAACCATAATGCTAATCTGTTGAAGCTTTAACCAGATATCCACCTTTCTCTCCCAACTCCTGCCAAGAGATGGCCTTGTCAATCTTATCCAACCCCACCGCCATGCGGGGTGTGGTAATGGTAAGCAAACGGAACCGGTCATATTGACATAACCTTCTCAATAATTCGGCACAGGCATAGGCCTTTTCTATCTGTGTCAACGAAAATGGCACCTGGGCGGCCTTAATGAAGAAAAATGCCCGCTTAGGAACGTCTATCACCACCTCATATTCTACAAAGACTAACTTACGCAAGAATGAAAGGGTCTGCACATATTCTTCGGTATAGTGTTTGCGCAAAAACTTTTTCGTCCAACTTTTGGGATGTCGCAGGTATCCCCTTTTATTGCGTGGCCATTTTAGATCCTCTGGCAAGCCTAAGTAAACATTGGTAATCCTTTCCATTTCGGTAAGACGAGGTACATGTTTTAACCTCTTTGCCATCTCTAGAAAATAATTAAGCAAAGGACGGGCAACAAATGTAATCTTCGCCTTCCTTAGCACCTCCTGCGGACACTGGCAACCAGCTACTTGGCGCAGAAAATTGATTACGGCCTGAGGGGAATGTAAAATAGATTTTAACCGTTCTACAGGGAGAACTTCCTTCACCTATTCCTTTAACCTCTTCCATAAGAGCTTTTTAGCAACCGTAAACTCTTCACATTTTAACACAAAAGCAAAACAAAAGAAAGTCAGAATACCTAGGGGAATTCCTCCTATCAATTGCCAAAGCTCACTCCTTTGCCAATGCTGATAAGCCCATAAGCAGCCTCCCATACCTAGGCTAGCAAGACCTATTTTAAAGAGAGAAAGATAAAACTTCCTAGTGAATATCTCTCCGATACGCCTTTCTAATAAAAAGGCCAAAAGGCAAACATCTATGGCTGCCACAAGCGAAGTCGTAAGGGCTAAACCGGCGTGTTTTAAAGGCCGCATAAGCAAGATACCTAAAATAACATTAAAAACTAAACAAAAGGCACTTACCTTGACCGGCGTCTTTGTATCTTGTAAGGCATAAAAGGCGTTATTTAAAAAGCGCAAGGCACTGAAAAAGACAAGACCCAAGGCATAGTAAAAAAGGGCTTGGGCTGTAGCCTTTGTAGAAAAGGCCGTAAAGGCACCCCGTTGGAAGAAAAGCTTGACAATGGGCCATCTTAACACAATAAGGCCAAGGGAAGCTGGAAAGACCAAAAAGATTACACTTCTTAACCCAAACAAAAGGGTCTCTTTAAATTCCTCATAATCCCTTCTGACCGCTTGGGCCGAAAGGGAAGGCAAAGAGGCTGTGCCAAAGGAAAAGGCAAAGAGGGCCAAAGGGAATTGGACAAGGCGATCGGCGTAATAAAGATAGGATACACTCCCTTGCGGAAGAAAAGAGGCCAAAATGGTGTTGATAAAAATGCTCAATTGGTAGACGGCTGCACCAAAGACGGCAGGAAGCATAAGTTTGAGAATCTTTTTTAAGGCCGGGTGATGGAAATAAAGAACAGGTTTTAAAGAAAAACCTTCTTTAAATAGGAAGGGTAATTGTAAACCAAGTTGTAAACAACCACCCACCATTACGCCTATCGCTAGGGCATAGACACTTACCCAGCCAAACTTGTGGGCAAGGACAAGAGAAAGAATCATGGAAAGATTGAGGAGGGAATAGCTAAAGGCCGGGGTAGCAAAATAGCGTAGCGAGTTTAAGATAGCAATGGCTAGGGCCGCCAAGCAAATCAAAAACACATAGGGAAACATAATACGGGTAAGATTAATAGTCAGATGAAACTTTGCTGGTATGCGCTCAAATCCAGGGGCAATAAGTTTGACCAGCCAGGGGGCAAAGAAAACCCCTAAGAAGCTTAAAAACAATAGTATTAGGGCCAGGATTGTCCAGACAATGCGGGCCAGGTATATGGCTTCTTTTTTAGACTTGGTGGTTAGATACTCAGTAAAAACCGGCACAAAAACAATGACCATGCTCCCTTCGGCAAAAAGGCGCCGCCAGAGGTTGGGCAGACGAAAGGCAACAAAAAAGGCGTCGGCAGCCATACCTGTGCCTAAAAAATAAGCGATGGCCACCTCACGCCCAAATCCTAAAATCCGACTTAAAAATGTGCCTAAGGTATAAATACCTGCTGCCCGGGCAATTTCCTTTTGTTCCTTTTGGGACTGCATGCCCTGTGGGTAGCAGGGAAAGGATAGAATGTCAACCTTATCTGGCCTTTGCCTTGCGTTTAGAGGCCTTTAAGGGATTGATCCACTTGCCATTGCCGTTTTTGCCATTACCGTTCTTAACATGAGTGGCAAAATTACAGCGACCAAGCCGCCATTTGGCAGCAGGGTCAGGACAGATACGGCAATACTTTCCTGCTTCTGTCTCCATAATGTGAGCACATCCCTCACATTGCTCAACGATGGGATGGCAACAACCTCCGTTGAAAGCACATCCCTTAGGGGTCATAAAAGGGCAACGAATACCTTTTTTAACCGTCACACATTCCAACATCTTTCAACCTCCTTAAAAGGATTTATTCCAGGGTCAAAACGGGCGGCTTTTTAGCAAAAAAAGAGCTATTTGTCAATGGGGGACAAACATATTGACACTCATCTAAATGAGTGCTATTGTGAAGCACGGTTTCTTAAAACTCCTTTAAAGGAGAAATGAATGTTTGGGATTGGTTTACCAGAGCTTTTAGTCATTCTTTTAATTGTTCTTATTATCTTTGGGGCCAGCCGTTTGCCAGAAATAGGTGCTGGCCTAGGACAGGGTATCCGTAACTTTAAAAAGGCCTTTAAGGAAGATAAGGCCATTGATGTTACTCCAGAAAAGGAGCTAGAAGAGAAGACTGAAGAGAAGTCTAAAGAAGAAGCATAGTTGCGATAAGTTTGGAAAAAAAGGCTACTGGAAATGTGGAATGTAAAGATTCTGAGCTATGTCACCTTTCTTTATCTTGGTTGTTGGTTACTTTATCTTATTTTATTGGTCTTCCGCAAAAGGGCCATTCAAAAATTGGCTACAGGTGCAACGGCATTTACCCTTATTGTCCATACAATAGGAATCATCTTGCGCTGGATAGAGTCTCATAAAATGGGCATTGGCCACGCCCCTCTTTCTAACCTTTATGAATCCCTTATCTTTTTTGCGTGGTGTATTGCCTTATTATATTTGGTGATTGAAAGAAAATATAAAAATTATCTCCTTGGAGCCTTTGTCCTGCCGTTTAGCTTTTTGACGATGGCTTATGCCTCTTTTTCACCAGACGTAAACAGCCGCATTGAACCACTTTTGCCAGCCCTTAAAAGTAATTGGTTAATCGTCCATGTCATTACCTGTTTTTTGGCCTATGGAGCCTTTGCTATCTCTTGTGGGTTAAGTATTGTTTACTTACTGAAAAAGCCAGACAGCAAATTTTGGAACATTTTTCCTACAAAGACGCAACTAGATGAGTTGGTTTACCAAACGGTCGCCTTTGGTTTTACTCTCTTAACGGTCGGAATCATTACCGGGGCCGTATGGGCAGATAAGGCCTGGGGGAAATATTGGAGCTGGGACCCTAAAGAAACCTGGTCTTTAATTACTTGGTTTATCTACGCCATTTTCCTTCACTGTCGTTTAGTAAAGGGATGGGGGGAAAAGAAACTGGCCTTTATCTCCATTGTAGGCTTTGCCTCGGTCTTGTTCACTTATTTTGGTGTCAACTTTCTCCTTTCTGGTCTACACAGCTACGCGAAGCCGAGTTAATTATCTTTTCCACTTCTTCTAGCACCAACTCCGCTACTTTAGGGATACAAGCTTCAATCTCTGGACTTAATTCCATACCCCAGTCTATAATTTTAGGCTCTATGCCAAAGATAACAACGCTTTTGGGACATTTGCCTGCGACAGCCGCCATGTTTAAGGCATCCACCAGTCCCAGGTCATGAAGAGAAACAGGACTATCATCAGGAGGAACAAGGTCTTCAAGCCCAAGTCGATAGATACTTCCTGGAGGCATATTCCCTTTAACGGCATCAATGACGATGAGGTGATCTATTTCTGTAAAGTATGGAAATAAAAGGGGTGTAGAAGTCCCTCCGTCTAAAAGTTCTACTTCTTTGGGGAGACTCATTTTTTGTAAATATTCTATGGTCTTTACGCCCACACCTTCGTCTCGCATTAAGATATTACCAATGCCTAAAACCATGATTTTCATCGTCCTCTCCTTTAAATATTTTCATCTAAGGCCCTGGGATAAGACCCAAGTAATTTGATATAAACTGAAACTTCTTTCAACTCCTCCAAGGCTGCCTTTACTGGTTCATCTGTGCAGTGACCTTCTAAATCCACAAAAAACAAATATTGCCAAGGAAGGTTTTTCATCGGTCTTGATTCTAACTTAGTTAGATTAACATTTTGTTCGGCAAAGGACTTTAAACAACGATAAAGAGCACCGGGACGGTCAGGTGTAGCAAAGAGTAAAGAGGTCTTATCGCTGCCCGTAGGTTTGGGCACCCTTTGCCCAATAATCCAAAACCGGGTCGTATTATGGGCGAAGTCTTCAAGATGTCTTTCTAAGATGTAAAGACCATATCTTTCTGCAGCCAGTTTCGTCGTAATGGCAGCAGCCTCGGGGTCTTCTTTTGCCTTTTGGGCGGCTAGAGAGGTACTTTGGGTTTCATAAATAGGAATATGAGGAAAGTGGTATGAAAGCCAATTGCGACACTGGGCTACGGCCTGGGGATGGGCATATATCTTCTTGATCTTCTCTTTTTCCTGAAAGGCAGCTGCCAGATAATGGCTAATGCGTAGATAAATCTCACCCGCCACCTTCAATTCTGATTGCATAAACATATCTAATGTATAGGCCACCACGCCCTCAGTAGAATTCTCCACCGGCACCACCCCATAGTCATAACTCCCCTTTTCTACCTCCCAAAAGACATCCTTAATGCTGGGCAGGGGATAAAAAAGGGCAGTTTTACCAAAATGTTTAATGGCGGCCATATGACTAAAAGTAGCTTCTGGTCCTAGAAAGGCCACCTTGGTAGGACGTTGCAGTTCTCTGGTAGCAGTAATAATTTCATGAAAAATGTTAATAATGGCTTGATGAGGCAATGGTCCTTTGTTTAAGGATTTTAAGCGGGAAAAGATCTCCTTTTCCCTTTTGGGATCCCAAAAATTTAAGTTTCCTTTGCTCTTGAGCTTACCGATTTCTAAGGCAATATTGGCCCGTTGACTAATTAGGTCTACAATTTGAGCATCCAGGGTGTCTATTTTTTTACGTAATTGGTTAAGCCTTTCTTCACTCATTTTATAACCTCCCTATAAAAAACAAAAGGCCGTGAGCCTTTGGCCCACGGCCTAGATGGGCTAAACTACCCCTCAAGGCCGTGAACGCGGGGGATAGATCATAAAATAAAAAAAGAAATCTAGATTTATCCCTGCAGCCATTAACCCCTCCGTTAAACTTATATGTTTTAGTATCAAATTGTCATTTAAAAGTCAACTTTTGGGAATGTCCTAAAATCCATGATTGCTCTCCAATAAAGCTCACAAGTAAGCTGTAATAAAGCGGTTTTTAAAAAAACGCCTTTCACCTAAAAGGTGAAAAACATTCATATTTTCCTCAAGCCCAATTATAATTGTAGTGCCTTTGTTCGCGCATGCGGTCAAGGCCAAGCCCTGGGGGGTGGCTGACAAACTGCCTTGGCCCCGCTCGCTTCGGCGCTGACTTTTCATTTGAGGTTGGAAGGAAATTCATCAATTTTTGCGGAATACTATAAATCAATCGTGAATCTTGAGTTTAAGGAGAATGTCAAGACATGCCTTTATAAGCTTACCTAGCTCCTTTTCCTTAAGAAATAACTCCAAGTAACATATATTATTTTCTTTAGTGAAGGCAAGATGTTTTAGTCCAGAAAGACAATGGGCAGCAATGCTTTGCACAAAGGCAGGTGGTTCCTTTTCAAATAGGAGAATAAAAGGCATCCCCTGTAAGTGAAGTCTCTGCCTTTTTAATTTGGCCTGATTGGAAATGTGAGGTATACGCAAGCTTTTCCGGATAAGGTGCACCTCTTCTTTGACGCCCTGGGGTAGATAAAACAAGATTTGCAGGCAGTCCCTTCTGCCCATAAAGAAGGCAAAGGGCCAATAAAGGAGGCTGTGTCGGGGCACAAGGCGCAAGACAACTTTTACCTGGCGAAATGGAGGTACCTTATACTCAGCCGTAAACCCAATTACTCCACCCAGCCAGGTATATTCTTTTTCTTGAGGAGAAAAGAATTCTTCTAAGATATGGGCCCACTTTCGGCAGAGACGCAAATTATAGCGCATGCCCCAGTGATAGACACCAATGAGGCCGAGAGAAAATACAAGTAAAATCAAAAATATCTGGCTATTTACAGACATCTTCTGCCCACATACGGCCTAATTGTAAAAAAACCTTTTGGTCCAAAGTATGTTTCATATAAGGGATCTCTTTTTGGGGCAAGTCCTTTAAAAGATCCAGCTCTTTAGGTCTAGGCAGAAGTCCCGCCTTATTAAAAAGCACCAGACGAATATAAACACCAAATGATTTAAGTGTATCTAGAATCCGCTTCCCCTCTAATACCGATAGTTTGTCTGGATTTAAAACCAGAATAAGCACCGTTTTTTCTTGGTCTGTAAAAAGGGATGCAAAAAATTGCATTGTCCTCTGCTGGGCAGAAAGGTTCTCCATTACCTTGTCTTCATTTTCGGCTAAGGCCACTTCGGGTGGAAAGTAACTCTCCCCTTTGATATGAGCCACCATTTTCCGCCTGGCGAGGATAGCCTTACGCCAGCGTTTAAGTTCCTTTAACCACTGTCTGGTAACAAAGGGAAGACTAAAGATACGAAGCATGAGACCTGTAGGGGGAGTATCTATGATCAAATAATCCTTATCCTGATGCTGGTCTATAATATTTTTTAAGGCATAGAGGCAGGCAAATTCTTCCATACCTGGAGTATGCTTGATGACATTAAACATCTTATCCAAGTTTAAGACCTGTAGGTAACGGTAAGTATGATAAGTTTTTTCTTGGATTTCTTTTAAAAAACGTTTTAAATAGGCATTTATGTCCACTTCTTCTACCCACAGATTTGGTGTTATCTGCTTGGTTCCCATAAAGGATGGAAGGGAAAGAATATCGCATAAATTATGGGCTGGGTCAATGGAGGCCCAAAAGGTCCGCTTTCCTTTCGTGTTGAGATAATACGCCAAACTGGCTGAAAGGGTGGATTTACCTACCCCCCCTTTGCCAAGAAAAAAGAAAATTTTCTTCATAGTTCTACTAGGTCGGCCCATTGGGCCAGTTTATCATCTAGAAGGATGGATTTTTCAAACATTAAATGGAGCTCCCTTTCTAAATAAGGCAAAAGGCTTAGCCCTAAAAAGGGAGGGGGAGCAGGCAGACCACTTAGGCTGGCATAAAACAAAAGGGCAAAGGCGTTCTCCATCTCCCCTAATTCTTCCTCTATTCTTTCTATACTTGCTTCTTTAAATCCCTGTGTAAACTGGGAAAATCCCTCTTTTAACTGCTGCCAAAAGGAAGGTGTCATTTTAGTCTGCCTTTTGAAGTAATAAAGTCATAGATAAGTAAGAAATTTAAAAGAAGCATAATGACAATCATCGCCCCGATGGCATAAGCTTGTATAGGATTTTTGTTCATAAATACAGGCACGGCGACAAAGAGATACCACAGCATCGCTAAGGTAACCGTAATCCAAAGCAACAGGGCTGGAATGAGACAAAAAAGCCCTTTATGTCTTTGCACCCGCATCACCCAGGCAGCAATGGTAATGAGGGCGATAGAGGCAAGCATCTGGTTGGCCCCACCAAAGGCCGGCCAGATAATAGACCACGCCCCTGTCCAGGCTAAGCCAATACCAATGGCCGCGGGGATGATAGAGGCTATCCAGCGGTTAGTAAGAAGGCTAAAGACACTAGGGGCAGCATTTTTTAATGGCTCGCAGAGTTCGGTAAGGGTATAACGGGCCAAGCGGTTGGTCGTGTCAAGGGTGGTCATGGCAAAGCTGGCCACCCACATGGCCGCAAGGATCGTAATAAATTCCTTTGGCAAATGAAACACCGAAGAAACGGCTAGACCATAGGCCTTAGCAAACACACCCACTGGTCCACCACTACTATCAACGGCCTTTTTATAATGTGTAGCAAAGGCCATTGCATTGCCTTTCAAGGTAGCAGCTACTTCAGGTGAAAATATGGTAAAACCATAGGCAGCTACAACCGCCACGACTAAGGTAGAAAGGAAGCCTTCAGTCAGCATGGAACCATAGCCAATAAAAAGTCCTTCTATTTCCCGTGAAAGCTGCTTTGAGGTTGTCCCAGAGGCAACGAGGGCATGAAAGCCAGAAAGGGAACCACAGGCAATAATTAGGGGTACTACTGGCCAAAAGGGAGTAGGTTTACCAGCAATCAGGGGAGCACTAAAGGTAGTAAAGGCTGGAAGCTGCATTTTACCAAAGGAAAAAACTACGGCCATGGCCCCTAGCACAAGTCCGCCAATCAGGAGCCAAGCATTAAGATAGTCTCTGGGCTGTAAGAGGACATGAACTGGAATGGAAGCAGCAATGATAATGTACAGAAAAAACACGATCATCCAGGTTTGATAATTGGCCTTAATAGGAATTTGCATACCTAACCAGATGGCCAGAATGAGCATGCCAATACCGATAAGGGTAGAAAGGCCAAAGTGAAGTCTAATTCGGTAAAGCAACACCCCTAGGATCAGGGCGGCAATGATCTTCAATAAATAGGCAGAGGGTACCTGCGGTTTGGCCACAAAGATTTTACCCAACACCGCTCCAAAGGCAGCCACAACGAGAATAAGGACAAAGAAGATAAACCAGGCAAAGATATAACCAGTCCGCTTTTTAATTACACGACCAGCAACCCATTGCACCGAGTGGCCATCATAACGCACAGAACTCATTAAGGAAAGATAGTCATGGACCGCACCGATAAAAATATTACCCAACCAGATCCAAAGAAGGGCAGGTAACCACCCCCAAGCCAAAGCAATAACTGGGCCGACAATGGGAGCAGCCCCAGCAATAGAAGCAAAATGATGGCCAAAAAGCACATACTTATTGGCGGGAACATAGTCTACCCCATCCTGGAGCCGCACCGCTGGTGTAGGCGCTTCACTTACCCTGACAACGTTTCGTTGCAGATAATGGCCATAAAATTTGTAGCAAACAAAATAAAGTATTACTCCCGTAATAACAATTAAATTGGCCGTCACCGCCTCCTCCTCATAAAGAATTTTTATCTTGTCTTAAATTAAACTCTCCAGCAAGTCAAGGTTACCCATCCCCTGTTTTACCCGCTTGTCTATTTCTATGGCGGCTTTATCCCAAACAGTCTATTTACCACTATGTCCTACTTCCAATTTCCTCCCTCAATTTTTTAGCTGCTGTTACCATGTTTTGGAGAGAAGGAATAACTTCCTCCCACTGCCTGGTTTTAAGACCGCAGTCTGGATTTACCCAAAGTTGCTTGGGGCTTAAGACCTTGAGACAACGGCGCAAAATGGCCAGCATCTCTTCTACGCTGGGTACACGTGGGCTGTGGATGTCATAAACACCTAGACCAATACCTTTCTTATAATGATATTCCTCAAAGCTGCTGATGATATCCCCCTGACTACGCGAACACTCAATGGAAATAACATCGGCATCCATGGCGTCAATAGCCTCTATAATGTCTTGAAACTCGGCGTAACACATGTGCGTGTGAATTTGAGTCTCTGCTTTGACCTTTGCATGCGTAAGGCGAAAGGCCTTGACAGCCCAGTCCAGATAAGCAGGTCTATCTTTCTTTTTCAAGGGTAATCCCTCTCTTACTGCTGGTTCGTCTATCTGAATAATCTTAATACCAGCCTTCTCTAGGTCTAACACCTCATCCCGCAAGGCAAGGGCAATTTGATAGGCGACCTCGCTTCGTGGGATGTCTTCTCTGACAAAAGACCAGTTTAAAATGGTTACTGGCCCGGTGAGCATACCTTTAACCGGCTTTTTCGTCAGACTCTGGGCATAGGTAATCTCTTTTACTGTCATTGGCGCAGGACGGCTGACATCGGCGTAGATAATAGGTGGACGCACACACCTTGAACCATAGGATTGCACCCAGCCGTGTTTAGTAACGATAAAACCAGTCATCTTCTGGGCAAAGTATTCCACCATATCACTGCGCTCAAATTCACCGTGCACCAAAACATCCAATCCTAGCCCTTCCTGAACACCGATACAAAAGGCCATCTTTTCACGAATAAACTGCTCATATTCAGCCTCGCTGATTTCTCCCCGTCTAAACTTGGCCCGCATCTGCCGCACATCTTTTGTTTGAGGGAAGCTGCCAATGGTAGTGGTAGGAAATAAGGGCAAGTTTAATACGGCCTGCTGTCTTTGTACCCGCACCTCATAGGGATCAACCCGTCTAAAATCTTCCTCTTTTAGTTTTTTCACCCGTTCTTTAACCTCAGGCAAGGCATGCACTTCAACCTCATGCGTAAAGGCATCAGGAGAAAGTTGGTCCTCTTTGAGGGCTTTGGTTAAAAGGGCAACCTCGGCCAACCGCTCTTGAGCAAAAGCGAGAATATTTCTGATTTCTTCCGGAAGCTGGGTCTCAAGACTTACCGTTACTGGTAGGTGGAGAAGGCTACAGCTTGGTTGAATGAATACGCCCTTTGGTTTGGCCGTTTCTATGATTTCTTTAGCCAGGTTAAAGGCCTTTTTGATATCTGTACGCCAGACATTACGGCCATTGACCAGACCAATGCCAAGGATTTTATCTTGCGGGAAGCCAAACTTTTTTAGATTTTCAAGGTTCTCCTCGGTGCGGACAAAGTCAAGACCTATGGCCTGCACTGGTAGACTGACTACCCGTTCATAAAAGCTAACCCCACCAAAATATGTTTGAAGGACAATGTTAAGGCCAAGCGTACTTAATTGTTTGTAAATGTCCTCTACCTGCTTAATTTCTTCCTCTTCCATATCCAGCACCAAGGCCGGCTCATCCATCTGTACCCATTCTATGCCCTCTTTGGCTAGTTGGTTTAAAATTTCTTTATAAACCGAGAGCAAATCACTCAGGATTTCTTTACGGCTTACTCCTGCCTCCTTGCTTAACTTCAAAAAGGTATAGGGACCAACTAAAACCGGTTTGGGATTAATACCCAACTCTTTCGCTAGCTTGCTCTTTTCTAATGCCCAGTTTACCAAAAGGCTTGGTTTGGTATCCAACTCAGGCACTAAATAGTGATAATTGGTGTCAAACCATTTGGTCATCTCTAAAGGAGGAATGTCCTTTGCCCCTCTGGCCATGGTAAAATAGGTATCTAAATCGGCCTTAAGACCATCTTTGCGAAACCGGGCTGGAATAAGGCCAAGCATGACAGCCATATCTAGCATATGGTCATAGAGGGAAAAGTCACCTACCGGGATAAAGTCAATCCCTGCCTCCTTTTGGGTTTGCCAATTTTGCCGCTGTAACATAAGGGCTGTGTTTTCAAGTTCTTCTTGGCTTACCTTTCTTTGCCAATAGCCCTCCAGGGCCTTCTTTAACTCCCGCTTTGCGCCCATGCGGGGGTAACCCAAATTGCTACTCCAGATGTCCATTCTTACCTCCTTAAAATTTTTTCCAATTTGACTTTTCCAGAATAAACAAAATTTAGGCCTGTATTACTTCCTTTAAACCAACTTTGTCAAGCCATGTTCTTTTTCATCTCCTCCACCAATTCCTCTATTAATTCTTTTACCTTCACGATCTTATTTGACCGGTAGGCATTGCTACCAGCAAAGGCAAAACCCTCATCTAGATTACCTTTTTGGGCATTGATGAGGGCCAGAGAGATACAATAGGGTGATTTTTTAGGATTACAGGTTTTTAAACAATGATACAGACAGCGAAATGGTACCTTTTCACCCCGTTCTACAGCCTCTAAAAACTTATTTTTAATTGCTCGGCCAGGTAGTCCTACTGGACTATGGATAAATATAATATCTTCTTTTTTCGCCCGCAGGTGTTCCTTTTTAAATTCCTCCGAAGCATCACATTCTTCGGTAACGACAAAGCGTGTCGCCATCTGAACCCCACTGGCCCCTAGCTTTAAAAATCTAGCAATGTCTGCTCCCGTATAAACACCACCAGCCACAATGATTGGGATCTCTCTGCCTGCCTCTTGGGCATAGGGAGCAATGGCCTTAATGGTCTCCACTAAAAGTTGTTCTAAACGATATTTTTTTGTAATAAGATCCTCTAAAGAAAAGCCCAAATGCCCTCCTGCCTTTGGCCCCTCTAAGACAAAGGCATCAGGGAGATAATTGTAACTCTTTAACCACTTTTTACATAAAAGCATCGCCGCGCGTGCAGAAGAAACAATGGGCACTAAAGCCGTTTTGCTATAAGGGAACTTCTGTTTTAAGGCAGGCAAATTAAGAGGAAGCCCTGCCCCTGAAAAAATGATGTCTGCCCCTGCTTCCAAAGCCGCTATGACTAAGTCTTCATAATCGGTCAGGGCAACCATGATGTTCACACCAATTATGCCTCCAGGAGCAAGCCGCCGAGCTAAAGCGATTTCTTTTTTTAGGGCCCGCTGATTAGCTAACTGCGGATGTTTGTCAAAGTCTGGTTCTAAAAAGCCAACAGCCGCTGAGGAAATCACTCCTACTCCTCCAGCGTTGGCTACAGCACTGGCCAAGGAATGAAGGGAGATCCCTACTCCCATTCCTCCCTGGACAATAGGCACCTCAACTTCATAAACACCAATCCTTAACTTAGGAATAATCATTTAAAAACACACTCCTTTTCTTAAAAAACTATAAAATCAACCTTAGTTTTACCAGAAAATACTTGATAAGCAAGTGTATTTGCTATAAAAAGAATACTCATATATTTATTTTATGAGTAAGGAGGAAATTTTGCTTCAATCATCTTTAAAACAGTATACTTATGGCCAAGATAAGGCGAGTTTGCCTGCGGACACCATCACCCTTGCCCTTTCTAAATTGCAGTCATCTACCTTGCCCATATTAGCTGAAATTTTTTCTTTGGCACAATATGATAAAATTGGCATCCCGGTATATACGTGTATTTTAAACCCAAAGCTTTCTCCTCAAATACCGGCTAAGGGCACTTTTGGCAAAGGCATTAACCAGGAACAAGCTAAGGCTAGCGCTTTAATGGAATTGGTGGAACGATTCAGTGGTTTTTCTTTTTTAAAAAGGCTTGATCGGTTTTTGATCACAAAATATGCTGAAGTTCAAGCTAAGGCCATTCTGCTAGACTATCTCCTTTATCCGTTTTCATCCGTTTATAGGGAAACAGATACCCTCCTGGCTTTAAAAGAAGTGCCTTTGTCGTGGGCCAAAGGATTTGATCTTATAGAAGGGGAAGAAGTTCTTTTACCATTGCATTGGTTTCACCGCATTTATGGAACAACAGGCTGGGCAGCAGGCAATAGTAAAGAAGAAGCTATCCTTCAGGCCTTATGTGAAGTCATAGAAAGACATTGTGTCTCTACCGTAATAGAAGAAAAGCTGGTTGTGCCTACAATAGACCCCCAAACGATTAAAGGAAATTTAGCCAAGGCGTTGATAGAGAAAATTACACAGGCAGGCATTGAACTCATTTTTAAGGATTTTTCTTTAGACCTTGGGATCCCGACAATAGCGGTTATAAGTCATGACCCTAACCCCATTGTGCCTACGCTTAAATTTTATGCTGCTGCCGGGACACATTTGAACCCAGAATTCGCCTTAATTCGGGCCTTAACGGAATTGGTCCAACATCGGGCCCAGATTATTTATCGGGAAACGATCCAAAAACAGTCTGGGGGTCCTACTTATTGCTTTCCTCTCTTCAAGACAAAGGCAGAGGTGGAATTTTTATTTCAGGGAGAGACAATTTCCTTTGAAATGCTTCCTCGGTTTTCTTCCCCTGATTTTAAAGTGGAAATAGAACATCTTCTTTTCCTCTTGAAACAACAGAGTTTTAGGGCCTACGTTGTGGAGACTACTCATAAAGTCCTAGGCATCCCTGCAGTTATTGTTACCATTCCTGGAGCAAGACTCAACCGGCCAAGCACCAAGATTCATCCTTATCTCTTTGTGGCAAGACAACTGATGGACATTGGCCAATACCAAAGGGCAACGGCGTTTTTAGAAAAGGCCTTTATGGTCCAGCCCAGTATCAAAAATAGTCCGCAAATTTTATGTCAGGCAGCCGTATGTTATAAAAAAGCTGGACATTACAAAAAAGCGGCTACTTACTTTCAACAGGCCTTAGAGCATGCCCCATACTTATTGCAGTCATCTAAATTTATGAGCGATTTTATGGAGGTATTAAAAAAGGTTCAAGAAAATAAAAGTGCAGAAAAGAATTAGAAAGGGTATCCACATTGCGTATATAGATAAGTAAGCAAAATGTCTGCCGTGTTTTGGAAAAGTTTTTAAATAAGAGGGAAATAAATGACCAATAAAAGAATTGCACTTTCATTTGATGCTGGAAATAGTTTATATTCTCTAAGTTTACCGACAATTTCCGAAATGTTATTTCCTAATGGTTTTGAGTTGTTACCCAGTGTAACAGAAATTTTTGAGTTAGAATTTGCTTATTATGAATCAAAAATACTCTCAAAAGAAGAACTAATAAAGAGAGGTGCTTATTTTAAGTCTATAGATGGAATAGAAACAATTCACTCTAAAATATGCAAGGAAACAAGTAAAGCACTATTTGAAAATCGTTCAAAAACCACGATATCCTATTTTATGAACGGGATATATTCAACTGGATATGCCACTCACGGATTATTTCCATATAGAGGGAAATTTCACCCTCAAATGGTTAAGGCTTTAATGAATATATTAGGCATTAAGGAAGGCGAAACTGTATTAGACCCTATGTGTGGAAGTGGAACATTGAATGTTGAAGCGGCATTAATTGGCGTTAATTCAATAGGTATAGATAAAAATCCATTTGCGAGCTTTATGTCTAAGGTTAAGTTGGAATCGTTGAGCTTAGATTTAGAACTATTGGACGAAATGTCAAAAAATCTAAAGGAAATATATAATGAATTTTTAAAAACAAAACGGGTAAAAGAAGACTCCCTTTTTTCAGAGGATGAAGAAAGCAAGATTAAGAGATTATTCTTACTAGCATTTCTTGATAGTATGGGATATGCTCGGAGGATTACAAAGAGTATTGAACAACTATTTCCGCAAGTATTAAATAGGTATATTAAACAAGTAAAAAGTTTTTTTAAAATTTCCAAAGAATTAAATCTTAAATTGGGTGAAGGGAAAGTAGAATTTGGTGATGCACGGGATTTATCAATGATAAAGGATGCCTCAGTAGATAGTGTAATAACATCTCCACCTTATTCATTTGCAATTGATTATGCTGAAAATGATAGGCCGCAATTGGAATATTTAGGATTTGATGTTGATAAATTAAAGAGCGAGATGATTGGATTAAATGGTAAGAGTAGAAAAGAAAAATTACAAAAATATTTTGATGATATGAACAGAGTCATGTCAGAGATTTCCAGAACTCTCAAGATAGGCAAATATGCTGTAATAATAATCGGCTCAAACGATATACAGACAGGAGGTATAAGGCTTGAGAATAAGATTAAAGAATTTGGTTTGGCACATGGATTAACTCTTATCAGAGCAATAAAAAAACCGATAAAAGGAATAAGGAACACAATGCATGAGGAATTTGTGCTAATCTTCAGAAAGGAGAAATAAGGTGGCGAATTCTAAATTTCCAGATGATGAAACAAAGTTTAAAATTGTAATAGAAAAAAATACATTTTACTTCCAGAATGTAGAATTTGAGGAAGAGTATGAAGCCTATATATCCTCATTAGCACAGAATCTCTTTATTCTCAAAAACAAAGTTGAACAAGAAGGTTTGAAAGAAGAAATTTTTATAGAACATATTATGAACATAGAAGATGGATTAGACGCTCTGTTAACCCTTACAGGATTCTCAAAAGAAAGTTTACTCCGCTTAATGACCTTTATTAGAGTTGTGGATGACAAAGAGTTAAATAGAATTGTAAATAAAAATCACTGGCCGAAAGAAGATTTTGAAAGAGAATGGACTTTAGAGAAAATTAAATCCTACGTGCGAAGTAACAAAAAATTCGCTGAGGGCATAGTCAATCTATTTTTCAAAGGTTCAACAGTTCCAATTTTGAGAAGGGTCATACCACTCTTTGAATTTAAGAAACTTGATATAAATAAGCTTAATTTCTCAACAGAATCTTTAATAGACACAATAATACGCTATAAAACTAAAGGCTCTTATGCAGCAAGCAAAGGCAATAATCCTGAAATTGTTATTGAAAAAATCCTGAAGGAGTTACGATATCCATTTGAAAGAGGGAAATTGGAGAAAATACCACGAACCCTAGATTTTATAATTCCAAGTAAAAGCTCACCAAAAATAATTATTGAATGCTCTTATGTAGTTACTACAAGTTCAGGAATGGGAGATAAAGCTAAAACTGAACAGAGAGTAGCGGAAGCGATTAAAAAGCACTATCCAAATTCACTATTCATTGGTTTTGTAGACGGAATTGGGTGGTATGTAAGAAGAGGAGATTTAGCAAGAATGGTTAAGGCATACGATTTTGTGTTTACTTTTAGAGCAGATGAGATTAAAGAATTTAAGAATTTGTTAACATCTGCAATGGGATATAAAAATGAAAGCCTTTATTAACAAGGTGATACAAGGAGATGCAATAGAACTAATGCGTCAAATCCCGGATAATTCAGTAGATATGACCTTCGCCGATCCGCCATTTAATTTAGGTAAAAAATACAACAGCTATTACGATAAAAAAGATGTGGATGAGTATATAGAATGGTGCAAATTATGGCTAAAGGAAATGGTTAGAATTACTAAACCAACAGGCTCAATATTTGTTCATAATATCCCAAGATGGCTTACCTACTTTGCGTCATATCTTAATGAAATTGCTTATTTCAGACACTGGATAGCATGGAATGCAATGGGTGCACCGTTGGGAAAAACACTCTTGCCGAACCATTACGGCATTTTGTGGTATACAAAACAGCCAAAAGGATTCAAGTTTTATGACATTCGGGGAATGCATTCAAGATGTAGAAAATGTGGGATTATCCTGCAAGACTATGGAGGGAAGAAAAATCAAATGCATCCATATGGACCATTAATTTCCGATGTATGGACGGATATTCATAGAATAAGGCATAAAAAAAGAAGAGACGAACACCCTTGCCAATTGCCGGTTCCATTATTAGAAAGGTTAATTTTAATGACCACTGAGGAAGAGGATATCGTCCTTGATCCCTTTATTGGAACTGGAACAACGGCAGTTGCTGCGAAAAGGTTGGGAAGGAAATATATAGCAATTGATATAGACACTAAGTATATAGAAATAACAAAGAAAAAATTAGAGTCCACTGAACCCACTAAGATCAATAATTGTTATGTTAGTATATACTTGGGAAAGATAATTACATTGAGGGATAAAGATTGGAAGAAAATAAAGCAGGCATTTATAATTCCTTCAGACCCAAAAGAAATAGAAAAAAGGGGAATAAAACTTAAGAAATACCCTGAAATGCCTTCACTATTTGAATATTATGGAGAAAATGACCATAACTAAACTTTATGGCGACCGCGGGCACTCTGCATTAACTTCGTTACCTTGCTTCAGCCTACGGATCCACTCACTTAACAGGCAGATATGTTGCTCCGCCTTCGGTCCCACGCAAGTTACTAAAGTAAATTTAACATATTCCCATAACATTATGCAACATTGCAAAATTAAAAACAATCAAAGGAGGTTTTATGAGTTTTAAATCAGGTTTTGTTTCCATTATTGGCGCGCCCAATGTAGGAAAGTCAACCTTGCTTAACGCCTTGTTACAGCAAAAGGTAGCCATCACCTCACCCAAACCACAAACGACAAGACATAGGATTAGAGGCATTCTCCATTTGGAAAACGCCCAAGTTATCTTTGTAGATACCCCTGGCATTCACGATGCAAGCATTCCTTATAATAAATACATGGTCCAGCTAGCCGTAGAAACCCTGCAAGAGGTTGATTTAATTTTATTGATGATTGAACCTTTCCCTAAGGGATTAGCAGACGGCCGCCATATTATTTCTACCTACCTCACGCAAGTAGATAAGCCATGCATTTTATTAATCAATAAAATAGACAAGATTGCCAAGCCAGAGCTTTTGCCCATTATTGACGAGTTTAGTAAGCTCTATCCCTTTAAGGCCCTTATTCCCATCTCGGCTAAGAAGCAGGCCGGGCTTGAGGATGTCCTAAAGGAGATATTACAGTATCTGCCAGAAGGGCCACAGTATTATCCTGAAGACTTCATCACCGATCAGACAGAACGCCAAATTGTCGCTGAGATCGTCCGCGAAAAGATTATCTGTAGCACTAGGGACGAAATTCCCTACAGTGTGGCCGTTACGGTAGAAGAATTTAAAGAAATACCAGAGAAAGACATGATTTACATAAACGCTACCATCCATGTAGAAAAAGACTCCCAAAAGGGAATTATCATTGGTAAGGGCGGACAAAAGCTAAAGAGCATTGGTAAGGCCGCACGGGAAGAAATTGAACTTATCTTGGGGAAAAAGGTCTTTTTAGACCTGTTTGTAAGGGTTCAATCTAACTGGCGGCGTGATCCAAGGGTTTGGGGACAATTAGGATTAAAGGTAGATTAAAATGGAAAAGAAGGTTTTAATTGGGGTAGATGGATCGTTAGAGGCATTGCATGCGGTGAGATACGTAGCCGACATGTTTAGGGCTGACCCTGAATTTACCGTTAGTCTAATTTATGTGCTACCGGCCTTGCCAGAGACCTTATTTAAAGAGGAAGAAAAACTAGACAAATATCAAAGGGCGTATAAGGCTAAATTAGAAGAAAAATACCAAAAAGAAGTAGATGCCGTTTTTAAACAGGCAAAGGAAATTTTTCTTACGGCAAGTTGGGAAGAGACTCGTATTGAAACGGTAGTTGCTCCCAGGCACATGGGGCTTTCTAAGGAATTACTCTTTTTTGCTGAGCATGATCTTTATGATGCCCTTGTTCTTGGTTGGCGGAATATAAGTGGTTTGGAAAGGATTTTTAAAAGTAGCGTAAGTGAAGAAATTCTTCATTCCTCAAAGACGGTACCTATTTGGTTTGTGCCTGATTATTTTGTCTCCCCCAAGGTGCTTTTAGCTTTAGATGGTTCTCCTAGTGCCATGCGGGCTGTGGATCATGTAGGATTTATTCTTTCAGGAAGATCCGATATAGAAGTAATTCTCCTCCATGTTACCTCCCATACAGAAGAACCTCTTTTTATGGACAAGCCAGAAGAGATGCTTATAAAGGCCGGGGTACCAAAAGAAAAAATAAAAAGACAAATAGTACATGGGGGCGATATTGCAACGCAGATTATTGGTTATCAAAGACAACACCAAATCAGCACTATCGCTATGGGCAGACGGGGTGTTTCAAAAATAAAATCCTTCTTTTTAGGAAGTGTTTCAGTTAAAATTACAGAAAATTTAAAAAGAGGGGCAATTTGGATCGTGGATTAAGTTTATTGCAAGGTTTTTTCATCAACGCACCCTACGAATTATTCCGGGAAAGGTATCTTGATTTTTTTCTTAGCTATAGGCTTAACCCAGAACTCTATTTTTCTCCTCAGCTTCTAGACAAGTGGCCAGAGGATGAATTTAAGGCCCTAGCCCAAGAGTTAAAAAGCCATGCCCTTAAGGTTACCTTCCACGCCCCTTTTTTTGATCTTTCTCCTGGGGCCCTGGATGAAAAGATTCGGCAGGCCACTGAGGAAAGGCTAAAACAGGTACTTGAGCTTATCCCTATCTTTACTCCCTATGCCATCGTCACCCACTTAGGATTTGATCCCCGCATCCATGACTCACATAAAAAGGAATGGCTTGAAAGTAGTCTAAAGACCTGGCAAGAGCTGATGCCTTTGGCCGAAAGATATAAAGTGAACCTTAATTGGGAAAATGTTTTTGAACCAGATCCAGAGCTGTTTTTAGCGCTTTTGCAAAGATTATCTTCTCCTTTTTTGGGTGTATGTTTTGACCTCGGTCATGTCTTTGCTTTTACGCGCAGCACCCTAAGTAAATGGGAAACGCTTTTCCCTTATATAAAACAACTACACCTTCATGACAACCACGGACACAGGGATGAACATCTTGGACTGGGCAAGGGGAATATTGACTTCCTTTCTTTATTTTCTAAGCTTAAACAGTATGATCGCTACCCTCTAATCACCCTTGAACCTCATACGGAGGAAGCCTTCTGGGACAGCTTAAAATATCTTAATACCCTTCCTGACAAGGTGTATTGTTACTTAAAAAGGTGCAGTGTCAATGTCTGATTTTTACAAAATTCTAGAACATACGGCTGATTTAGCTATCAGGATTTGGGGCAGGGATGAAAAGGAACTTTTTGTCAATGCCGCCAAGGCCTTTTTTGATGTAATTACTGACATTAACACCATTAGGTGTAAAAAGACCCACTTTGTTAAGGTAGAAGGAGCAGATTTAGAAGAATGTTTTTTTAATTGGCTAGACGAATTGCTCTTTCTATTTGATGCCAAGGGTTTTATTGGCCGTGAAATTGAGATCCTCAACTGGCAGCCCTTTCGTTTAGAGGCAAAGATAAAGGGTGAGAAATACGATGACAAGCGTCATCCTCTAAAAACGGCCATAAAGGCCATTACTTATCATAACTTTAAGCTTCAAAAAGAAGAAGAGTTATTTGTAGCTGAAGTATTGTTTGACATCTGAAGGAAAAGACTCAGATACAAAAAATCAGGGTTAGGAACGACACTAAAAGGATCTTGTTGAAAACCGTAAAACCTTTTATACATGATTAACTTTTTAATATTTTTTTCATTCTTTAATATTTAGCCTTAGTTGTCAAGGAAAAATAGGCATGGGGGAATTAATAAATGTCAACCACAAATTTTACCCAAAATCCGTGATTGTCCTTCAACAACCCCACAAGTTGCTTATCATAAAGCGATTTTTTTTAAAAACGCCTTTCACCTAAAAGGTGAAAAACATTCATCTTCCCCTCAAGCCCAGTCATAATTATAGCGCCTTCGCTCGCTTATGCGGTCAAGGCCAAGCCCTACGGGTGGCCTTCGGCCAGCCTTGACCTCGCTCGCTACGGCGCTTTTTTCTTTTTGAGGCCAGAAGGAAAAGAAAAATTCTTTTTCCCCTTTCCTCCTTCCGCTTTTTCTTTTTGCCAGGGCCGAGGGCGGTCAAGGGCAAGCCCGCAGGGCGCAGCCTGCCCAAAGGGCAGGTCGGAACGAACGCAGTGAGTGAAGACCCTTGACCGTATAACCGAGGCCCTGGCATATAATTTCCTAAAAAGGAGAAGGGATAATGCTGGCATTTTTTTCTTTATTCCTTCCTCATCTCAAATATCCTTCTTTAAAAATCAATCACGGATTTTGGGTTTAGAAATTCCTTTATCTTGACACCTTCCTTTGTTTAAAGTAAAAAGGGAGGCTATGGAGAGAAGAAGGAAATTTAAAAAGGTTTTAGTTGCTAACCGGGGAGAAATTGCTTCACGTATTATTCGGGCCATTCAGGAATGGGGAAGTGAGGCTGTAGCTGTTTACGAAACCCCTGACAGCGAAGCCCGGCATGTGGTTCAGGCCAATGAAGCTGTTTGGATAGGAGACGGTCCCTGTCGGGATTATCTCAATATTGAAAAGATGATTGAGGCAGCCCAAAAGACAGGGGCTGAGGCTATTCATCCAGGTTATGGATTTTTAGCTGAAAATCCCAATTTTGCAGCCGCCTGTCGGGAAGCGGGTCTTGTCTTCATTGGCCCTCCCACTCCTGTAATAAAGCAGTTGGGCGATAAGGTTCTGGCCCGCAAGTTGATGCAAGAGGCTGGTGTGCCTGTAGTGCCTGGCACGGAACCATTACCTTTGGGTGAGAAAGGAGAAAAGATTGCTGTTACCTTTGCCAGAAAGCACGGTTATCCGGTGGTAATTAAGGCCGTAGCCGGAGGTGGAGGACGTGGTATCCGCATGGTCCAATCAGAGGAAGAATTAAAGGCCCAACTTCCTATTGCCCAGTCAGAAGCAAAAGCAGCTTTTAATGATCCCCGGATTTATCTGGAAAAGTTTTTGCCCTCTCCTAAGCATGTAGAGGTGCAAATTCTAGGAGATGATTATGGAAACATTATCCATCTTGGTACCAGGGACTGTTCTATCCAAAGGCGGCATCAAAAGCTAGTGGAAATTGCTCCGGACATGCTAAATAACCCAGAGCTGACCCAAAAGATATGTCAAGCAGCGGTAATGGCCGCCAAAAAGGTTGGCTATGTTAATGCAGGTACAGTAGAGTTTCTGGTCAAGGATGATCAGTTCTACTTTTTAGAGATAAATACCCGTTTACAGGTGGAACATACCGTTACCGAAATGATCAGTGGGGTAGACATTGTTCAAGCCCAATTGGACATTGCCGCTGGCAATCTCCTTCCTTTCACCCAGGATGACATTATCCTCAGAGGTTATGCTATTGAAATGCGGATTAACGCCGAGGATCCCAAAAATAACTTTATGCCTGAGGCTGGGAAAAAGGTACTTGTTTACTACTCCCCTGGTGGCTTTGGTGTAAGGCTAGATGGATGCTGCTATCCTGGTTATGTCATACCTCAGGTCTACGATTCTCTCTTGGTCAAATTGACGGTATATGGGTTAACCTGGAAAGAAGCTGTGCACCGGCTTAAGCGGGCACTTAAAGGATTTGTCATCCTAGGACCAAAGACCACCATTCCCTTTTATCTTCAAATCGTAGATGACGCTGATTTTCAAAAGGGTGTATTTACGACCGATTATTTAGAAACCCATCCGCATTTGCTTGAATATAAAGAAGATGAACCAGAGGTAACCAAGATTGCCCGGTTGATTGCCGAGATTCATCATCGGGGTTTCAATCCTTATGCCGTTTAAAGGGAGTGAAAATGCGTGTTACAAGATCCATGTCGGTGAAGGAAATTCTTGATGCTGTTCGCAGGGCTAAAGGGTATTATATAACCAATACCCAAAGAGATCTTTCCCAGTCTGATTTTAAAAATCGGATTTTACTTCATACCGACCTTCTGGCAGCTCCTTACCGGGAGCAGGCCGGTTATTTTTCCTTAGAAATTACCGGTGGGGCATCTGTCCATGTGGACATGCTGCGCAAGCAGGTTAATCCCTTTTTAAAACTTAAGCTCTTACGCAAAGAAATGCCTAACACCATGTTTCAGACCCTCTGTCGGGGGGTAAATCTTTTTGGCTACCGGCCTTATCCTGAAAACGTTATACGATTAACCGTAAGGGAATTTGCCAAATATGTAGAAGTCTGGCGGGTCTTTGACTTTCTTAATTATGTGCCCAATATGATTCCTGTTTTTGAAGAAGTAAAGAAGGCTGGTAAGCTTCTTGAACCTTGTATTTGTTTTTCTACGGGGCCGGAACATACAGATGAATATTATGTCAATAAGGTAAGAGAAATTTTAGACGTTACGGGTGAAGATATCATTCTTTGTATCAAAAATCACGGTGGCCTAGGGACTCCAGAGAGAATCGGTCGTTTGGTTAATGCCATCAAACAGGCCTTTCCTGACCTAATTATTCACTACCATGGCCACAATACAGATGGTAATGATATTGGTCGGATTGTTAGTGCCGTTTTAAACGGGGCTAAAATTGTAGACGCTGGTGACCATGCCCTTACTGGTTTTTATGGCCCGCCTCCTATCTTAACCGTAATAGACACGCTGGAATCCTATGGTCTTAAGGCCGAAGGTATTGATCGGGACGCAGTCATTGGGACATCCCAAGTTTTAAGAAAGGAGCGTCTAGCCTACATAGACTTTGAATCTCAATATAAAGGATTTGATCCCACCGTGCAAATTCATAAGCTACCAGGCGGGGCCATGGGTAGCAGTCTGGAGCAGGCAGAAAAGGGCGGTTTTTTACATCTGATGCCTCAGATACTATTAGAAGAATTGCCTAAGGTCCAGCGGGAATTGGGTAATTGGTGGAGTGTAACGCCTGGTTCTCAGATCTTGTGGACAACGGCCGTAAACAATGTCCTCTCTGGCGAGCGCTATGGTAATCCAACGGGAGATTTAAAGAATCTACTTTTAGAAAGATACGGGCCTTTTCCTTTTTATCGGCCGAGCAAGGAAATTTACCGCAAAGTCTTTGGCCCTGATTGGCAAAGGATTGTAGAGCAGGAAGGTGGGCTGCAGAAAATAGAACCGGTAGATCTAGAAGCGGAGAAGAAGGCCTTAGAGGAAAAGATAGGGCGTGAGGCCAGTATAGAAGAGCTAGTGCTCTATTTACAGCACCCCAATGACGCCGTTGCCTTCTTTAAGTTTGAAGAAAAGTTTGGTAAAACCTATGTTCTGCCACCCCAAATCTGGTTTAGGCGGGGTGGTTTCAAGGTAGGAGAAAAAATCAGCTTTACAGACTACACAGGAAAGTCACATATCATAGAAGTAGGTCCAACCCATTACGCTGATGGTAAAAAGGCTACTCATTTTGTTATTGATTTTCACCCGATTGTGATTGTCAGTGAAGATGAAGAGAAAAAGGAGACCTCTTCTACTCCTGCTATAACCAAAGAAGAAATAGAGGCTTTGGCTGAAATTGGAGATGTTCGGGCCCCCTTTAATGCCTCTGTGCAAAAGATTGAAGCTAAAGTAGGAGATATGGTCAAACCCGGCGATACTATTATCATTCTTGAAGCCATGAAGATGCAAACCCCCATTGAATCCCGCGTAAAAGGAACGATACAAAAGGTATTTGTCAAAGAGGGGGATCAAGTCAAAATGGGTGAACGGTTGTTATTAATCAAACCCAAAGAGTAATTTTTATTAAAATAGAGGTGCAACCATGACACTAAAAGAAGTCAAGGCAATGGCAAAGAAGATGGGGATCAAGATTAGTCGCAAGAAAAAGGCCGAGCTCATCCGTGAAATCCAGGCAAAGGAAGGCAATATACCTTGCTTTGGTACAGAGCGCGTGCAGCACTGTGGAGAAGAGAATTGTCTTTGGCGGAAGGATTGTTTAAAAGAGTTTAAGAAAAAGTGAAAGTTCTCTTCATTACTCCTGAAGTAGCTCCTTTAGCCAAGAGTGGAGGGTTGGGTGATGTTTGTGAAGCCCTCCCTAAGGTATTGGTAGATTTGGGCGTTCAAGTAGATATCGTTATTCCTTTTTATTCTTGGATAAAAGAAAAAGGGCCTACCCTTATTAAAGAAGACATTCCTGTTTCCTTTGGTTGGCGGCAGCTAACGGTAGATGTTTATCAGTTACAGCTTAAAGAAAACATCCGGCTCTTTCTCATTGCGCGCGATGAATTTTTTGACCGTTCTTTTATCTATGGAACAAATAAAGGTGGGTACTTTGACAATGGAGAAAGGTTTGCCTTCTTTGCCCAGGCAGTCCTTGCCGCGGTTGAGGCCTTAGGGGAAAAATGGGATATCTTTCATTGTCATGATTGGCAAAGTGCGCTAGTGCCGGTTTATCTAAAGACAAGATACTTCTCTCATCCGGTAATTTCTTCCATCAAGACCTTACTTACCATTCATAATTTAGGTTACCAGGGAGTCTTCCCGTCCCAGATCTTTCCTACCCTCAACCTGCCGTCGCATTTGTTTTCTATAGATGGACTTGAATTTTGGGGACAGGTAAATTTTTTAAAAGGGGGTATTATCTTCGCTGACTTCCTTACAACCGTAAGTCCCACTTATGCCAAAGAAATTCAAACGCAAGCATATGGCTTTGGCCTGGATGGGGTATTACGCGTTTATGCCTGTAAATTAAAGGGCATTTTAAATGGGGTAGATTACCGCGAGTGGAACCCAGAAACCGATCCTTACATCGCAGCCCATTTTTCTAAAGAAGACCTAACAGGCAAGCGAGTTTGCAAACAGGATCTCTTACAAACATGTGGTCTGCCGCTTGATTTGATGCAACGGCCCTTGTTTGGCATGGTAACAAGACTGGTAGACCAAAAGGGGATTGATCTCTTGTTGCCCTTGATAGAAAGAATGATGCACCGAGGAATAGGGCTCATTATTCTAGGTACTGGAGAAAAGAAATATGAAAAGGCCCTTGCCCAAATGTTTTCTTCTTATCCTTACCAAATGTATGTAAAAATCGCCTTTAACGAGGTTTTGGCCCATAAAATCATCGCTGGGGCAGACATATTTCTTATGCCTTCTCGCTATGAAGCCTGTGGGCTTACTCAACTTTACAGTCTCAAATATGGTACTATCCCTATTGTTCGTAATACTGGTGGTCTAGCTGATACAGTAGAAGATGCTGATGTGGAAAAAGGCACAGGCACAGGTTTTAAGTTTAACGATTATCATCCCGATGCCCTTTGGCAGGCTATAAAAAGGGCGGTTGATTGCTTTCAAAATAAAAAGTCTGTCTGGTATAACCTCATGCAAAATGCGATGCGTAGTGACTTTTCGTGGGGAAAATCGGCTCAGGCCTATCTGGAGGTGTATAGGGGGCTTATTTAATAATGAAAACAAGTGACGGATGATGAGTGACAAGTGAGATGCAGTGGCCGGGCGGTTACAAAGATAACTTGCTAGCCTTCTCACTTAACTCTCAAAACCTTACAATTCTATCTCCGTTAAACTCCTTATCCGGGTAGCAATCGTGAGTTCTATCGCTTGATTCCAAGGCTGATCATAAAGAAAAAGTTTCAGTTTAGGTCTTTGCGTAGCAATATGATAGAGTACATCTGGCCGATCTTCTACCAAAAAACACGTAGCATGATTAGCACAGTGATTGACCTTATCAAAAGGAGGACTCATGATCAAACTGTCAAAGACAAAACCGTGTTTTCGCAGCCAGTAAAGGGTAACTTCATAAAGATGCGGTGGGCGGGCGGTTACAAAGACAATTTGCCAGCCCTTTTTGTACCAAAGGGCCGTTGCCGCGGCTGCTTCTGGCATGGGTTGAATGTAATAATAAAATTCTGGATCACCAAAACGAATAAGAAGTCTCTCTACCTCTTCCTCTGTAAGCCAAGGCAGTTTGGGGATTTCATACTCTTTAATATCCTCTACCCTCACCCAGGGTTTTTTAAACTCCTTGCGCACAAGGTCTATTACCGCCTGGCCCGTGTTGGCCACTACTCCATCTATGTCCAAATAGGCTATTCTTTCCATGCCTGCGTTGTCTCTATCAATGCCTCCAGTTTTTCTAAGGCTTTACCTGTATTTATAATTTCATGCCCTAATTCAATTCCTTCTTCCCAGCTGGATGCCTTTCCTGCAATTTTAAAGACTCCAGCTGCATTTAGTAAGACCATGTCCAGACACGCATCCTGTCTCTTACCAGAGAGTAATTCTCTGATCAACTGGGCATTTTCTTCTTTATTCCCTCCTTTTATCTCCTCGGCCGTAGCTGATTTTAACCCGCATTTTTCAGGCGAAATTTCATAAGTTTCTATTTTACCATCCTTAAATTCAGCTATCTTTGTCGGTCCGGTAATAGTAATTTCGTCATACCCACCCTCTCCATACACCACCATGGCCGCCTTAAGACCAAGTCTTTTCAGCACCTCGGCCAAAGGGACAAGCCACTTGGAATCATACACCCCCATAAGCTGATAAGTAGCACAGGCCGGATTAGTTAAAGGCCCAAGAATGTTAAAGATCGTGCGTATGCCAAGTTCCCGCCGGGGAGAGATGGCATGTTTCATCGCTGGATGAAACTTAGGGGCAAAGAGAAAGCCTATGCCTACCCGTTCAATGCATTCTTTTACCTCTGCTGGTGGTAGATCAATCCTTACCCCTAAGGCCTCAAGGACATCGGCACTCCCACATTGGCTGGAAACCGAGCGATTACCATGTTTGGCTACCTTTAATCCCGCCCCAGCCACGACAAAAGCAGTTGCCGTAGAAACATTAAAAGTACCCTTAGCATCTCCACCTGTACCACAGGTATCTACAATTTCTCCGTCTATCTCTAGCCTCTCTGCCTTTTCCCGCATAGCCCTTGCGGCGCCGGTGATCTCACCTACTGTTTCTCCTTTCATGCGCAGGGCCACTAAAAGTCCAGCAATCTGGGCCGGTGTGAATTCGCCAGACATAAGCCGATACATTAACTGATACATTTCCTCTTCTTCTAAATCCTGTCTCGCCATTATTTTTTCTAGCGCCTCTTTAAACATGATTTCCTCCTATTGACATGGCTCTTCTAGCCCACATACGCCTCCCTCTTCTTGTGGGAAAATAGGGGCAAAAAGCTCTCTCCCTTCTTTTTCCTTTAAGTTGGCTATAATACAATTGTCTCCTATCAGGATTTCTTTTTTTGTCCCTTTGTCAATTAAAAGCACAGGCACTTCGTTTATACCAAGCTTTTTAAGGAATAAAGCACATCTTTGCGCCTCACAGACATAGAGATCAAAGTTGCCCTGGTACTTATGTAAAATATATTGCAAAACTTTCTTACAATGGGAACAGTTTTCTTCTTTAAACAAAAACCACCTCGCCTTTGGTGTACCCCTTACATAGTGCTTGGTAGCCAGTTGTTGTAGATTTTGCGAGAAAACAGGGGGAGAAACAAGATAAGTGGCGATAAAGACGCCCAAGAAAACACCTATGCCTAAAATGGGATAGGCTTGGCGATAGGTAAAGGCATAAATGAAGGCGATCAAAAAGATAAGCCCACAGACAATTAAACAAAAGGCGCAAAATTCATGCATAACAAAGTGCTGAAAGCCAACTAAATACCCCTCTATCGCCAGGCCGGTAATGAGGGTTATGTTAAGAAGAAGCTGGATGAAAAATAACCTTTTCTCTAAGAAAAAAAGCAAGGAAAGCAAAACAAAAAAGGCAAGTCCTGCTCCTAATACAGCCATCTCACTGCGGGCAAAGCTCGCTGCCAGTTTACAACCGCTAGTATGGCAAAGGCTAGTCCCTTTGATCTGCAAAAGGATTTCAATTAAAGTAAGTAAGGCACCGGCAATACTTAAAAAAAGGCAGACCCGTTTCATCTTTTCTTGCCCAATTCTAAGAAGTTTTTAAGCAAATTCAACCCTTCTTTGGTTAAGATAGATTCAGGATGAAATTGTACGCCTTCAATCAAAAACTCCTTGTGCCTTACGCCCATGATTTCTTCATCTTCTGTCCAGGCAGTAATTTCCAGACATGCCGGCAGGCTTTCTCTTTCGGCCACCAGTGAGTGATAGCGTGTGGCGACAAAAGGATTGGGTAAGTTGGTAAAAATGGTTTTTCCATCGTGATAGATATCTGAAGTCTTGCCATGCATGATGGTTTTAGCCTGCACAATGCGTCCCCCAAAGGCAGCTACAATGGCCTGGTGCCCAAGACATACCCCTAAAATAGGCAATTTGCCTGCATAATATTTAATGGCCTCTATAGAAATGCCAGCCTTTTTAGGTGTACAGGGACCTGGGGAGATAACCAAATAGTCTGGGGAAAAAGCGGTAATTTCTTCCACTTTGATAGCATCATTGCGAATGACCTTTACTTCCTCCCCTAGCATCTGAAAATATTGGGCTAAATTATAGGTAAAGGAATCATAGTTGTCTATAAGCACCAGCATTTATAATCCCTCCTTTGCCCACTCTATGGCCTTGAGCATGGCCTTAGCCTTGTTCACCGTTTCTTCATACTCCCGTGCCGGAACTGAATCGGCTACAATTCCAGCACCTACTTGGATATAAAGACTGTTTTCCCACACCATCAGCGTACGGATGGCAATACAAAAGTCCATATTCCCAGAAAGACTGAAATATCCTACCGCCCCAGCGTAAGGTCCTCTGCGGGTAGGTTCTATTTCATCAATAATCTCCATCGCCCGCACCTTAGGAGCGCCACTAACGGTACCGGCAGGAAAGGTGGCCTTTAGGACAGAAAAAGCATCCTCGCCTGCCTTAAGCCGGCCAACGACGTTGGAAACAATATGCATTACATGAGAATAGCGCTCAATAACCATTAGATCCGTTACCCGCACGCTGCCTGGCTCAGCCACTCGTCCGACATCGTTTCGTCCTAGATCCACCAGCATGATGTGTTCGGCCCGTTCCTTGGGGTCAGCCAGAAGGTCTTCTTCGGCAGCCTTGTCCTCGGCTTCCGTCTTGCCGCGGGGACGGGTACCGGCAATGGGCCGTACGGTGATAAGTCCGTCTTCTAATCTCACCAAGATTTCAGGTGAAGCCCCAATGAGTTTTAGGGGATGAAAATCAATATAAAACATATAAGGAGAAGGATTAAGACTGCGTAAGGCCCGGTAAAGGGCAAAATCGTCTCCCTCAAATGTAGCCCCAAGGCGCTGCGAAATGACTACCTGAATGGCATCCCCCGCCCAAATATAATCCCTTACTCTGGCTACAGCCTCTTCAAAGGCATCTTTGGTAAAATTAGAAATTACCTGGTCAAAGGAAAAGGGGAAAGAAGGCAAACTAAGAGAGGCCTTAAGTTGTTTGATAAGACCTTTTAAACGTTCTTGTGCCCTTTGATAGATCTCAGATAAATCCTCATCTCTATCCACATAGGCAAAGGTAATGACCTGCATCTTGTGCTTAAAGTGGTCAAAGATAACAAGATCCTGAGGGAGGACAAAGATAGCCTCAGGAATGGGCAAATCCTTTTTTGCTTTATTGGGCAAACGCTCCCAACAGCGCACAACATCATAAGCAAAGTAACCCACTAATCCCCCTTGAAAACGTGGAAGATCAGGAGAGGGAATAAGTTTAAATCTCTGAATTACCTCTCGTAAAAGGGGCAAGGGATCGTTTACCTCGGCGTAATGATATGTCCTTACCGGCCCCTCAATTGTCATTTCTGGATACATATAGGTAATGGTCAAAAGGGGATTAAAGCCAAGAAAGCTATATCGTCCCCAACGTTCTCCGCCCTCGGCACTTTCTAGAAGAAAAGAAAAATACTCATTTTTTAACTTAAGATACGCTGTAACTGGCGTTTCCATATCGGCCAGAAGTTCAGTATAGACAGGGATAAAATTCCCTTCTTGGGCCAACTGTTTAAAGGTCGCAAAATCTGGTTTAATCATTTTTACCTCCAAACAAAAAGACCGTGGATCTACCACGGCCTCTTTAAAAAACGAAGGCCGCGGGTCAAGCGCTATGGAGCTAACCCACGGCCTTTATGTCTATTTCCTCTGGTGGCGGGCTCACTCCATAGCACCCTGAAGGAGCCACCACCAATTCCGGATCTTTAACATGGCTCTTTTATAGCAACTATAAGCAAAAAGTCAAGGGGATTACAAGGCTGTTTGAAATTTGAACATAAGCCAAAATCCGTGATTGATTTATAGTATTCCACAAAAATTGATGAATTTCCCTTCCTCCTTACTTACAAAAAATTATACGCCAGGGCCTTGTTAGGTGGTCAAGGGTCTACGCTCGCTTCGACCTGCTTCAAAGACCAGGCTGCGCCCTTCGGCTTGCCCTTGACTAAAAAAGAAAAAAATCGGAAGGAGGAAGGGGAACAAGAAATTTTCCTTTTTCCTTCCAACCTCAAATAAAAAGTCAGCGCCGAAGCGAGGGCATCTCACTGTTGGCCTAAGGCCACCCGCAGGGCTTGGCCTTGACCGCTAAACGAGCAGAAGAGAAAAAGGTATCCACAAATTACATAGTCATCCCTGAAAAACGCTCTAACCTACCATTTTATCACACATTTTTCTTGATATAAGGCTGACAAAAATGCAAAGATATGCTAAAAATCAGTTTAAAACCTTGCAATTTGGGACATCAAAATGAAAGGGAAAGGACCTGATAAAGGACAACTAAGTTTGTTTCAACAAAGGTTAAAAGA